>ERZ1034969.93-NODE-93-length-61621-cov-74.285921_pt1 | contig 61621 bp, 47 predicted proteins | sample MGYA00520624_ERZ1034969 | MGnify/ENA primary metagenome ERZ1034969 (study PRJEB33766, sample SAMN09781776) | gut metagenome | biome: gut microbiome | host: Homo sapiens | place: Madagascar | study: EMG produced TPA metagenomics assembly of the PRJNA485056 data set...
CGGGATTGGTCAATCTCGGCCGACTATATTTGGCTAAATTATTCCGACGCTAACAGTGCAACATTATTCGCAAAAAAGACTTCAAAATCGGTCCCACGTGTAAGCTTAAAACCGCTATCAGCCAAAACCAACACCCTTGGAACAATAGCATCGCCAGTGTATTCATATATCGAAGAATCGATAGACGCTGTGAAGCTAACTGAATCCGAAGGCAGCCGACCGCCATCCGATGGCCCAACTGGGCCCTGCACCGATTGAGCCGTAGAATCATCAGCGCCTAGAACCGCACAATCTTCGGGTAATGAAAAAGCAACCGTGGGCCATAAAAGGGAGGTGAAATAAATTGATACAAGAAAAAACACACCGATAAAACTCAAATAACGATTTCTCATCATTACACTTTTCCCATTAAATCAAATTAGCCTTTGGTTAACCAAGCCCAGTCAACGCAAAGATGAAGTCCACAACAACAAGAAACTGCCAAAGCAACTGCGCACGAGAAGAATCTACAAACAGGAGGCGACGCTAATAAAGCGAATAAGATATAGACAGTTCATAACACAGACGCCAAGAGTAACAACGGAAATGGAAGAAGAATTGAACCTAAATAATCGAGTTCTTAGTCCAAACAACAAAGCTGGTAAAGCTGGGAGAAAATAGCGTCCCTGAACTCCCTGTATTACATTTTCATTGTTGAAAGTCCATGCCAACCACATCGATGCAATGGAACCGAGTGCAGCCAAAAGGAAAGCAAAAATGAAAAGCATGGATACTGGAGGAGTAAGAAACGAAGACTCATCACTAGATTCAAGGCAGCAAATAAACCCAAAAAACAAATAAGGAATCATATAGAATGCTGGGAAACGCAAGTTCTCTTGAAGCCATCCAAGAGAATAACCCAAAGTTGTTTCCCAATAGAAATCACCCAAAGAGTCGAGAGTTCTGCATAAAACAAGGAAGCTATTCTTTGGATGCAGCAGAATATCGCCAAGCGAATATAACTGCCCCGTCTCATGGCCCCGAGAGGAATCTGAAGGTTGAGAAACCAGACCGGTCATCGATGCCAAGCGTAAGGCAAAAACAGAAACCACAACGCAAAAGATCAACAAGAACTTGCCAAAACGCCCAGTCTTCTCATCAAGGAACTGTGAAAGAGGGACGAACAATCCAAGTAAAATCAAACCAGAATAGATAACCTTACACGGAGCCAAAAGTACCGAAACAATTAAATATACAATGATTTCTCTACTGCCTATCGACCGCTGTTCGCCAAAATAACCGCGCATCAAACATGCGAATACCAATAGTGAATAAGCGATGATTCCAGAATCATAGGAATATGAAGCAGCCAAATGAAGCGTCATGGGCAACAATGAAACAAATACAATGACCGATTTGCCTTTAGGTGCAATTCGATATGCCTGGAAAGCGCAGAAGCAAAAAACAAGAGCCGATCCAATTCGACCCATATAGAACGCAGGATAAGCTCCAAGCCCAAAGAACAACCCTACCTGTAAGCCAATAATAGAACCCAGTTTTGCAGTAACATTCTCGCCGCCGACACTAAAAGAAAATTCACTGAAAGGAATCAGCTGCCCATTTCCAAATAGTGAGAAACCATCGATAACAGAATCAAATGAAGCTGAATTAATTGCATCACCCGGTTGGCGGCTATTGTACAACGCGTAATCAATATCACGCACCAAAAAAGCACCGTCTTTAGTCACATGAGCATTAAATGGAAGGCTATCAACCAACCAATAAGTCGAAAAATAATGATGACCCTCATCGGGCACGGTGAACGGAGGGAAAATAAAACAAAATATAATTAAAAATGATATGAGAAGCGCCAAGAATATCCATTCGCTTTTAAGGCGATCCTTTTCTTTAGCAAATACACCGCCAAGCGCAAGAATCAGAATCAACGAAATCCCGATTGTGAGCAGAACAAGCAATCTAGGATTATTTAAGTACCAAAAGACTGAATAAACTGCGAACAAACAAGCAAAAGCAAGAAAAGCCGGCCTGCATCTTACAAAATTCGTCATATTGGAATCCTTAAAAAATAAAACTCACGCGAGAGCAACTAAGCAATGTAATGAGTATATCAACAAGCTAATTCGTATCTTAGGATACGTTGAAGATATCAGTGCGGACACAACACCCTAACGTCTAATTATGCAGGCAGATTGCCGAATTCAGTTAAACCCGATGTGTTGGCAACCGGACCAAAAGAGAGCCTGAATACACAGACGTTAAAGAGTATTGCTATTCATGCTAATTGAATATAGCCGATGAATTACTTTTGCTACGCTTTTAGGCCAAAACTTTTCAAGCATAGCAAGGTCTTCGGAACTCCGCGTATTATCTTGAATCAAGGAAGTCGTTTCGGATTCTTCGTGGATTCGATGATGCATGAGAATCTCCGGTGAATAAACAAAAGAGCCTTCAAGCCGAGAAAATCTCTCCCACGCTTCCCAGTCCAAATCGCATTTCATCTCGCTCGAGAATAAAGGTGTCTCGAGATTGGGAACGACATACGTGACCGAAGGGCAGCAAATCGCAGATCCAAATCGCAAAGCTTGCCGCTTGTCTTTAATTAAAGATGAACAACCGACATGAGCGAACTTTCTTAAAATAATTCTTTTCACTTTAAGGATTGCAATGTCATCGGCGTACTCTCCATTACGAATCTCCCCATAATTTGAAAAGAAAATCAAAGGATGACTGGAGGCGTTCACAGAGCGGAGCATCTCAATTAAGTAGTTTGGGGAATATAGGTCATCTTGATGCGCAATGGTAACCAATGGGGTTTGCGCATGGGCAATTGCGCAATTCCAGTCATGACCAATCCCCGGCTTACCGTCGTTAATAATAACTGGCAAATTATAACTAGAGGCAATCTGATTAATATGCTTATTCGGAGTTGAAGTAGAGACAATAATCCTGCTGGGCTGTTCCTGCTTCATTAAAGACGATATGCAATCACTCAAATAAGGCGAGACACCATAGGCACAAACTACGAATGTATGATCATCACGCGTAAACATAGAACTATTTATCCCTTAGAATGTTCTCGATATCTTTTTCAAGTAATGCAACTCGTTGAGTTAAATTCTTAATCGCATCGGCCTGTTTACTTGCAATCAAACTAAGTGAAAGCATGATTAAGATTATAAAGACAAACCCTAGAACAAATATAAAATTCGAGGGAGTTGCAAACCCCATCACTGACGATAAGTAGCACAGCGGCTGTGGAAATAGGGCAGACAATACCAGGACCAGTGCCAAAGCCAGCCATAATAGAGAATACTTAAGTTGCAGCTTGCCACCCACAATAAGCTTTATTACGTATGCAGCGAGCAAAATACAAGCCGCTGCGACAGAAGCTCGAAGGGTTACCGACACTTTAACACCTCGTTTTTGAACATGCTGAAATAACAATTGCAAGGGTAACTTTAATCATGTAATAGGCACTCGAAAAGCCCGAAATGGATGAAGAGCCCCCTTGGCGTTCTTTCATAACAACAGAAACCTCAGACACAGACAGACCACGGGCAAGCATTGAGACAATTGAGTCGGGTTCAGGGTAATCAACCGGATAATTCTTGCAGAAATAATCAATGGCCTTCGGACCGCACGCTCTAAACCCAGATGTAGGATCCGTTATGTACTTCCCCGTGCAAAATTTAATCACCCTAGTAAGCCATGTAATGCCCACTCGGCGTAAAAATGTAGACTGAAATCCCCCAGTTTGTTCGAGAAACCTAGATCCAATGACCAGGTCATGGCCAGCTTCAATCTGTTCAACCATACTGGAAATAAAACAAGGATCATGCTGCCCATCGCCATCCACCTGAACGTCGATGTTGTATCCGTATTTTTTAGCGTACTTATGGCCGGCCTGTACAGCACCTCCAATGCCAAGATTCTGCGGAAGATCGAGTACATTAAGATGGTTAGCGCGACAAATCTCAAGCGTGTTATCAGTTGAACCATCATTGACTACGACATAATCGTATCCTGCGTCAATTACAGCTTTAACTGTTGCCCGAATTGATTCGGCCTCATTATAAGCAGGCACGATAACTAGCACCCTATTAGGATTGTTCATGAACAACCTTTCAATGATAGCCAGACTTCCTTAGCTGAAACTAAAAATAGCACCAACAAGATGGGCCAAATATTAGTCAAGAAGCTAATACGATAGGTAACACAGTATCCACAACGATTTTCAATTCTATATAAACAGTAGCAGCATTATCGCCATCAGAAACCCGTGGTCGGCGTAATGACCACTATGATTGCCACAAGGGACACCGCACCCCATCCGCACGTAACGCTACGTATCATATAAAGAAAATGATCCAAACAGAAAAATTACTTAATCACGTCTGGCCCACCTTTCATCAGCACAATTCATTACAGATGACCGTGAGACAGTATGGAAGCAATTCGTTCGCTTGCATGACCATCACCATAAGGGTTGGAAGCATGGCTCATCTGCTGATATTCTGAGATATCCGAGAGCAGCCTACTAAACTCGCTATAAATAACATCTTCCTCCGTGCCAACAAGCTTCAAAGTGCCAGCCTCGACGCCCTCAGGGCGTTCCGTAGTGTCGCGCATAACAAGAACAGGTTTGCCGAGGCTTGGCGCTTCCTCTTGAATACCGCCTGAATCAGTGAGTATCAGGTAGCTTTTAGCCATGAAGTTATGGAAATCAAACACTTCGAGAGGATCAATAATATGCAGACGATCAAATCCGTCTAGCTCTTCATGAGCGGCCTTGCGAACAAGAGGATTCATATGTATGGGGTAAATGGCTTTTGTATCGGGATAATCTTCCATCACACGACGGATAGCGCGGAACATGCGATGCATTGGCTCCCCGAGGTTTTCGCGGCGATGCGCAGTGATGAGGATTAAACGAGAATCTTTTGCCCAGTCAAGTTCATGATGTGAATATCCCTGATTCACGGTAGTGCGAAGCGCGTCAATTCCCGTGTTGCCTGTAACCCAGATCCGCTCGGGGCCTTTCCCCTCATCGAGAAGGTTGAGCTTGCTCTCCTCAGTTGGAGCGAAATAGTATTGACTTACAATATCAACTGCTTGGCGATTAAACTCCTCTGGCCACGGACTACTGATATCATGCGTTCGTAAACCAGCCTCAACATGCCCAACTGGAATCTGCAGATAGAAGCAAGCCAAGGCAGCAGCAAAACTAGTCGTAGTGTCTCCATGGACAAGAACCACATCTGGTTTTTCTTCCTCGAGGACCCTCTCAAGTTTATGAAGAATGCTGCACGTAACATCGAAAAGAGTCTGACCGGGCTTCATGACAGCCAGGTCAATATCGGGCTCCACGTTAAAGACATGCAAAACCTGCTCAAGCATCTCTCGATGTTGGCCAGTCACAACAACAACGGTACTGAAGTCGTCAGGGCGAGATTTAAGCACATTAACAAGCGGACACATTTTAATTGCTTCGGGACGAGTTCCGAAAACTAACAAAACCTTTTTCATTACAAGAATCAACCCCCTAAAAAACAATAAAACGGAAGATGCACAATCGTTTCGAACAGATAATAAATCTTTAGTTAAATCAAAGGAAGCAGTCAAGAGGCGAGCAATTCACCATGAAATCAGATGTTGCAGTTAACAGGGTTACTGAAATGACGCCTCAACAAGATACACAATACGGCAATCATATATACGATCCCAAAAAGACAAGAGATTAAGCTGCACACTGTAACGCCGTTCATGCAGAATATTTTTACGAAATACGTCATAGAACTAATCGAGACAACAAACATCAGCACACCAGAAACAAGGGTATGTGAAAAATACCTAAATGAAATTAACAAATCGTTGACAAGCCACATTAGCCCAGTCAAAACAGCAGAAGCTATCATAGGTGGAACTAGATACATATAAGGTAGTATTTCCTCACCAAATACAAATGAAAATAGGCTATTTCCGAATAATTCGAAACCAATACCAAACACAACAGCAATAATTAGCGCACCAATAACACAGGCAAAGCATAGACGAAAGAAAGAACGTCTGTCTTTATTTGAATAGCTTTCCGAAAAATAACCCAACAAGGGGTTATATAAATACGAAACGCCCATTTGAATGATTGCAATTGGAGCCGCAATAGATGAGTAGACACCAAGCGCAGAATCCCCCAATGCAGAGGATAAGTATTGGCGAGGAATTGATGATGACGCGGAAACCGCTATACCAGCAACTACTGCCGGCAAACATGTCGTAAACAATCGCTTCGCCTTATTTCGGCTAATTCCAATAGCAATGCTTGTTAGGGCGGAAGTCCGTGGCAAATCATAAAATAATCCAACCAATACAACCGCAATAAACATTGCAAATATAGCTAAGGGCACCGAACGGAAGCATAATAAGGCAGCGCAGAAAAATGCAAAAGACAAGACACCTTGAAGCGCAAGCGAGACTCCAACATAGTCCATCCGGAAAAACTGCTGATCAGCAGCATGAAGGACATCTATCAATTGGTTGGCACCTTTATATAGCCCGTAAAGAAGAATGCAGACCACAGAAGCAGGGCGACAGGTAAAAAGCGAGTAAGCAAAAGTCAAAACAAGCGATAAAAGAATTGTTATCAATCTAAAAGAAAGATACTCGCCCGCCGTGTTTTCTCCACTAACGTCTGATACTTGATATGTATACATCCTGTATTGGGCAATTGGAAAAAAGATGCCATAGACAGACATCGCAAGCGAGTATAAGCCGGCATCAGAAAAACCTGAGGATAGGCGAACCACTAGAACGCTTATCAACCATTGGCACGATAAGCCAATAATCGAGCCGATAGAGCTCCATAATATATTACTTTTTATCGATAGAACTTTCTCAGAGGCCAACAATTACTCCGTTCTTGTATCAACTGATGCAGTTAATTGGTGAGATACTTGTTTATCTACTGGAGGAATGGTCATGTAGTCGCCATAAAGTTGGGTAAGCATCTCATCATAATGAGTCGGGATTTTAAATTGAAAACCCTCAAATTCTGCATCCATTACATCGGTAAAATAATTATTTGGAAAAGCTTCCCTGAGACCAAACCCCCATCCGATTTGTCCAGCTCTCTTCGTTTCGCCAATATCATGTTTTCTAGAAAGTTTATGTATATGTCCGGAAGCCCATTTCTCTATGGGCAGTATTAAAGAAATGGGATAAAAAAAGGCCATGAGAATTTTCATGCTAATCGGATGCGGATAATGAAAATTAAGCCTAGATACGATGCAAATCAAATCGAGCACTTTTATTTCATAAAACATAATAGTGGCTTTTAGATTTGAATCAGATATACCGTCGATAGGGAACACATCTATCCAAAGCCATTCTGGAACTGAAGGGCGGTCTCTCTCTGTGCAAACAGAGATCTTCGGATTAACTACTTTTGCAAATGAAGGCAAATACCCGTCGACCTCCGTAGCTTGAACGCGAAGCCATGGAGAAAACTTACCGCTTTGAACAAGGCCTAGAAACCTATCGTAATCCTTCCTCGGCATAACGACATCTATGTCATCATCCCAGGGGATAAAACCCTTATGACGTACGGCGCCGATTAAAGTTCCGTAAGACAGCGAATAACACAAATTATATTTCTCGCAAAAAGTGTGAAATTCTACCAAGATTTTAAGCTCTTCGCGTTTCACCGCATCAAAAGAAAGAATTTCATTCATTATTAAATACCAAACCTAAGAAATGAATGCAGTATATCTGTCCAAGTAGTTCTCGTTGTCATTGTATGCATCGTTTAGTAATTTCTCGCAACCCTTAATAAAACTACCCGAATCTAACCCGATATAGTAATCAAACAATAAATCGGGCCAATTAACTTCAGAATTATCTAAATCAAGTGTAAAACCAATCCCATAATTACTTGCCATTGTTTCCATTGCGGTTTTCGGACAAACAAGTATTGGCATATGAAGCTGGGCAGCTATATACATTTTGTTTGAGATCGCGTAATCAAGAAATGGATCCCCATTACCATACAGATTGTGAATTATGTTAACTCCAGTATATAAGGAGTACATTTTTTCAGGTGCAAATCTCCCCAACAGTTGGACGTTTTCAACATGATTATTCCTACAATAATCCTCCAGCTTTTCAGATCCAGCTCCTGCAAACATCAAACGGAAACGTGAATCATTTTTAAACATGTCAATCAACTTAATATGTTGGTCAATATACTGCCCAACGCTACCAATAAATGCAATTACAATCGGCAAAGTTGGATTGTCATTAAAACTATTCACGTACGAACTGACCTCCAAATCGGAGCACGCAGGTCGCTGCAGATTGTGGACAAAACTATATTCAGAAGGAGCGAGAAAAGCGGAATAGAAGCGGGATGAAAGCACCACGATTCCAGAAAACAATACTAAAATACGTGACATAAGGCCCAAAAACGGATTAAACTCTCCTCCGTAATCTCGAACATCCATCACATATCGTTTTCGATACTTAATAAGCAGTGCAGGAAACGCAAAATAACCAGCAATAGTATTTAGTAAAACAATGTGATCAAAATCATTATTCAATAGTTGCTTATTTACAAACAACAAATAGGCGAAATAGCTGTAGAGCTTGCGCAATAAACCAGCATCTTGGCAGGGTTTATTATATTCAATACCCTCAATTGACCCTAACGTCTCCTTCACTCCCTCCCGATTCCAGTAGATAAGGCATTTCCTCCCAGGGGTATTGTCAATATAAAAATTGAACAGATAAGGACATAGGTATGCGTTGCCACTAAGAACAAAACAGGTATTTTTCATCCTTTAAATTACTCCAATGCTTAGACTAATTAAGTACACCTTTGCGAAATCTTTAATGATCCGAGTATTATACAAGCAGCTTGGCACTTGACACTCTTACAAAAGAAGCGCGAAATATTCTTCCATTAGGGACATTGATACAAACATCTCTTAATACGTAACAACCTTTGTTCCATAAGGAATGTTATCGTAAATCCATTTTGCGTTCTGGATCTCAAGACGTACACACCCAGCAGAGGATGGAACGCCCATCGTGGGATCCATCACGCGGTTGCTATTGACGTAGTAGGGTGAGGAATGGAATAAGTAATCACCGTAGAACTGCGTGTAGTAATAGCAAGTATATCCATGCCCAAAGGAATATCCCTTTCCGTAGACTTGATACTCCCCTATCACTGTAGGCGTGCCGGCTTTTCCCGTCGAGCAGACATATCGACGATTTAAGGACCAGTTATTCCATGATCCAGTGTAAATACTCGTAATACAACGTGACGTATCGACAAGTATTAGCCAATTAGTGTTGCTTGAATAGCTTTGAGCTTTAGCATCCATATAGTCTGACACCCACGCGCCGTTAGCCATGAAGTAATTCCAGGATCCGTCCACAACGCGCCAGCCAGTAGCCATAGCTCCACTAGCGTCAAGCCAATACCAGGTGCCGCCCAAATTGAGCCATCCTGTTTGCATATAACCAGACGAATTCAAGTAATACCAAGATCCGTTAACGGCAACCCAACCGGTTTTCATAGCGTAAGTGGACGGATCTAAATAGAACCAGGATCCATCTTTGTACAGCCACCCAGATCGTGCATAGCCAGCGGTCTCATCAAAGAAGTACCATTTTCCGTTAATGTTCAGCCAGCCGACGCTCAAGGAGCTATCAGTCGGATCAGCATAGAACTTACAGCCTCCAAGCGTCACGAAACCGCGCGCTTCGACCGATTCGCCATCGCCGTTTGAAGTAAATAACTTCCCGTTGCGCAATGTTCCGCACAACGAGCAATCAGAACCCGCAAAGGCCTTAGAGGACTCCTCCGTAACCGAGTCCTGAGCATCTACCCATTCACGACAAGCAACAGCGCCTGAGGCTTTTGCATAATAGCTTTTCCCATTTACAGAAAAATAACCGAGCAGCATTTTACCGTCGGCGGCAGGATCAAGATAATAGTACTGGCCGCCGTCCTTCAGCCATCCCGTCTTTACAATGCCCGACGCACTAGAAGGCTCAGCGTAATACCAATCCCCCTCACTCTTAAACCAGCCGAGCGACAGTGCTCCCGTTGAAGAAAAATGGTAGCGATTGGATCCTATGGCAGAAAACCCGGTAGCCATTTTATAGTCATTTGCGGCATCGAGCCAATACCAAGCGCCGTTCACCGAACGCCAGCCCGACGCAAGTGTGCCGGAACCGTCAGCATAATACCAGTCCGTACCATCAAACGCCCAACCAACAGCCATTGCGCCGGAATCCGATAAATAATAACGTGACGAGCCAACGGAAACGATTCCCCTAGACATAGCACCTTCATTGGCGGGATCAAGCCAATACCAGTTATCGCCAGTTTGAAGCCAGCCGGTTAAGACTACACCATTGCTACCCCAATACCATAAACCGTTATCAAGACACCATCCGTTAATCAGTCCATAAGTTCCGAGAAGATAAGGATGCCCATCGATAACACGTCGCCCAGTAACCATGGAACAGCCGTCAAGGGAGTCAAACCAGTACCATTGGCCTCCGATAAGCTGCCAGCCACTTGCCAAAGCGCCTGATGGACTCGCGTAATACCACTTATTGCCAGTAAAAATCCAGCCGCAACTCATCGCGCCGTCACGAGCGGGGTCCAAATAGTACAACGAGCCGTCAACATTCTGCATTCCGGTCAAACGACAGCCGTCAAGATAGTAATACCAGGACGAACCGTTCCATTGCCATCCAGATAGTTTTTCTGTCATCGACGGATCTTGGCTATCGACAACCTGTTGGTTCGAATCTTCCGTTGTTTTGCCAGCATAATCGACGGAATCTTCAGCGTAGCCGCCGCCGACAAAAGCACCCGACCCTTCCGTCGAGTCGCGCTCTGCGATATCGTTATCCGCCCCCTCTTCCACGGCATAAGCAGTGCAGGAAAACACGGGGGCGAAAACCGAGAGCGAGGCGGATAGTAGCACCAAGCCGATTACTCGCCAGCAAATCCGATGATCAATCCGAGCGTTCATTTCAGGCCCCCAACCGGTACCGACTGTCTTACAGGGAATCAATTAGATAAACGGACGGGCTGCGCCGATAACATTTCCCCTTGCGCTAATAGGATGAATTCCGACGCCCTGGTGAGGCCAGGAGTCAATCATCATACCGCCGCCAAGTGCGATTGCGATATGCCCGCGATAATAAATTACATCGCCACGTTGAATCGAATTCGCGCTCACTGGCATAAAGATGTTGCTTCGATACCAGTTCATCGAATTGTAGGTTTGGCTTGGATCCCAGCGATGGTTATAAGGGTTGTAAACACCCATATCCATACCGGTGGCATACAGGCACTGAAGAACAAAGCCAGAGCAATCAACGGCTCCGCCAGGAGCAGTGGACCAGGGCTCAATGTATTGCGTACCGATATATTCGTAAGCACGTTGAATAAAGGCATTCACGCAATCTTCCCGAGTCGCTTCGACAGAAATGCGAGAAGGAGTCACATAGGTAAAGTAGCCGGTGCAGTAGCTAGGCAACTGAACAGTCCAAGAGCTGACCTGGGGATACTGCGGAGGATTTTGCCAGCCGACCTTGTCGCACTGGCCATCGCTCCAGAAAATTCGACGAACGCCATCGATGGTTCTTGCGCCCGTTGCCATAGCACCGCTGCCGTCTAGCCAATACCACTTACCCGAATCTTTAAGCCAGCCAACATGCATGCTGCCGTCGGCGTTTAGGTAATACCATGTTCCATTGAGGCATTTCCAACCAGTTGCCATTTTTCCGTCGGCGTTTAGGTAATACCATGCACTGCCAGTAAAAACCCATCCGGTTTTCATCACGCCAGAAGCATCGTCAAGCCAAAACCAATCGCCGTCAATCTGAAGCCAGCCACGGTGAATGACGCCCGTTCCGGGTTCAGCATAAAACCTTTGACTTGCAACATTGACCCAACCGGACGCAACCTGCCAACCATCAGCTCCAGCTGTTTTTAGGATAGTACCGTTTTCGCGGATCACATCTTTGCAAAGGTATCCATTGTCATCAGCATATCTTTCAACACCGTCATTAACGGTAACCCAGCTTGAAACCACAAGCCTACCGCTCTGGTTAGCAAAACAGTCGTTGCCGCCCACCTCAAATAAGCCCGTTTTCATGAGATGGCTAGCAGGGTCCAGGTAATACCAACTCGCGCCCTCTTTATACCAGCCAGAAATAAGCGCGCCAGATTCAGAGGCAAAATACCAGCCGTCCTCGGACTGAGCCCAACCAATAGCCATAGCCCCATTGGAATTCAAATAATATGCTGCGTTGCCAAGGTCTAAATACCCAACAGACATTTTGCCGTCGGAAGACGCATCGAGATAATACCAGGTTCCGTTAACGAGTTGCCAGCCAGTGACCGCTATACCGTTAGAGCAGTAATACCAACCTACTCCATCTTTGAACCATCCATTTGCAAGGCCATAGTCACCAAAAATGTAGGTACTTCCATCGATCTCGTGACGACCGTTGAACATAGCCAGCGTCTGAGGGTCAAAATAATAGCGAGTCCCGCCTATCGTCTGCCATGACGAAGCAAGTGCGCCCGATGGATATGCCCAGTACCAATTCCCGTCTTGGAGAATCCAGCCGGTTTTCATAGCGCCAGAAGCATCTAAATAGTATTTCCCGCTCCCGAGGTTGACAAAACCGACCTGCATGACATGGGAAACAGGATCCAAGTAATACCATGTGCCGTTTTGGTAAAGCCAACCAGCAGCTAAATCACCTTCAGCATTGGCATAAAACCAGTTTCCATCTGTGCTACGTAGCCAGCAGTTCTGATATAGCGCGCCATAAGGCGTTGTGGCATTACCATCGTTCGCATAAAACGAAGCAGTCGATCCGCCAGCATCGGTCACATTGAAATAGCCTGTCTGCATTGCGCCATCACTGGCTGGATCAAGCCAATACCAATAGCCGCCGATTTGCAGCCAGCCGGTTTGGTGTCTTCCGTTTTTTCCGTAATACCAAACTCCAGACGACTCGTCCCGTTGCCAGCCATCTTTTACGACGGAAGAAATATCAGGTTGCAAATCATCGGAAGCCACAGAAGGAAAATCCGCTTTTGACTCAATGCTCTGAGCCTCAACGGAGTCCTGTGCAAACGCGACATTCGCATTCAAGGGCAAGCAGCAAGCAGTGATTAATGATGCAGCAGCACAAACAAGCGCAGCCTTCTTTTCGAATCGATACATAATCAACCCTCCCAGATATCCTTTTCTTTATTTTAATCCACATCCCAAGATTGATTATCGTTACTGTCTGTTCAGTCTGTGTAGATGAGTGTATTAAATTGAACATATCGTTCAATCATTCTATTCTTAAGACAAGTAATGAACACCTTAATCGGAGGCCTGCAGTGGAACTGACCAAGCGTAACTTTACAGTTCTGTACGAATACTTAAAGCACCCATATGCTAGCCAGCGAGAAGTTGCCGAGCGCACTGGTCTTTCACTTGGATCAGTAAACGCAGCAAATAAAGAGCTCACAAATGAGGGCCTTCTCGAATCGGATAGCCTAACCGACAGCGGTTACGAAGCACTTCACCCCTATAAGGTTGAAAACGCAGTGATATTGGCTGCGGGGCTTTCGAGCCGCTTTGCTCCTATTTCGTATGAAAAGCCCAAAGGCCTTTTAAAAGTACGTGGTGAGATTCTCGTTGAGCGTCAGATTAGGCAGCTGCAAGACGCGGGTATCAGCAATATCACCGTCGTTGTCGGCTATAAAAAAGAGTATTTCTTCTATCTTGAAAGCAAGTTCGGCGTTTCGATTGTCGTTAACAACGAATACGCATCCAAGAATAACCACGCATCGCTTATGTGCGTAAAAGAGCGTCTTGGCAACACCTACATTTGCTCAAGCGATGATTACCTTCTCAACAATCCGTTTGAGGCATACGTTTGGAAAGCATTTTATTCTGCTCAATATGCTGAAGGTGCCACCAAAGAATGGTGCATTCAAACTGGAGCAATGGATAGAATCACCAACGTTACGATTGGCGGGTCCGATGCATGGTACATGCTCGGGCATGTCTACTTTGATAAAACCTTCTCGCTTGCGTTTAAGCAAATTCTTGAGGCGGAATATAACAAGCCGGAAACAACGGACAAGCTCTGGGAAGATCTGTATATCGAGCACATCAAGGAGCTCGATATGGTGATCAAAAAGTATCCTGAGGGCGAGATAAACGAATTCGATTCTCTTGATGAGCTGCGCGTTTTTGATCCGCATTTTATAGAAAACGTTGACTCCGACATCTTCGACAACATCGAGCAGGTGCTCGGCTGCTCCAAATCAGAGATCCACGATGTTTACCCCCTCAAACAAGGCCTTACGAACCTATCGTGTCACTTTAGAACCAATGATGGAGAGTACGTCTACCGTCATCCAGGAGTCGGAACCGAACTCCTTATCAATAGAAATGGAGAAGTAGCCGCACTTAAAAAGGCTAAGGAACTTGGCCTTGACGATACGTTCATTCACGAGGACCCAAAGCGCGGTTGGAAAATTTCGAAGTTTGTTCCCAACGCTAAGCAGCCCGATCCGCATGATGCTGCCCAAATGAATCGAATGATGCAGATGTGTCGTTCGCTTCACGAGAGTGGCGCTAATGTCGAAACCGAATTTGACTTCTACCTTGAAGCGAAGCGCTATGAGTCACTTCTTTTAGAAAAGGGGCCCATCGACATTCCAGGCTACAAGGAAATGGCCGCTGAAATCGATGAATTGGAGCACTTTGTTCAGGCCGACAATGCGCCAAAATGCCTTTGTCACAATGACTTCTTTTACCTCAATTTCCTTATCGATGAAAACGACAAGTACTATCTCATTGACTGGGAATATGCTGGCATGAGCGATTACGCGAACGATTTTGGAACATGCAGTGTCTGCTGCGAGCTTTCCGAAGATGAAGTCAACCGCGCGCTTGATGCATATTTTGGGCGCAAAGCAACAAACAACGAAGTTGCGCATAACTATGCGCACATTGCTCTTGCAGGATGGTGCTGGTACCTCTGGTCTCTTCTTAAAGAAGCCGAGGGTGACTTCGTTGGAGAATGGCTCTACATCTATTTCAATTACGGTGCTAAATACCTCAAAAAGGCACTGGAGATCTATCGGAAAGGTGAGTAACGATGCAATTCGGCTTTTTTAGCGGTCTTCTTTGGGGCCTTGATACAGTAATTCTTGGAATCGGCTTGGCGCTCGCGCCCTATATTGGATCGACGGAAGCGCTTGCATGCGCCTCCATTGCAGGTTCATTTCTCCATGATGCTTTCTGCGCAATCTGGCTCTTTGGCTACATGGGAGTTCGAGGCCGGTTAAAAGACACACTCGCTGCGCTTAAAACTCGTTCGGGAAAGGTCGTCATCGCCGGTGCTTTGCTCGGTGGACCTATCGGAATGACCGGCTACGTATTGGCAATTAATAACATCGGAGCCGCCTATACGGCAATTATCTCCGCCTTCTATCCCGCAGTCGGAGCATTTCTTTCTTTCCTGCTGCTGAAGGAGAAAATGAGCAAAGGCCAGATTCTTTCCCTTCTTGTTGCCCTTTGCGGCGTAATGACGATGGGCTATCTATCCGCCGGGTCGAGCGAAATCGCAAATGCCCCCCTCGGATTGCTAGGAGCCGTGCTCGCCGTTATTGGATGGGGATCTGAGGCGGTACTGTGCGCATGGGGAATGAAAGATGACGCTGTGGACGACGAAACTGCTTTGCAGATCCGTGAAACTGCAAGTGCGCTTGTTTATGGAGTACTCGTTCTTCCCCTCTTCGGCGCCTGGCACTTTACGATAGGGGCCATCCCGAGCATGCCGACGTTGATCATTGCACTCGCCGGGCTCGCAGGAACGGCTTCTTACCTATTCTATTACAAGGGCATTGCCGCTATTGGAGCAGCACGTGCAATGGCTCTGAACATCTCCTATTCGGCATGGTCTGTAGTCTTTGGTCTAATCTTACTTGGAACAATTCCCGACATGGCATCTGTAATCTGCTGCGTAGTAATTGTATGCGGAACAGTTTTGGCAGCTAGTAACTGGGACGAGTTATTTGGACGTAAAAGGGCAGCATAGCTTTATTGAAAGCAAATATAGCAAGGGGGAGGACTCATCGAGTCCTCCCCCTTTTTGCATAAAAGCTATTCAATCACTACGGCCTGGCTATCCATCTGTTGCCATGTTCCGAAAAATACCTGGGCATTTCGCGTAACATTACCGTTTATCGAATCAGAAAGATAGACGATTCCCTGCTCATCATCATAGCCTTTAAGGACTACGGCATGATTACCGCCCCACAGGCCATAGGAATGCCCGTTGTACCAACGCGTGGCATAACGCCCTCCTGGCCAGCTTCCCCGCTCGGTGTTCCACATCTCAACTGGCTGTCCACAGGTCAATCTATTTTTGATTGATGCGACAGAAGAGAAAGAAACGTCCTTCGCCTGCTTGCCGCTCCCGGCAGCACGGAGGAAATTATTGCCAGCAATGGTAATTGCGGGGGCAACACATCCCATAAGGCCCCCGCTGCTACGCCTTGGGTTGCCATCGAAGGCAGTGACAAAGTTGCCGCCGCTTCCCTTGGGCAAATAGTAATCCGCAATAATCGTCTTTCCCAAACGGAAACCATAGTAGTTAAGCAAATTTGTTAGGGCAACCGACTCACATCCAGTAGGAAGTTCCGGATATTGAGAATAACAAGGGACATCGACCCAGGCACCGACCATTGCGCCAGACGAGCTGAACTTGTAGTCGGTAGAGCCAACCCAATACCAACCAGAACTCAACATAACGCCGCCGCGCGCAGCATCAAGGTAATACCATGCGCCCCCAAGGGAAAGCCATCCCGTTTTCATAGCACCCGAAGCGGAGTCTAGCCAATACCAGTTGCCATTGACATTAAGCCAACCGGTCAACATTCGACCGTCCGAATCAAAGTAATACCAGTTCCCGTCTATTTGCTGCCAACCGGTCAAAATAATCCCACTAGCAGAACAATAATATCGAGACCCCTGGCTCTCAATCCAACCAGTTCTGACATCCCCCTCATCGTCACGCAACTGGATTCCCGAATCGGTCATGATTCCCTTGAGGTCAATTACTCCATTAGATGACGAATGATACACGCATGATTCATCACCATTTGACCAGCAATTGGCCATCATCTTGCCAGAACTATTAAAATTGTAGTCGTATGATCCGACAGTCTGAACGCCCGTAGCCATAGCATGCGTCGAGGAATCGAGCCAGTACCAGGCGCCGTCTAGGTTAAGCCAACCGGAGGCGAGGGAGCCGGAGTCAGTCGCGTAGTACCAGGTGCCCCCGTCGAGGACCCAGCCGGTAGCCATCGCGCCGGAGGCGTTGAACCAGTAGGCAGAGCCGTTACATACGTGAAAGCCGGTTGCCATGGCGCCGCCCGCCTCGGGGTCGAGCCAGTACCAGGAACCGCCGGTGCGAAGCCAGCCGGTCGAGGCGATACCGTCAGCGAACCAGTACCAGGAGCCGTCGACGAGGCCCCAGCCGTTAAGGGGGCCGCAGCTGCCGAAGTAGCGACCGACGCCCTGGGCATCAGTCTGGTAGCCCGTCAGCATGGCCCCCGTCCGGGCATCGAAGCAGTAGGGCACGCCGCCGACGGATACGGGGCCGCGCGCCAGCGCGCCGGAGCCCGTCGCGTAGTACCAGGTGCCTCCGTCGAGGACCCATCCGGTCGCCATGGCGCCGGACGAATTAAACCAGTACAAGGAGCCGTTGCACACGTGCAGGTCCGTAGCCATGGCACCGCCCGCGTCGGGGTCGAGCCAGTACCAGGAACCTCCGGTGTGAAGCCAGCCGGAACGCAATGCAACAGGATTGATCGAATCCGCGTAAAACCACTTACCGTCAACCGAATTCCAGCCCTGCGTCCATTTAATGGATCCTTGAGCAGCGACCCCCTCGGTCGAATCGGATGAAATGGCGGCCGAAGAGAAGGCTTGCTGTTCGGAAATAGAGGGCTCGGAAGAGTCTACAGAAACCTCATTCTCGGCACCAGCCACACTTGGACCAGTGAGCAATATCGCAGACAGAACAAATAGAGTTACTATTGTCAGCTTATTTCTTACCATGCACGGCCCCCAGAAAATACCAATCGTACATAGACATACTCTACAAATGGACTAGCTCGCGCAATATGTAATTAGAAAAAAGCAATTAAAGAAGAGCTGTTAGCCGAGCCAAACGCCGTTACTCGAAAAAGAATACTGTGACCCGTTGATTTGTTGAGTGCCAGTGACCATCGCGTGTGTCGATGGATCTAGCCAGTACCACGCACCGCCGACGTAGGCCCATCCCGAGGCGAGGGCGCCGGAGCCTGTCGCGTAGTACCAAGTGCCGCCGTCGAGGATCCAGCCTGTCGCCATGGCGCCTGAGCCGTTGAACCAGTATGCGAAGCCGTTGCACCCGCGCAGGCCCGTAGCCATGACATGCGTCGAAGGGTCGAGCCAGTACCAGGTACCGTTTAGGTTGAGCCAACCGGAGGCGAGGGCGCCGGAGCCCGTCGCGTAGTACCAGGTCCCGCCGTCGAGGACCCAGCCGGTAGCCATCGCGCCGGAGGAGCTGAACCAGTAGGCAGAGCCGTTGCATGCGTGAAGGCCCGTCACCATGGCGCCGCCCGCCTCGGGGTCGAGCCAGTACCAGGAACCTCCGGTGCGAAGCCAGCCGGTCGAGGCGATGCCGTCAGCGAACCAGTACCAGGAGCCGTCGACGAGGCCCCAGCCGCTTAAGGGGCCACAGCTGCCGAAGTAGCGGCGGACGCCCTGCGCGTCAGTCTGGTAGCCCGTCAGCATGGCACCGGACTCGGCGTCGAAGCAGTAGGGCACGCCCCCGACGGATACGGGGCCGCGCGCCAGCGCGCCGGACCCCGTCGCGTAGTACCAGGTGCCGCCGTCGAGGACCCATCCGGTCGCCATGGCGCCGGACGAATTAAACCAGTACAAGGAGCCGTTACACACGTGCAGGCCCGTAGCCATGGCACCGCCCGCGTCGGGGTCGAGCCAGTACCAGGCGCCGCCCTGATGTAACCATCCGGTGTACGCTCTGCCGCTAGAGGTTGCGTAATACCAAGTGCCCTCTTTTAACTGCCAGTGGTAAAGAGAAACATCAACATACGCATAATTCATATCAACGTTTCCACTAATACCAGAAACTTTTCCACTGCTCGTATACTGCCAAAAGCTGTAATTGCCGGTATAGTGGCATTCTGAGTTATATTGAGCGATCCAATGATCCCAAGAACTGCTCTTAAACACAGAGTCGGTCAGGATGTTGTTAAACCAATACAGATTTGCATAAATGCCTGGCTTATATCCTGCAGCAGAAATCCTATTACAAAAGATCTGCGCTCTCGATGCAATTCCGGATTGACGGCCATCTGCAATAATCGACTTATCCTCAAGATCGTAATACACCGGCAATCTTGGATTATGTCCAGAAAGGCAGCCAATCACCATCGATGCCTCGTCAGCTGCTTGCTGGTCATCCCGAGCGTACGAATAGATATAGATACCGTAAGGAATTCCAAGACGCTCGCACTCAGAAATATTACGGCTGAACTGATAGTCAACACGACCGCCCCAAGATGGAGCGCCAAATCCAACACGCAGAATGGCGAAATCGATACCAGAAGCCTTAACGGCATCCCAGTCAATACGTCCTTGGTGCTCGCTGACATCAATACCCTGCGCTGTAGCCCCATCGGGAAGGGTGTTCATGGACAATAAGGCTATTTCATCTTCTTCTGAAGAATCTCCCTCTGCGACTAATTGTCCATCTTCATAACGCCAAGAATTCTCAACTAGGGATTGTGCAGCTTCCGCATTCAACGGTAAAGCAAACACAGAAATGGACGCAAGGACCATCAGCATCATTAATGACGGAAAATGCTTAAGATGTTTGTTCATGTAGACCTCATCATTCGCCTGTATTCTGTCTAGCTTACAACATGGCTATGAAAGTTATCCGAGTATCCAACTGGATAGGATGTCGTCTTAGACGAAAAATGTTGTACACCAAGCCGCAATGCAAACAAGTACTTATTAGCAAAGTTAGTACTCGAAGTATATTGCCCCCCCACCCTTGGGTCAACGAAGTTTGACACCAAAGCAGCTTTCAAACCAAATGCCACACAAGAAGGGGGCTCGAAGAAGCCCACCCCCCTCATTGCTTAGAGTTCTAGCGAATTAATATTACTTTCGATGGGCCCAACGCGGTCAAACCGGAAATGCGATTTCCATAACCATCGCTATGCCAGAATAAGTTTTCGCTAGGCGTATTGCCCCAGAAAAAGCCAATGTGGCAATCGTCTACATACGGGTTATAGGGATTAAAGAAAACGATATCCCCTTTACGAGCCAATCCACTACGCAGCAGCTCATCAATAGAGTTGAAATAAGTCACGTTCGCGCACGTATCGATAGCGTAGCCGTACCAGCGATACGCGTTAACGCAGCCGCCTCTTCCGGGACCTCCACTCCAAGGGGAATGGCTCTGCTCTGCGGCAATGGGAGCTAAATAACCGCCCGCCTTCATATATGCATGCGATACAAATCCGCCGCAGTTCATGCCCGTATAGCCATCCCAACGGGGATCCCCCTTTGGATACATACATGTTTCCTGGCTAACACGCGTATCGTACCGCGTACCACGGTAATAGCCGTCGTTTTCGTGGCTCATAAGCCAATTGACCAGACTGGACCTATTAACCCCCAAAACAGAACCAGACGTATTCAACCATGCGCCACTCGCAGTGAAGTAATAGTCAACGCCATCGATTTTCAGCCAACCGTTAGCAAACATGGCGCCCGAAGGCTGGAGCCAGTACCACGTACCGCCGTCATTAAGCCATCCAGTTTTCATCTTGAATGTGGAAGGGTCCATCCAATACCACGCGCCGTTGACATATTGCCAACCAGACTTAAGGACACCATTGGAAGATGCGTAGTACCAAGTATTGCCGTTTTCGTCAGAAGCGTCATTCGACATAATCCAACCAGATGTCACATTAACGACACCGTTTGCGTCCACATAGAAAACCGCGTCTCCAATATGAATTGGACCTGGCAATGAAGACAAGTCGGCACGATCAGCGACTACGGGAGATCCATCAAATGAAGTAGGCAACGGCTCGCTCAGTGCTCCAGACGAATTCGCCCATGACACGCCGTCGCTCAAGTTGATCCAACACGAAGAGGCCATCGCACCGGAATCAAAAGAATAATAGCGCGTGTTGTCTACCGTATATTCACCAGTACGCATTGCGCCGGACACCTCATCAAGGTAATACCAAGAGCTTCCGGACTTTATCCATCGACCTTGTTGAATAGCTCCACTTGACGCAGCGAAATACCAAGTACCATCATCAATTACCCAGCCAGTTGCCATAGCTCCTGAGCTTGTGAGGAAATAGGTGGACGAGCCCACTTGCGCAAAGCCAGTGAGCATAATATGACTTCCTGGATCAAGGTAATACCAAGAATTCCCTAGAAGCAACCAGCCTCCGCGCAGTAAGCCGTTGGAGTCGGCGTAATACCAGTTGTTGTCAACAAGTGCCCACTGAGAGGAGAGCATGGCCCCCGATCCGTTGAAGATATAAGGGGTGCCATTACACTCATTCAGCCCGATAGCCATAGAACCGTCTGCAGGATCGAGCCAGTACCAACGGCCCCCATCTGAGAGCCAGCCCTTTACTAGGGCGCCAGAGCCAGAGAAATAATGCCAGACGGAAGCATCAAGATGCCATCCGATAAGCATTGCGCCAGAAGAAGAGAATCCATACGTGGCTCCCCCGATCTGCAGCATTGTATCGTGGACCATCTTGCCCTCATCATCCAACCAATACCAGTTGCTGCCGTCTAAAAGCCAGCCTTTTACCATGGCGCCAGAGCCGGAGAAATAACGCCAAGTAGAGTTGGAGCCCGCAGAATCTAGGTACCAGCCGACACACATTGCGCCCGAAGAGGAGAATCCATAAGTCGCGCCCCCGACTTGGACCAATCCATCCTGAGCCATTCGGCCTTCCTCGTCGAACCAGTACCAGCTACCGTTTATATTTTTCCAAGAAGAAGCCGCAATTGTTCCATCAGGCAAGCCCCAGCGCCAAAAACCAGCCCCTTCTTCGGGTGATATCCATCCCTGATGCCAAGTAATTTGGTCCGAAGTCCCAGAAGAAGCCCCATTATCCACCTGAGTGTTCGCCTCAACTATTGAAGTCGACTCGTCCTGAACACCAACATTTGAGGAACTCGAGTCGATGTGGGCCTCAACCAGGGCGGATGATGAGTCGTCAACAGAGCTACTAGTATCAAGACCATACGACATCGAGGGTAAACCCAATAGGAGCCCAAAAGAAATGAGGCCCGAAAAAGCCAGCACCCCGAATGACCATTTCTTCATAGCAGCACAGTATCCAATCACACAGCGGCCCCGTCACCTCAGGGCAACGGGGCCTCAATCAAAACTAGCTCAATAATGTGCTAGCCAATTTGCTGGCAGTTTTTGCACTCTCGTGAAGCGCCACGCCTCTGGGCCTCCTGAATAGAGATCTGCGAATAGCCCTTTGCGTCCTTGCCAACGGTACGGCACTTATGCGTATGGTAAACATCGCTACCGTTCTTATACCAAACTAAACCGTAGCCCGGAATCCACTTACCGTCCTCGCCGACATAGTAGGAGCCGACCCAGGCGTTTGTGGCCATGGCGCCGGAGGATTGGAGGTAATAATTGCCGACCCAGGTGTCGTGGGCCATAGCGCCAGAACCGCTAAAGTAGTACCAGGCGTCGCCAACCTGATGCCAGCCGGTGGCCATCGCGCCGGAATTGTCGAACCAGTACCAAACTCCACCAACGTTGACCCAAGAGTTAGAGGCCATAGCGCCTGAACCTCCGAGCCAGTACCACGTACCGCCATTGCTGAGCCAGCCGGTTGCCATGGCGCCCGAACCACTCGCATAATACCAAGAGCCGCCTGCCAAGAACCAGCCAGTCGACATTGCGCCGGAGTCGCCGAACCAATACCAGGAGCCACCCAAGCTGCGCCAGCCGTTAGCGGCCATGGCACCCGAGCCGTCGAGGTAGTACCACGTACCGCCGACGTTGAGCCACCCAGTGGCCATCGCGCCGGATGCGTTAGCGTAGTACCACGTCCCCGAATCGTTAATCCAGCCGGTCAACATGACACCGTACTCGTTGAAATAGTACCAAGTTCCACCGATGTTTTGCCAGCCTGTCAACAGCTCGCCAGAGGGAGTTGCATAGAGCCACTTTCCATAGATGGAATCATAGAACCAGCCGTTATGCTGCAAGCGGCCATCGGCGTTGGCACCAGGGGTGTTCAGGAAGTAGTTCTTGCCGTCAATCTGAACTCGGCCGTATGCCATTTCATGGCTTTCGGGATAGAAGTAGTACTTATCCCCACCGATAGACTGCCAGCCCGACACTGCGGTCCCGTCAGCGCCGAAATAGTACCAGATGGCTTCGTAATCGTTATGCCACTGGTTCGTGACCATGGCGCCAGTCTTGAGATCGAAATAGCGAAGGTTGCCGTCCTCGCACCGGACGAGTCCGATCTGCATTAAACCATCTTTGTTGAAATAGTATGTACCTGCGGGTCGTGATGTAACTCCAGAAGGATCAGTCCTCGAGGCGCTCTGATCAATAGAATTTAAGCCTACTAGAAAATCTCTGTGAGTAGTCCCACCAGCATTGCACTCGACACTATACCGCGTAAGAGGACCAGACATCGTTTCATTTTGCGTGCCGTTCCAACCGTCATATCCCCAGTAAGAAATCGGACGGTTATCACCAACGCACCATTCCGTGGGCTCGTCTACCGAGGCGCTACCCCCTCCAACACCGCCAATAAGGTCTGCTTTTGCGGTCAATGGAGCGCACGTAAGGCAGGCAGCTGCAAATGCGGCAACTCCCAGCACCGCTAGTCCGCGCCCTCTTTCTCGAAAGATTTTCATACGACATCCTTTCTGCGAGATTTACGGCTCTCTTAAGTTATTTTTAAACTATCAATTCAGTTTTTCAACGGGAAATCGATAAAAGGTGTCTTTGTAGTTGCAATTTAATACGAGCCTCCACGCCTCAACCATTACACAAAAAGCTTCTGAGTCAAACTGAGCACATGAGCGGGCCGATTTAATACAGCCGCTAAATTCAGCCCTAAGTCATCAATCGCATCTACCGCGGGGACGCCGGGACTCATAGGGCAGGCGGGCGCCGAGAGGGACGATGTCCCGCTGGCCTAAAGGCAAAAACGGAATAGGTGGGCCGACCGTTCGACTGAATCTGAGAAGAGGTGCCGGGCTGTGGGCGGAGCATGGCCTCCGGTCCCATCGAAACACATCCCCACCGTTCCTTCAACTGGAAAAACGGCGCCCCGGGGGCCTGTGAAGGGCTGCTGGGGCATTCGGCTAACTGCGAGAACGGTCTATTCGATCAATGTGTTCGGCTGAGTTAGACAATCAACCCAGTGGGTTAAAGTGTCCAACAAGAAATCCCGCATTAAGTTCAACCCACAGCAAAAAAACAGATCGCTAATACTCCGCTATGCCTTCGAACTCATATAAAAACCTCATATGATCGACATCGAATCTAAGTGATAACATATCTATAGATTTGCGTACGTCAGAACACAGGCAAACGAATTTAAAAAACGAATCAGTTAATTCGCCTTCAAACTCTTTGTCGCAAATTCGTTTTCCAAGCTCAATAGCTTGGCTCAATTTAGTAGCGACAAAGTGGTTAGAAATAAGACCAAGCATGTTATTAGCCTTCTCAAGGCTATCAAGGGCAGGCAAAACGTATTGTATTGCGAAATCCAATGTGACAGTGTCATCCTCAATAAAATTCGGAAGTTGATACGCTAAATCACATGTATTTATATAATATTTAAGCCATGACTCTTTCATTTTTGGAAACCGAGAGATATGGATTAACCGACTTTCAGCAGAGGTATCGCCCAATCTATTAGAAGCTGGAATCAAAATAGTATTTGACCCTTGCTTTCGCCAAGACGGATTATCGAAATTCAAACGAACACGAATATACTCTTGCAACCAAACAAAATAGCACGCTCCATCATCCGCTAAAGAGCATCTGATTAAAAGAAAAGGTATTGCAAACATTTCAGCGTATAAAAGCGTCTTCGTATCAATGGAAAATGGAATTTCAGGTTTATCTTCGAGCGGTTTATCTGTTCCCTTCACCTGAATTGCCATTAATTCACCAGTAGCGAATCCGTTTTCAAAGCGCTCAAAAATTTTATCAATTCCAAAATCACGTTCTGTTAAGTCTCGAACGACCCAATTCTCAGAAGGCATAAGGGAGGCGACGAAAGAGCATGCCTCTGTATCAATTATGTGGCTATTTGGACGTTTCGGAGGATATGCCATATAAATCATCTCCATCAGTCTTAACGCAAAAGCACCAATTACGACAAAATAAAGAAAATAACCGACATAATTAGACTGCGCGTCAGTTGATATCAAATAAGCGGTTAAGGACACAATAACCCATAAAACAAGAAGCACCCACTGTGTCCAGGGGCATGGATCATCTCCTCCATCTTCCCTACTCGAGCACGCCAGAGTAACCACCCGGCGAAACCATTGGCCGAGAGCCGCGCCCCGAGTCCCAGGTAGTGAGCAACGACAATGTCGACGATGCAGGTCTTAAGAATACGTTCGCAATAGATGTTCCGGCTGTTCACGCCACTGCCGCGAAGCTGGCTGGCCTCGACTTCCATGATCGAATTTAGCACCTAATCGGAGAGCCTGCGGATAAGCACCTGCTGTCAATCGTCCCGTCGCTGAGGTGAGGCTCGGCGAACATACCGGGCACGGCGTCCCCTAAGATCTACATTGTGGTCCTCATCCTTCCCAAGAACCTTCCTTGTGATAATTTCAAATTCTAGTGCGAAAGCCGCTTTGCGTCAGACGGACGTCATCACCCCCCCCCCACGTTTACGTCATCTATTATTCGTGCGATCCAAAGTACAGCTAGCTCACGCTCTTCACTATCATTAAATTTGCAGGTCTCATATTTGCTGTTTCATTCAGCTCCTTAGAATCGATAACCAAATCCCATTGTCCATTTTGGCCCGGCAATGATCGGCAAAAATGTTTGTTAGGCATACGAAACAATCGATTAGCTGGAGTCAAACGCTTAGCTCCAAAACATTTCAAACTGACAATTTCGATACAAAATAAAGCCGCCAGTGAATTCAAACAGTTCTCCAAATTAGCTTCTCTAAAATATGTACCACGATCATGTTTCACGGCGTTATAGCTATCCCACCAAGGTAATTTTGCATACATTCCACTTATCCACGCATTAAAAGGTTTGAGTGAAATACTCTGGTTAATCGCAATGCCAACTACCTCATTTACAAAGGAAATATCATTCAAAGCAGACAGACACTCGAATGCTTCCTTGATATTAGATGGTCTACTTGCAGATCGAAGTTCAACATAATCTTTAAAAACCGAATCAAATTCAGAACAAATCGATAAAAGCATCTTTGCAAATTCAACTGAATAAGTTGAGAAATTATCGTTGCTTAGCTCAACATAATTAAAGGAATTAACAAGCTCTCTTTCAAGAACCAAGTAGTAATCCCAATTTGATAAAGATAAAGACATAGACATACAACTCCCATTAACGTAAACTAATTTTAATTATCTTTCGAGATGCCCCAGTAGATATAGCAATCGCCAACTCAGGAGTCTACTAGCACACGATTCAGCTGACAAATAATTGGCTATACGGCACTATTAACGGATAACTAGCACTGTTCATCTACAGGAATATCCAGTTTATTCGCCGCGCAAATGCAAAGCTCTTTATCCTCTTGAGTCATCCTGCTCCCAAGAATAACTCGCAACGGCTTGCATGGGCGTTGTACATAATTCATCTCAAGCTCATCTGGCTCTGGTACAAGACGGGCACGATATTCGTTCTCCCACTCAAACGTACTGCCCTTTCTGTAAATTGCCCGCAGATCACTAAGCATGTCATCACTGCCCACATTAACACCAAGCATCCTAGCAGCAGTCCAAGCAATTTGAGGGTCGCAATTAAATGGTTTGTCATCATATAAAATTGGCAATATTTCAGTACGCATTCCGTTAGCAATATTGCAATTGCGAATAGCTTCTCTGTCGTAAGCAAGAACGAAACCCGCTTGGCTTTCGGAATATACATTCCACATATTCGAATCGCTAGGATTGTCCGTTAGGCACAAAATGCGACAACAATTTCGGCAGCTATTCTGATGAACCGGAACAGCAATTCCTCCAACAAATAAGCGCAAGGATTTAACAGCCGAGCGAAAAAGGCCAACTTTCCCCTCATCGGATAGTACCTCGAACTCATCTATTCTTGCTGGATTTAAAGGAGCCCCCAGAACCCCAAAAACAAACGCAAGCCTTCTAAAATCAATTTGATTTATTATCTCTAACGCTTGTTCATCATCATTGAGATAACTTTCGATTTTATCTATACCATTCCAGTTATAGATCGGTACCGAGTCGCGCTGATCGCTGAAAACCCTTGGATGAGAAAATGTAACAGTTGCGTTTTCTAGGTCGGCAAAAGCGCATTCAGTTGGAGGTCGATAGCGGTAAAGCAATCGCGGGACGAGAGAAGTCGATAGAGCTTCCAGCTCCTTCTCTGCGGAAGCGATGGAAGCGCCATCGTTTTGCTTAGCAACGAGATTAGCAAGCGTCTCCCGATATGCTTCTTTCTGAGTCAAGCTTAGTACCATGCAATATCGCTTCCCGATCTAGCCAAATTAGATGCAGTTGATTTTATCCAGTTCATAAAAACTGAATACACATACGAAGCAGAAGTCATGTCTATCAACTACCAAAAAATGATTCCGATTGGAACGCACCGGAAATCGTAAAAGCTGCCAACGGTTATTTCTATAATAGCCTGAGATGACCAGAGATGAAAACATATAGCTATCAAGCAATCTTATCCTCCGATGAAGACACCAGCTATGGCATCGAACTCCACTCTCTGTCAGGTCGCTTTACCAATGACGGAGCGCCGCAGAGGCTGCGGAAGCAGTCGAGCATGCAGAATAGATTTATATGGGCGCGCAATTAATAAAGTCTCTGTTAAAGAAAGTTTATCCAACGACATTGCCACCCCGCCAGTAACCACAGTACAGCTGCAAGGTGCCCCTAGGTCATCTCGCACACTCTTGTACGTTCCGTCCGAAACTGTACCCCCGAACGCGTCGCACCTATGGCTGTCGGTGCGCTTCGTCAGCCCGGTTAACGAGAACCATTTGAGGAAGCGACTGAGCATGCGCGAGCTCAACGCGTAGAACGGATTCCGATTCAGGCACACTCGCCTACACGGACTCCCCGCCCGAGCATCGACTCAGCGCCCGAGCCAGCAACGGCATCGACTGGATAAACTACAAGGCCAGGCAAAGGGTGAGGTTCGCCAGCACCTTCATCGATGGAAACTCGGCCCCATGCTCGTCACGGCAAGGTTCCTTCGCATCGTTGAACACGAGCGGATAAAAAGGAGGTATCTGGAAATGACGAAATCGGAAGAAATGGACGAGTTGAAGACAAGAATAAGGGCTAGGGCATCGGACAGAGCGAGACCGGCCCAATCAATTATCGAAAAAATCTTGGCGGCACCTACAACCACTCAGAGTTTTTAAGCATTTAAGAGATTACATTAATTTGAGCAAATGCAGTCATCAGGTCATAAAAGTAAAGTAGTAGCAATGCAAGCGTTGAATATGCAGGGAGCGAATCAAAATTGAAAGATCAAAACACCACAATCCCCTTTGGAGCCGATGAAATTATGTACTCATTCCTCAAATCAAACGGTGCTCCCTTAACAGACAGCGAATTGAAAAGGATAAAACATACTGAATCACTGAAGGATTTAATGGCCCTTGGCTATATTCGACATGAGCACTCAAACGTTTTCCTGACATTGCAAGGCAGAATGGCTCTTCGAAAATTTGACGAAGAACATAAGAGTAAATCCAACAAAGAATCCGCAAACGTATTCAGTATTATCATCAGCGTACTGGCAATATTAGTATCTATTCTAAACACGGTTGTGGGATTAGTTAAAAACGACGCAACCGTCAATTATACCTCGATCAATTTATTCACTAATATGCTTAGCGCACTTGAAGTACTGCTAATCGGATTTTTTATCGCTCAAATTTTATTACCCTCGGTAAAGTACTTTAGATTCCACCCTGTAGCTCGAATCTTATCTGGAACCATGATGGCAGCGGTACTTTTTATAATATTTTATCTAACAGTTTAGATAACAGGTGATGATTCGGGGGCTGCAAGGCCCCCGAATGCTATGCTCTTCCCAGCCAAACAGAGAATTTGCCCGAGCGCCCACCCGGATCTTTGTTTGGCGACAATCCCTCCGGGTGGACGTTCGGGCGGATGGGACAGATCCATATGGGAAGAGCGAACCCCTTCGGGGAGCTCGTTGCGGGCCTGACCGCCGACGAGTTCCTGCTGCTCAGAGTGGCCGTCGACGAGAGGCGCCGCCGCGACGAGGTCGGCGTCGGCACGCTCGCCGAGGCCGCCGCGGCCTATCGGCCGGACCCGGGGTGCCCGGGGCGCGGCGCGCGTAAGGACGGCCATAGGCGGCGGAATTGCGCCCGGGTCGCTGCTCATCCACGACCCGGAGAGGGCACACAACGCGCTGGTCAGGGACGGCGGGCTCGAGATCGAGGCGCATAGAGCCAATGTGAACGACCCGGTCTACCTGGAGCGGATGGAGATGGTGAAAGACCTGTGCTCCTGACTGAAGCGTTACTTATGGCGTTTCACAGGGATGTCGCCGCGGAACCTCCAGGTGCATCTCGACTGGTACGTCTACCTCTTCCGGGCCAACCAGGCCCGGGACAGATAGGGCCGACCGCAAGGGTGGCGCGCCATATCCTGATGGCCGACGCGACCTACCGCAGCTTAGGGTAGGTACGGTATCATCCGTTATCTAAACCGTTAGAAAGGCGAAAAAGGCAAACCAATTCTTACATTTACTTCGTGCCATGCAGATTATCCTGAAGAAGCTCAAACTGCCCGTTTTCAAACTTTCGCACAATGCAGCCTTCTCCACTTAAATCTACATCGTCACCAACACGAAGAACCGCATTCCCCAGGTCAGCATTAATCATCTCGTCCTTACCGAAACCATCCAACAATCGATTGAGGTAGCAGCGAACAAGTTCTTCAACTTTATCGCTGAAACACACTTGACTGAAATCGTCGAGTATCACATCTGCAATATTAACGGGATAACTAATTAAATACGCGTTTGATTCTTCCTGATAGTCATGAAGTAAGCACGTGGTAGGAAAGACGCTGTCAAGCATACGAATTAGTTCTGGACATTCAGAATAATAAGAAAACTCATTGTTATTTTGAACTGAATCCCCGAGAGCATATCCATTAACACACGTATCCTTGACACCATTTACACCAAGAAGCCTGCATTTTAGATTTGCTTCAAATGAGGTGTGACAGTAAGTCAAATCGATCCTTATGCCATTAACAAAAGGAACGATAGCCCCACCAACAATCTTGAAGACAATCTTATGATCTCGCAAAAACGTTGACATTGCGTTCTCTGTCGTAAGCAATCGACTAAGATTGAAACTCGGTGGGTTGAAACTTGCATTATTTCCCTCGTCCAAATCCAAACGTCGACATATATGATGGATTAAAATGTAAACACAACAATCCGAACTGAGAATTCTATCCCACAATCTAACGAGTAGCGAATCGCAGCTGGACAATAAGGCGTTATTGAATTCAAACCTTCCCATACCGGCGATTTCTACAAGCGAACGAGAAAGAGCCTGACGATCGTCGCTTCTTATAATCATCAACAATCACCACACGGACAACAAATCTAATCACTGATAGCCTTAGCAAATCATATATATTATGAATAGGTAGGGATAACAATGAAGTTGCCAGCTTCGTTTTAGTTCAGTCTCCATAGCACCGGTTGACAACGGGCACCCACTAAACAAAGCTTCAACGCTCCCCGCATAAGGTTCCGCAAAGGCCACCCGATAGACAGCACGATCGTTTAAGCACATGACAGGCGAAGACAAACGAGGTCTTGAAATCGTCCAACAAAAAAATGCCCCAATGTTTCGCTTGCATCAGAGGCGTCTGGGGCTTCATTGATAGAGTAATCGGCTCAACGCATTTAAAAAAAGCCGGGCGAGGTCTTCATGAATCAAACATTAGTAAGCGACGCTCGCACGCGTCTTTAAATCTTCTAATGAGCAAGGAGACGAGGATCTAGGAGAGGCTTAATCGTACTTGGAAGTTGGGAATCATCGAACTCACCATCTTTAAACAAGAGAGAGTCATACAACTTCTTATCGTTCTGCCTCGAGAAGATATGCGTGACTTGGTGCACATCGCGACTCTTTGAAAAACAGTCTTCATCCCTTAAAGATTCAGCAACATAACAGCCGCCCCTATAGTTCATGAGCAAGGAAAAGTGCAAGTCTGTTGTTCCAAACTTATAGCACTGCGTTTTCGTTGATATGTCTTCGAGCATAAAGCACTCGGAGGTTGCAAAAGATGCAAGCTGAACAATGTGGGCAACTTTTCTGCGGCACAGAGCATAGGGATGGCGATTCGAAAAGTCGATCTGCGATGCAGCGAGTTTTCCTCTGGAAGCCAATTTGAAAAATTGGCTAGCCGGCAAATAACTATCTGCGCCAGTTAGATGCTTGAAATTGACGGACTTATAAATTACTTCGATATACCTATCATCGAAAACGTACATGAATGACTTTCCGATAAGAAAACGACGATATAGTTCTGCAGCCTGATTAATTGCCGCAACTATCGCTTTCCGATCTTCAGCCCTTCCCATGCCGCTCCAATCAAAAAAGCCGAGAATAAACTCGGCTGATAATCAAAGAGGCGGTTTTCTGCTGGCTGTCAGCCGCGGCATCCTCACGGAAACCTAATTGTCGCCGGAATTAAAGTCCCCGGCGCGGACCCACCTTATCTCCCCGGTGCGGGCTCGATATCCTCTCGGATATCTAATCGTCATGGACTTTTACCTGCCCAAGCACAGTACAGCTTTTACGTGCCGCCACACGGAGCTTAGCTCAACATCATTATCTATGACTCAAACCTTTAAAGCAAGCTACACACGGGCATGGTCAAATTAAATTCAAACAGATATAACACCACCAAAGCTAATAATGAGGCTAGACCTTCCACCGCCCTTGCGGCTCTTGAGGATACTTTGCCGGATCTTGGCATCACTTCGCGCTAGAGCGAGAAATACTCGCTCTCGACTGATAGGTTTTGCCCGAGCCAGGGGTCGCCGTTGAGGAAGAACTCTGGCCAGCGCTGCATGAACAGCGCTTGCTCGCGCTTCCATCGGCGCATCTTTTCCTCGTTAGCCTCTTCCCTGCCGCGCGAGGTGAACTCGTAGTGATACAGCTCGGCATAGGGCGTAAAGATGGTGCGGTAGCCCGCCTCCCACACGCGCAGGCAAAAATCCGCGTCGTTAAAGCCGACGGCGAATTCCTCGCTGTAGCCGCCAACCTGCTCAAACACGTCGCGACGGACCATCTGGCAGGCGCCCGTTACGGCGCTAAAGTTGCCTGGACGCACGGCGCGGGCAAGATAGCCCTCACGCTTTGCCGAAAAGTCCTGGTTGGCATGGGCAAGTGCGCCGCGCACGCCGACCACGATGCCGGCGTGTTGTTCCAGATGATCGGCAAAGTAGAGCTTGGCTCCCACCACGACCGCATCGGGACGTTGCAGGCAGCCCATCATCTCTTCGATAAAATCGGGGCATATGACCCCGGTGTCGTTATTGCGCAGCAGCAGGTAGCCGCCCCAACATTGTTTCAATACTCCTCCTGCATAAGGTTCCGCAAAGCTGAGCGGGACCGAGCGCCGCCGCGCGATCGAATCCGTCAGAACGGCGAGATCATAGCCGGCAGATCGACCTGGGGCGATAGGGCCCTCACGATTGACCCGTCCGATCTTGAGCGCATCGCCCCCCCCTGCCGGATTCAAACCCAGCAAGGGGGCGAATACTATGCAATTGCAAAAACGATTGGGCTGAATGTCAATTATGGTCTAACAGAGCCAAAGAAATTATGCGTCACCTCGCGAACGGCATCCCCACGCCTCGTTATCTATGTGGGTATAGTCATGAGCAGCACTTATGCTGCTGCCATTCATCAGGGAGTCTGAAATAGCTGAAGAAGCAAATGTGCGACAGAGTCGAAGCAGCACGCTTACGTCATCGACATTGTTCAACTAGTAGCAATGATTATGGTTGCGTTTCTGCACAACCTTGGACGAGGAGAAATCCTAGGGCGAATTGCTGATACCGAGAGTATATAAAGTCTGGCATCCAAATCCTGTCATCATCCATCTCGCTAACAGAGAAATCGCCTCAGTCATTAGTGGCTTGGCCCTTATTGCAAATGGACCATATTTGCCGGCTGTATTCTATTTTTCCTTCTTTTTTAAGCACTTGGCTATATGTAAGCCAGTCCTTGTCCGTAATATCAAGTTCGTCTTTAATTTTTCGCTTTGTATTAACGCCTTCACTAATTGCTGCGAGGATTTTCTCTTCGATATCAGCTGTTTTTCCAGGTCCCTTTTGTATGGTATCAATCACCGAAACTAGAGCATTAAATCTAATCACGCCTCGGGCTGTCAAATCAAATTTCCCACCATCGGATGCAACGGATCCGTCCTCAAAAATAAACACAAAACGCTCTGATGAGTCAGTTTTAAATGCAAAGCGCCCATGCGCGAGAGCATTCCTGATGTGATAAAACAAGCTCATGTATTTGCTCGTATTGCCCTTTGAATTAACTTTCACAAACGCCATACGCTGATCATCAACATTTTCGTAAAAAAGCTCATCCAAGTTTAGCTTTTTGCAGGTGGCCTCTAATTCTTTCTTGCTTCTTACCGCAAGCATCACATCGACATCCCTGCGACTAAATATAGCTTGATTTAGAGAAGTCTTTAAGCTTCGAATCCCTACCCAAGGGGCGGGCGCCCATTTATCAATCTCATTATTTTTACGATTACTCTGACCAGGGCAGGGAGACTCAATCAGGAAAAAATGAACTATACGCATCCAACCAGAGTCTTCCAGAACCTGTTGCGGCAGGGGCTCGGTTAGCCATGAAGTTCGAAGTAATGCCATGTCTACCTCCAGCTACAGCTTTGCAATCAACATCACAATGCATTTCTCGACATTAGCAAAACCCCCGTACGAGAGGCTTCTCAAGAGTCTCAAGCAATTCAATCTGTCGTTTCATGTCAAATCGCATCTTTATATTCCTATCGTAAGTTATATCGAGATTTATCGGTTTATATAAACTTGTATAAGCTTATCGTGGAATATCGTTTGTTTCGACCCGCTAAATCCAACATATCGAGACAGGCAATTACCGCAGGATAGAAAGTTATTACACCTGTAAAAGTCATCGGTTCGTTCAAATAGACATGTTGATTGACCCGTTACCCACTGCTTGAGTGAAATCGACCCCAACATGGTAAAGTAGTCGCAACAGGCAACCATGGAGGAACAATGCTCAGCATTCACTACGGCGACAGAGACGATGTGATTTATGACACGTCGACATTCTTTGATTACAGCTATTCTCCCTCTTGGCTGCAAGATCCCCTGTCACAGCGCATTATCAAATCTATTGATAATGGCACTGTTCTTGGCGCAAACGCAATTGACACCAAGGTGCTTGGCGTGATTCCGCCAGAGAAACTATCAACTGGCACCAAAACACTTCTACTGATGCTCTTTATGCCTCAAAACCTCTACAACGCCTCAACCTGCGGAGATAATTGCGCCTATTGGATCTTGCGCATCGCCTCCAAACATGGCATCACCATCAACCTCTACCATATGATGGATTTTGGCAAAGCGCGTTTCACAGCTCGTGTCATCAATTCTGGACAGATTGTTCATACCATGGATGAGCTTGTCCTTATCTCGGCAAAATGTCTGAGGGAGGCTCGAGCATGAGAGGGGAATACCAGCTGACCGTAAGGACCAATAAAGTTCAGGTCAAACTCACCATTCGCCGAAACCTCACCATCATCCAAGGCAAAAGCGCAACAGGCAAAACCACCCTGTTGGACAGCCTCCGTGTATACGAAAACCTAGGAGCCCAAAGCGGGATAATCGTTAATTGCGCAGCCCCCTGCCGCGTCATCAGCGGCAAAGATTGGGAAGCGCAACTCGGCCGCATCGATAACAGCATCGTGTTTGTGGACGATACGCAAAAATTCGTAAGGAGCCATGCATTCCAGCATGCAGCTCGACACAGTTCCAACTACTACGTCATCGTTGCGAGGGATGAATTGCCCCAGCTCCCCTATAGCGTGGATGAGATCTATGGCCTCAAAAACACCAACAGGGCCACAACAAAAAATCCTGTCTACACGCGCACGTACACTTCTACCTACCGCATTTACGGAGACGAGCTCTACGATGGAGATCGGCCAGAAGAAGTCATCGTCGAAGACAGCAATGCCGGCTATGAGTTCTTTAAAGTCCTGTGCACCAAAAGTAAAATTCGCTGCGTAAGTGCCGGTGGCAAATCAAACATATACGAAACCGTTCTGAGCTCCCCAGCCCAAAAGTTGCTCGTAATTGCAGATGGGGCCGCTTTTGGACCCGAGATGCCCTATGTCTATTCGCTCAGGAGATTTAAGAGGATCGAGCTCTTTTTGCCGGAATCGTTTGAATGGCTTGTGCTGAGATCGGGGCTCTTCAACGATGTCGAAACGCAAGATATGCTCCTTCATCCTGCCGATTTCATCGACTGCGAGAAGTTCTTCAGTTGGGAACAGTTCTTTACTAAACAGCTTAGGGAGCTGACCAGAGACAGCTACCTAGCCTATAAAAAAGAAGCTCTCAATCCCGCCTACCTACAGCAACATGAGCTCAACACGATTGCCGAATCGCTACCCAAACTCGGAATCACTTCGCACTAGATCGAGAAATACTCGCTCTCGCTGCTAAGATTCGGCCCTAGCCACGGGTCGCCATCGAGGAAGAGCTCCACCCAGCGCTGGATGAACAGGGCCTGCTCGCGCTTCCAGCGGCGCAGCTTTTCCTCGTTGGCCTCTTCCCTGCCGCGCGAGGTGAACTCGTAGTGGTACAGCTCGGCATAGGGCGTAAAGATGGTGCGGTAGCCCGCCTCCCACACGCGCAGACAAAAATCCGCGTCGTTAAAGCCGACAGCGAATTCCTCGTTGTAGCCTCCGACCTGCTCAAATACATCACGCCTGACCATCTGACAGGCGCCCGTCACGGCGCTAAAGTTGCCCGGGCGCACGGCACGGGCGAGGTAGCCCTCGCGCTTGGCCGAGAAGTCCTGGTTGGCATGGGCAAGAGCGCCGCGCACGCCGACCACAATGCCGGCGTGTTGCACCAGATGATCGGCAAAGTAGAGCTTGGCTCCCACCACGCCCGCATCGGGACGTTGTAGGTAGCCCATCATCTCTTCGATAAAATCTGGGCTTATAACCTCGGTATCGTTGTTCAACAGCAGCAGATAGTCGCCCTTGGCATGTTTAACGCCAAAGTTGATGATCTGGGAGTAATTGAACTCGCCCGGCCAGTACGCAACGCGCGCGGTGCCCTTGCCTTCGGATGCCGCGGTCACGCGCTCCGGCAGGGTTTCGTAATACGCAAACGTCTCCGGGGCTTCGCTGTTGTTCTCCACCAAGACGATCTCGTAATTGGTATACGTGGCCTTCTGGGCGATCGACATCACACAGGCGTCAAGCGTCTCAATGTGATCCTTGGTGGGAATCACAATGCTCACCAGCGGCGCAGGCTCCGGCAGCGCAAAGCGCATGCGGTAGACAAACGGCGTCTCGGTCTCCTCGACCGTTCCGCAAATGCCCAGCGCGTTAAAGTGGCGCTGCAGCGCAAGACGACCGGCTTCAATAGCATACGGCTTGCTATCGGCAGAGCCATCGGCGGTCGACCCCGGATGAACGCGCCAGTGATACAGCACGTGCGCAACATGTTCAAACCGCGCGCCCGCCGCAAGGCAGCGGAGCGTCAGGTCGTAGTCCTGGGCACCCGCAACGTCTTCTGGGGACGTGCCGATACGATCGATAAGCGCCTTCTCCACCATCAGGAAATGCGTCACGCAGTTATGGCTATAGAGCAAGTCTACATTGAGCTTGGTCTTAAAGACCGGCTGGCCCCACTCCCCCGTTTTCTGAAACATGTCCTCGTCGCAGAACAGGACCTGGGGACGCTCGCCCTCGGCAGCATTGTTCAGCGCGGCAACATAGTGGAACAACGCGTCCGGCTCCAGAATGTCATCGTGGTCCAAGAACGCGATGTAGTCGCCCATCGCTTGCTCAATACCCGCGTTGGTGTTGACCACAATGCCGCCGTTGCCGGGCAGCCCAAAGCGACGAACGCGCTCGTCGTGGGCGCCTGCCGCAAGGTCGGCAACCGCATCCCATTCAGGTGAGGCATCCATAAGGAGCAATTCCCAGTTGTCATAGCTCTGGGCTAGCACCGAGTCCAGCAGCTCGCGCAGGTAGACTCGATCGGTCTTGTAGCACGGCACCACAATGCTCACGAGCGGCCTATAGGCAAAGGCCGCCGAAGCGACACGCTGGCACGCCAAATCGCCCGGCTTTGCGCGATGCTGCTCAAACCAACGTCGATAAGCTGCGTCGTCTGCACGCGCGTCCTTCATACGGTTCCAGCTGTCGTCGACCATGCCGTTGTACAGGCGACCATCCATGGCGCAAAAACCGCTCTGGATTAGGCCCGTGGGATCAGCCGCAATCGCGACAAAATCACGTATATCCTGGGGCATCTCAACGCTCAAATACGTTTTATTGACGCGGCAACCGTTGCGCTGCGGCACATCGACCTGCGATTCAAACACATGCACGGTAGCATCGATGGCATTCATATGCGTATCGAAGATCAGGAGCTCGGGTGCGCACTGGGGGTCTCCCGCCCAGGTAACCTCATAGCGCCACACCGCGCCGGAGTCTGCCGGCAAATAGCGAATGGCATCGATCTCGTAGCGACCGCAGCATTCGCCACGCTGCGCATCGCGGATAAGCGCGCACAGCGCAGGCTTTGCTTTGTAGTTAATCTTGGATTCCAGCTTGGCCACGCGGCTATCGAGGCGAATAGAGCCCAACCTTTGACCACCGGATGCAAAAACGACATCCATCGACGAGCCATCCAAAAACGGAAGTACCATGACGGCGAGCTCGCGCTCGTAATCGGAAACGGAAGGGCAAAGCGCCAGCACACGGCCATGATCGACCGGGAGCACCGGCGACGGCACACAAGAACCGCTCGTCGTCGCATGGGCAAACGCTTGAGAACCCTCCCGCTCAATAAGCGCGGCGACATCCTGACCGGCAAAACGAAGCAGCACAAACAGACGGCCCTGACTGCGGCAAAGTGCCAAACGCTTGATACTCATCTACACTTCTCGCTTTCCCAGGGCGTTCGCTGCCATGCGCTTGCAGGCACCCAGGCGCCCAAACCTCAAGACGTCGTAATCGAACATGAGCTTTTTGCATGCACGGGCATTGGGGGCCTTGCTGGCAAGCGCCGCGCGCACCATAGCGGCAACAGACGGGGCACATTGTGCGAGCGCAGCATCGCTGCCCACAGCAAAACCGGCAAGCGCCGTGGCAACGGCAGCAAACACCTTGCCGCAGTCCGAACCCAGCAATCTGAGCGCATCGTACAGCACCAGATCGCATAGGAAGTACGCCAGGTCCTCGGCATGCTGGACATCGAGACCGTCGCGCTGCCAGTCAGCCAGCACCGCGGAGTAAATCTTCACGTGCTCCAGCAGTCGCGTCTCGTCGTCATAGCGCATGGTGTCCATGAGCGAACCCTTGCGCGCCACACGGTAGTCGTACAGCTTATTCGAGATAAGCGCGGTCTTGCGCGAGCGACCGTACACGGCAAAATCGAAGACCTGATCCTCGCCATACTTGACGGTTTCGTCGAACACGATCCCGTTACCCAGCAAAAACTCACGCTTGCAGGCGGTGCGCCATGCAAAGGGGCGAGACGCTTCCTTAAAAAGCAGGTCAGAGCTATAGCCTTCAAACGACACATCGCGCGGACTCAGCACATAGTTAAGCCACGGATACCCCGCCTCCAGCGGATACGGATTCGCACCAAAGGTCAAAACATCGCAGTCCTCGCGCTCAAAGGCATCGACGATCACGCGGCATGCATCGGGCGTAAACCGGTCGTCGGAATCCAAAAACGCAACGATAGGCGCCGTGGACGCGGCGATGCCCACATTGCGCGCGCTCGACAGGCCCCCGTTGGGCTTATCAACCAGCGTAAAGCGCGCGTCCTTTTCGCAATAGGCAGCCGCAATATCGCGCGAACCGTCCGGCGAACCATCGTTGACCAGCACGCCTTCCCAATCGGGCATGTCCTGCGCAAGCAGGGAGTCCAGGCACCAGGCCAGGTATTCCTCTACCTTATAGATGGGAACGACAACGGAAATCTTGGGGGTAGCCATAGTCACTCGCTCCTACTGTGCGGCCGGAACGTCATCGGGGTGCGGATTATCACCATAGGTGCGCTGATACGTCAGCACGCGCCAGACCAGCGGCAGGCCGCCGATCTTAAAGTAGTGCTTAAACGTATTGAGCTTGCCCGGCTTCTTAAAGTCAAAGCGCGAATCTATATAGGCGCGGGGCGACTTGACCATCAGGCGCAAATCGGTCTCGCCACGCGGATCAAACAGCGACAGGTCAAAGCGACCGGCATCCCAATCGGCCTTGAGCTCGAGAGATGCCTTCTCCCAAAACTGCCCACGCAGCTCATCGACCAGACGCTCATCATTCCAACGGTACGTATCGACCTTCATGCGCATTAAAATGCCCTGAAGCCGAGCCTTAAGCTCGGAGCGTTCATCCAAAAAGCGCTGCATCTCGGCATATTCATCGCACACGCAAAACACCTTGTTGGGCGAATTAACAGAGCTCTTCTCGTTATCCTGGCGATAGCACAAAATGGGGTCCGCGATAAACGCGGCACGCTCGGCGCATGCCCAGACCTTAAAGTTAAAACCCGCATCCTGATACGAAGCACCCGGCGTGGGAAGGAACCGAATCTGATTGTCGTTGAGGAACTCGCGCCGATAGATAGCCGACCAAATGGAAGGTTTGCGGTAGAAGATGCCCGGGCGATCGACGGGGCGATACGCCGCGCCCGTCATATGCTCGTCGATGATCCCAAACAGCTCACGGCGCTCGCTGGGCGTGGACCAATACAGGTAAAAGTCGCCCTTTACCACATCGGCATGCTCGGCATCGGCCTTGGCGACCAGCTTTTGGAGCGAATCCTCAAACATAAAGTCGTCGGACTCAAGGATGCCCACGTACTCACCGCGCGCCATCTCCAGGCCGCGGTTCATCGAGTCGCCGTAGCCGCTGTTGGCCTTGTCGATCATCTTTACACGGGGGTCGCGCTCCATGTACTCGCGGATGATATCTGGCGAGCTATCGGTGGAGCCGTCGTTGATGCAGATGATCTCGATGTCCTTGAGCGTCTGCGCCACGGCGGAATCGAGACACTCGCGCAGGTAGCGCTCAACATTGCAGATGGGAACAAGCAGCGAAACTTTAGGGGTATCAGAGTTCTGCAAGAGAACCTCCTGTTGAATAGCGTATAACAGGGTTATTTTAGCAGCCGAGTTGCGGCGGACGGCAGCGCTTGAAATTAGAGAAAGCGCTCCAGGCAGGCTTTGAGACCGCGAGTCGAAAGATAGAACATCGCGGCGTCTGCCATCGAAACGCCCGAGGTTGCCGCAACGAGCTTGTGAGCGACACGGCGAACGGCGCCTTTACTGGGCGCATCCGCCCACTCCGTTCCCAAAAACGTCGTGAGGTCCATGTTGACGCGAGCCGCCACGCGATGGAAGTCATCGGCATCCAAACGCGCTAGGTCGAACACAATGAGGTCCAAAAACCAAGTTATCAGCTCGCCGGGACACAGGTCCAAAAGACCGTAGGCCGCCCAGTCCTCCAAGACCTCCTCGAGCATACTCATGTGGGCGTCAAGCTTTTTGGCGCGAGCCTCGGCACTGTTGAACTCGTGCGTCGCCGATTCGCTCTCCATCACGTAGTGGTAGAACTTGTCCGGCATGACAACGGTCTTGCGGGCAAGTGCATAGGCAGCAAATTGGAAGACAACGTCCTCGCCCAAAGCCAAACCGGGGGCGAAGCGAATGCCTTCGCGGTTGAGCAGCTCGCGCGAAAAAGCCGCGCGGCAGGCATAGGGCTGCGCATTCGAATGGAACAGCAGTTGGGGATCACGGGCGCCGAAGGTACCGGCTTTGGGGCTCATGAGTTGCTGGACGCGTTTAGGGGCAGCATCGGCTGGCTCACAGACGCCGCCAAAAACGGCGGCCTCGGCATCCGCAGACTCCATGGCATGCAGCACGCGCTCGACCGTCTGGACATCGATGTAATCGTCGGCGTCCACAAAAAAGACGGTCTCGCCCTCGGCGGCATCGATACCGGCATTTCGAGCACACGAGACGCCCGCGTTTTCCTGGTCAATCACCAGCACGCGATCGTCGGCCTGCGCGATCTGGCGTAACACGTTCAACGAATCATCAGTCGAACCGTCGTTGACGCAGACAACCTGAATCGAGCGCTCGGACTGGGCCAGCAGCGAATCGAGGCATCGCTGAATGGAGCGCGCAGAGTTGTAAACGGGGACGACAATGGTAGCTTTAGAACACGAGGCCTCTCCCATGCCGACCTACCCCCTCAGCGATTCGATAAGGAAGGCAGCGACCACGCCTGGGCCTCCAACCGAGGCGTAATACTTAGCACGCCCCAAGGCACCATCCGTCGCAAAACTCGGATGCTCGTCAACCCAGCCCTCAGGATCTTTGAGGATGGCAGCGAGATTCGCGCGCTTCCACGGCTTGAGGTCGTCAAGCGAAAACTCCCCCGCGTCCAAGGCCGCCTGAAATTCCTTAGCCATCTGAACCAGGAACTCCTTATAGAACTTAGGCGCCAGGCGCACGTAGTTCCACATATACGAATCGTACTTAATGAGTTGATTGAACTTGAGCATGCGCGCGACATCGCCGTTTGCGTGGTCGCGGGTATAATCCTCTCGAATCCAACGCTCAATCTCGGCATACTCGGTATTGACGCAAAAGACTTTAGCCGAAGAATTGACCGAGGAATTCTCGTTGTCCTGGCGATACGACAACACGGCATCATGCAGGTAAACAGCCTTATCGGCGCACGCGATCACCTTAAAGGCAAATGACGTGTCCTGAAAGGATGCCCCCGGAGTCGGAAGGAACGTAATGCCGTTGCGCTCAAGAAAATCGCGACGGTACACAGCCGACCAAATCGATGGCTTTTGCTTAAAGAACTGCGTCGTATCGCTCGGGTGCACCGGCTTGCCGCAATCCTGAGGCCTAAACATCTCGTGCAGCGAACGGCGCTCCTCGGGCTTAGACCAGTAGAAATCAAAGTTCGCTTTCGCAAAGTCGGCATTATTGGTATCGGCGGCCGAGACAAGCTTTTGGAGTGCGTCGGGCGCCATAAAGTCATCGGACTCCAAGATGCCAACGTACTTGCCACGCGCCATCTCCAGGCCGCGGTTCATCGAGTCGCCGTAGCCGCTGTTGGCCTTGTCGATCATCTTGACGCGCCCATCACGCTCCATATACTCGCGGATAATCGCCGGCGAGTTGTCGGTCGATCCGTCGTTAATGCAGATGATCTCAATATCCTTGAGCGTCTGCGCCAGGGCGGAATCGAGACACTCGCGCAGGTAGCGCTGAACATTGTAAATGGGGATAAGCAGCGACAGAACAGGGCTGCCAGAGACGTTAGTAGACAAATGTGCTCCTTAGGAAATACCTGTCGTTTCATGGTATCAAAGGGTCAGCGCGCCAGCGGGCGTTTATATAATCTATGGAGCCCGCGGAGGCAAACCGGTACGAAAGGACGTCATGCAGCCCAAAGCCGCACGCAATATATCCATCGAAGCGCTGCGCTTGATCGCGGTCGCCGGCATCGCGGTATTCCACACGTTTCAGTGGACTTTCCAAGCGACCTGCGTCGGCGTCGTGGAATATGTGCCGCTTGCGATGTTCCCCTATTCCGGCGTGCTCGGTTTTATTAACCTGCTGGGCTGCTGGGCCAACGAGGTCTTCTTTATGATCTCGGGCTATTTTCTCATCGCCTCAGCCGCGCGTGCTTGGGACGGTGGGACAACGTGGAAGTCGCAAATGCAACGGACGGCGCAGCGCCTTGGCAAGGTCGTAATGCCCACTGCGTTTTATTGCCTCGTGGCACTCGCGTGGTCCACGGTCGTCTCCCCCATTCCCGATGTTACCCTCAGCACGCACTACTGGTACACGCTAGGCCTTGAGTTTATCTGGGTCTATGCCGCCACGGTCTTCATGGCGCCATGGTTTGGACTGGCTAAGAGTCGACTCTCCCAGAAGGGCTACACGACGACGGTCATCGCCGCTGGCATCCTTGCATTTGTTGTTTACGGGTATATAGCCGCCATGAGTACGACAAGCGCCGGCGAGTTTTCTTGGCTCCAGAAGCTCATGAGCGCTGCCACGTACGTAGTCGCATTTTTGATCGGCGGGCTGCTCCGCGACGTTACCGACGCCATGAATTCGGACAGGGCGGGCGCCTTGGGCATGCGGTCGCTCGCAGCGGTTTTGGTGCTCGCCACCATCCTGGAAGGAGCACTCTCCTTCACCGGCAACCTGACGGCGATGGCAGTCCTCTCCTACAAATCAACCTCGTTGATCTCGTTTGTCCTCGCTGCCGCCTCCCTGCTCTTTGCGGCAACCCGACGCAGTGCCTCAGGCAATCCGCGGACTGCAGGTGTCATCGTCACCTTATCGACCGCCACGCTCGATTTCTATGTGATGCAGTCGCTCACCAGTAGCCTGTAGCGTCCCGTCTTCAATACGTTGCTCGCAAACATACTGGTCAGCCAAAACAGCCCGGCAGCTATATGTATCGTCACGGGTACCGTCATTAGCATCGTCTTTGCTCTGGCGCTTCTCATCATCGATGCAGCTAGAAGCCTTATCGCTCGCAAGTTCAAGCGGCAATAGACACGCTGCCGTCAGACGCCAAAGCCGCTACACCCGTGGCAGGTTCCTGCGTTTTATTCAAAGCTTGCCGACAAGGTGCGGTGAGCCTTTACAATAGAACAGTCCCAAGGACGTATTCGATAGCTTCCGCGCAGCGCTCGCCCGCTGCGCGTGAAAGGATATATTGCCCCATGCCTTCAACCCTTCCCGCTCCCATCGATAAGCTCGCCATCGTTGTCGTTACGTACAAGCGCCAGGAACTCCTGGCCAACCTGTTCGACTCCATGACCGAGCTCACGGCAACGCCCTGGCGCATCGTGATTGTCGATAACGAGAATTCGCGCGAGACCGAGGCCATGTGCACCGCATTCAACGAGCGCCTGGCCAGCCTGTGGGGCATCGACACCGAGCAGCCCGACGCGCAGGGCGGCACCGACCGTGTCATCTACGCCCCGCAACTCGAAAACGGCGGCGGTGCGGGTGGCTTCTCCGCCGGCACTAAATGCGCCTACGATCTGGGGGCCCAGTGGTTCTGGGTGATGGACGACGACGTGCTCGTCATCCCCGAAGGCATCGAGCGTCTTGCCAAGTGGACCGACCGCTACGATGTCATCCAGGGTTCGCGCCTGGACTTTGACGGCGGCGCTTTCTTTTGGCAGTACCAGCTCATCCTTTCGCTCGGCATCCCTAACCCCATCGCCAAGTGGGACTTGGGGCCCGAGGGCTACCGCACCATGAACCAACTGTGCTTTGAGGGCGGCATGTTCTCGCGCCGCGTGGTCGACAAGATTGGCCTGCCCGACGCGCGCTTCTTTATCTACGGCGACGATGCCTGCTACGGCTACGTGGCCAGCCAGCACTTCCCCGCCGCCGTGGTTGCCGACGTGGTGCTCAAGCGCGCCCGCGCCGTCTCCAACTGGGATATCGCCGGCAAACGACAGCTCAACTCCACGAGCGACACCAACCGCTACTACATCATGCGCAACCGAGGCTTCCTCGCTCGCTATATGCAGATCTACGGTGACTACCACCCCATGCTGTTCCGTCTGGGCAATGCCGCGACCTTCTGCAAGGAGTTCATTCGACTGGCAGCAGTCGACAAATGCTTTAAGACCGGCATTCCGGCGCTGCGCCGCGGCATGAAGGACGCCCGCAAGATCGTTAAGGATCCCAACTGGAAGCCCATGCCGCCCCTGAAGGACGCCGAGTAGTAAAGGGCTTTCGCCCGCCGCTACAGTCGTTGACACACCACGGACACACGCTGACCGTCAAAGCCAAAGCCCCAACGCATGCGCCCGACAGCGGGGCGCGGCACGCGGATATCATCGATGCCGTCGCGCTCTATGTCGAGCAGCGCCTGAACCGCCAACAGTTCCAGGCCCAGGGCATCGACGCCAGGGTCGTACAACATGTTGACCGTAATGAGCGGTCGCTCATCGAGCATGCCGAGCGTGTCGGCCACGTCAAACACCCGACCGGTGGGAATCACCTGGATATCCCAGCGATCCGAGACGCCACTTCGCTTGGAGCTGGGATTGCAATAGCCGGGCAGTCCAAAGCAGAGCCCCTGAAGCGCCAGATGATAGGCTGTCGGCATATCTGATTGGCCCACATCGATGCCCAGATCGCCGATAGCACAGCTCAAAGCTTGCTTTACAGTGTCCTCGTCTCCTCGACACAGCCCGTCATGGAACGAGTCGATAACTCCAACGTCCTCAACGGCGCACTCAAACCATTCCAGAATTACAAGACGGAGCGCCTGACGCACTTCGTTGTTAGGCAGACGCAGGGAACGAAGGCACGCGCCGTCCTCCGAATGCCCCGTCATGTCCGTCGTAAGAAATCCAGACAGATACAGCGCTGTCCAGATATCTTCGGGCTTGGCGACATCGGCCACCTCGGCATGCACATGCACTGGCGCCTCAATTAACCCATGCGGCTCAAGCAAATCGAACAATGCGGACAGGCGCATGAGATTCCAGTCACCGACGCATGCGCTCAGACGGTCAGCGTAACCATACAGATCCGCCCGAACGGGCGCGACGCAACCGCGATGTGCGTAGTCCACCACGCGCTCCGGGCTCGAGCAATAAAAACCACCAAACAGATAGCCCTCGAGCCACTCACGCGCGTCATCCAGACAGCCGTTGCGACCGACGCAATCCAACAGCACCTGGACTTCGTCGTCCGAAAAACCGAACCATCGATCACACCAACTCGACAGTGGCGTCGCCGATCGATAGGAAACCCCACGCTGGGACAACGCAAGCTCGGCAGGACCGGGGCGCTCGCCCATCAGACACGTCAATCGCAACGAGTCGCCGGCGTCGGCAATGGTGTCGAACAACATTCGGCTGAGCGACTCTAGGGAATCCACGCTACCGTCTTCCTTAGCGTCCAAACGCTTTGGACATACCGCGTCGTAGTCGTCTATCAGAAGAACAACCCGCTCATCGAAAGCTGTCTGAAGCAGTTTAATAAGCACGCCAAGCGCCGCATCGATCTCCTTATCGCTGGCCACCCCACGCGTCGCCCTCTCGATAAGACGAATCTCACGTCTTGACAGATCAGGCGCGTCAAGCAGCGGCAGCAATCGGGCGCACTCGTGCGCGACAGCGCTGCGAATAGCCGCCGCAGCATCAGCGTCGCGCCTCGCAGCGGCAGTTGAAAAGTCGAGCGTGATGACCGGATAACACGCGTACTCATCACGATAGCGACCACCGTCCGCCTGCCAAATCTGGGTGCCGACGAACGGGCTTCGATCCGGCCGCCGGTGATCAGGTCGTTCCAAATAGCATTTGAGCATCGATAGATTCATGCTCTTGCCAAAACCCTTGGGCCGACAACAAATCGCAACAGGTGCTTCGCTGTCCAATATATCGGCAATAAACATAGTCTTATCGACGAGTAAACACCGATTGATTGCATCGGAAAAGTCGTGTACATCAACCGGTAGAGCTGCGCTATCCGCATGATTGAGCAACCGTGCACCAAACGCATGAGTAAAACCACAATTCACCTGTTCAGACACTGTAAACTCTCCTTCTAACGCAGCACGATGCCCATTGTAGCGAGCGGGTAGAGCGCAACAATATCGACATGCAAACGTTTCGGGCAGCGGTAGCAACAGACCCCCGAGGGGGCATAACAAATCGTTGCACAACAAAAAAGGGGCCCGATGCCGCCGCACCGGACCCCGTCCCAAACTCTTATAGAAAACGATCTGGAAGATTACTCCTCCAAGCCGTCCTCCCCAGAAGCCTTCTTCTGCTGATCGAGCTTATGCTTACCACTTACGATAGACGTAGCGCCCAGTGTGGCCAAGCTTGCACTGGCAAGGCTCGCCATCACAATCAAGTCGCCCGTCTTGGGCATGTTGCCGCCCGAGGACTTAGTCGTTGTAGTCGTCGTGGTCGTGGTGGTCACCGTTTTGGAGTCATTTTGCTCCTGGACCTGGTTGTCAGCACCGCTCTTGTCGTCGTCTTCGGACTGTTTCTTTTCGCCCCCGGCCTTGCTCTTGTCCTTCTCCTCAGATTCAGACTTCTTATCCTCGCCCTTCTTCTGTTCGGACTTGTCGCTCTTCTCCTCAGAGCTAGAACCCTTATCGGATTCGGTCTTCTCGGAAGCCTTGTCCTTGGAGTCGCCCTTTGCGGCTTCGATCTTTTCCGTGGAAACCTGATCAGAGTTGCCCTTGTTCTGGGTCGAGCCGTTATTGACGCCAGCCATCAGCGAAGAGCCCAGCGTAGAACCAAGCTGCTCGGAGAAAGAAGGCTTCTTGTCCGGCGAAGCAACGGGAACGTCCGGCGCCTTATTCGAGTCATCCTTGGAAGCATCGGAACCAGGGGTTGCGTCAGAGCCGGAGCCGTTGTTAGAGCCGGTGCCAACGGACGAATCGCTCGAGCCGGTGGATGAGTTAGAGGTGCCAGCGCCGGTCGAACCAGAAGCGTCGCTGTCCGTATTGCCGGCAGAGCTTGAAGACGAATCGCCCGCAGCAGAGCCGTTTGAATCGGAGCCGTTCGAGGTAGAGCCGTTGTTGGTAGTGCCACCAGCAGAGCCATCACCGTCAGCACCGGTCGAGGGCGCATCCATCCTGTCATCGTTGGCATCGTCGCTCGAGTCGTCATTCGAATCAGGCGTCGGCGAGGGCGCCGGCGTGGGCTCGGGCTGCACGGGCGTCGCAGCGGCAGCGGCCTCGTCCTCGGCGATATAAACCAAGCAGTCCTTCAGCTCGTTGCGGTAGCGGTTCTTCCAGCCCTCATGATACTGGGGCTGGCTCGAATACTTGGTCGCCACGTTATTGACCACACTGTTGGAAAGCGCCGTCACAAACTCGCGGTCGGACATATCGTTGGAGAGATTCGCCCAGCGGAAGAAGTCCCTGCAACCACCGGTGCCGCACATGTTGGTGATGCTCCACACCATGCCCTTAACGCAATCGGCACGGCCCGAAATATCAATACCCAGGCCACTCTTGAGCCACGCCTCGGTCACCGCATAGTACGAGTTGTACGCATACGCATCCTGCAGAGCCGAGAACTCAGCAGGGTCGGTGTTATAAGCACCTTGGAAGGCCTCCTGCGCAATACGGCCCAACTCGGTGAGCTGGCCGTTCTCGTACATGGCATTGCTCGTGTTGGAAATCTCGCTGCCGCGATCAATCGCATCCTTGAGCATGCTGTTTTTTTCGGGGTTGTAGTTGTAGGCCTGCTTCATAAACGGGATGAGCGACCAACGACGGTCGAACTGGTAATAACCCAGCGCGTTATAGCCGTCGCCATACGAAAAGCCCTGGTTATAGTTGCCATGGCTCTCGTACTTGGTAAAGTACTTCATCTCGGGGGTCACGTTAACAAACGAAACGCCCTGGACCGACCTCAGCACGCCCGAGAAGGACTGCTGGGTATAGAGACCCTTATCGATATCGGTCGCATCCGAGGCAACGCCCGGTGTGGGCTCCTCGGCGGCAGCGGGTGCGGGTGCGGTAACGGCGCCAAACGAAAGCGCCAGCGTCAGGCCCGCGACAATAGCAGAATGCTTGGGCTGCATAAGATCCTCCCTGCATTGGTGTAGTTAAAGTGCAGTTTGCAAAGATAGAAATAAGTATTGCAGCTCGCCCGTTGTTGCACAACAACCCCTCGGTAAACGGCAACAACCCTCCGCGAAATCTTAAGGAATTGCGCTCAACCTACAGCTTAATGTCAAAGTTAATCTCGGGGACGGCAGCAAGGTCGGCTAACGTCACGCCGTCGACGTACTTTTCGATCACGTCGTCCAGACCACGCCAGAATTTGACGGTCGAGCAGAGATCGCTGCGGGCGCAGCTGTTGTCGATACCATCGCACGCCACCGGAGCAGTACTGCCCTCGACAGCGCGCAGGATGTCGCCAGCACGCACCTCGGAGGGATCCTTGGCCATCATGTAGCCGCCGCCCTTGCCGCGCACGCTCTTAAGCAGGCCAGCCTTCATAAGCGGACGAACCAGCTGTTCCAGATACTTCTGCGAAATGCGCTCGCGGTCGGCAACCTCGCGCAGAGCAATCTTGCCCTCGGCGTCACCGAGCGCCGCGATATAGATCATCAGTCGGAGGGCATAGCGGCCCTTAGAAGAAATGAGCATACCTACCCTCCCATCGTTACTGGGACAAAACCAGGCTTGTTTGTCCCAAATCCTATGCAAGCGGAACAAACAAACCTGATTATTATGTCCCTCATCTAAAAAGTCGAGTGGATTAGTCGGGTTTTCCCTTGACTAACGCCGAACCCATAGTAACTTTATTCCGAGAAGATTCCTAGGGTTTAGCACACCTATGAGTACACCATATACAGAGAGGGACAGCATGAGCGCAAATCCGCTGCTTTCCATCGAAGGTCTGACCGCCTCCGTGGACGAGAAGACCATCCTCCACAACGTCAACCTCAACGTCGCCGCCGGCGAGACCCACGTGCTGATGGGCCCCAACGGCGCCGGCAAGTCCACCCTCGGCCACCTGGTCATGGGCGACCCCGTCTACACGGTCAACGACGGACGCATCGTCTTTGACGGCCAGGACATCACCGAGCTCACCACCGACAAGCGTTCGCGCGCCGGCCTGTTTCTGAGCTTCCAGGCCCCGGTCGAGATCCCCGGCGTGCCGCTGTCGAGCTTTTTGCGCGCCAGCATCGCCGGCCGCCCCGGCCTGGAGATGAAGGGCAAGGAGTTCCGCCGTCGCGTCAAGGAGCTCGCGGCCGAGCTTAACATGGATACCGCCTACCTCAACCGTGAGCTGGGCGTGGGCTTCTCGGGCGGCGAGAAAAAGAAGGTCGAGATGCTCCAGCTTCTGCTGCTGCAGCCCAAGCTCGCCATCTTGGACGAGACCGACTCCGGCCTGGACGTCGACGCCCTGTCCACCGTCAGCCACGGTATGGACGCCTACCGCAAGAGCTGCGACGGCTCCATGCTCATCATCACGCACAACACGCGCATCCTGGAGCACCTGGATGTCGACCGCGTCCACGTTATGGTCAAGGGCCACATCGTGCGCGAGGACGATGCCTCGCTGATCCCCTGGATCGACAAGAACGGCTTTGAGACCTTCGAGCGCGAGGCCGCCGAGCAGCGCGCCCAGGCCGAGGCCGCCGCTGCCGAGCAGCAGGCGTAAAGGGGCGACGCAATGACCAAGAACCGCACCGAGGTCGCGGACATCGACCGCAGCCTCTACGACTTCACCTACGGCGAGGAGGGATTCGAGCGCCTCGACGCCGGCATCACGCCCGACATCGTGCGCGAGATCAGCGCCAAGAAGGACGAACCGCAGTGGATGCTCGACCTGCGCCTCAAGTCCCTCGAGATCTTCAACCGCTTCCCCGATCCGACGTGGGGCCCCTCCATCGAGGGCCTGGACATGGACAACATCGTCACCTACGTCAAGCCCAACACCGACCAAAAGCACGACTGGGAGTCGGTGCCCGACGACATCAAGAACACCTTTGAGCGCCTGGGCATCCCCGAGGCCGAGCGCAGCTACCTGGCGGGCGTCGGTGCGCAGTACGACTCCGAGCTGGTCTACCACAACATGCAGGACACCGCGTCCAAGATGGGTATCGTCTATTCCGGCATCGAGGAGGCCCTGCACGACCCGCAGTGGGAGCCGCTCATCCACGAGAAGTTTATGACGCTCATCCCGCCCACCGACCACAAGTTTGCAGCCCTGCACGGTGCCGTATGGTCGGGCGGCTCGTTTGTCTACGTGCCCAAGGGCACCAAGCTCGACTTCCCGCTGCAGAGCTACTTCCGCCTTAACGCCAAGGGCGCCGGCCAGTTTGAGCACACGCTCATCATCGTCGAGGACGACGCCGACCTGCACTTCATCGAGGGTTGCTCCGCGCCCAAGTACAACGTTGCCAACCTCCACGCCGGCGCCGTCGAGCTCTTTGTGGGCAAGCGTGCGCACCTGCGCTACTCGACCATCGAGAACTGGTCCAAAAACATGTACAACCTCAACACCAAGCGTGCGCGCGTGGACGAGGATGGCGACATCGAGTGGATCAGTGGCTCCTTCGGCAGCCACGTGGGCTACCTCTACCCCATGAGCGTGCTCAACGGCCGCCGCGCTCGCTCGAGCTTTACCGGCATCACCTTTGCCGGTGCCGGCCAGAACCTCGACACCGGCTGCAAGGTCGTGCTCAACGCGCCCGAGACCTCGGCGACCGTCGAGACCAAGGGCATCTCCAAGAGCGGCGGCATCCAGACGTTCCGCAGTTCCATCGTGGCCACGCCCAAGGCCGAGGGCTCCAAGGCAACCGTGAGCTGCCAGTCGCTGATGCTCGACGACCAGAGCCGCTCCGATACCATCCCCGCCATGGACATCCGCGCCAAGAACGTCGACATCGGCCACGAGGCAACCATCGGCCGCATTGGCGACGACAAGGTCTTTTACCTGATGAGCCGCGGCATCTCGGAGGAAGAGGCCCGCACCATGATCGTCAACGGCTTTGCCAACCCGGTCTCCAAGGAGCTGCCGCTGGAGTACGCCGTCGAGATGAACAACCTGATCAAGCTCGAGATGGAAGGAGCGATCGGATAATGAAACAGGAAACCAACACCGCTGCTACCACACTCGAGCAGGTCAACGCGATGCCGGCTGCCACTTGGGGCTGGCTCAAGATGAACCAGACCAAGCTTGAGCTTTCGGACGAGCTTGCCGCCGCTCCCGCCGAGGCCGTTGAGGTCGAAGGCTTGGACGAGCAGTTTGCCGGCGCTGCCGACGCGTTTGGCACCGCCATGAACGCCATGGCCGAGCGCTTCCCCGACCGCCGCGCCTCCGCCCCCGGCGATGCCGCCGACCGCGCTCGCATCACGCCCGAGACCGAGCTCGACGTGCCCGCCACATCTGTCTACCAGGCTGGCGCCATCAAGCTCGAGGAGGAGCTCTCCCCCGCCGAGGCCTTCGAGACCGGCATGGGCGAGGCCGCCTACACCTACCTGGCAGAGCACGCCACCAAGCGCGTTGTCATCGATGTGCCCGCATACGGCCGTGCCACTGTCACCGTGCGCGTGAGCGGCGTGGACGCGGCGGCTGCCATCGCCGCCATCGACGTCGTCGCCCGCCCGCAGGCAACGCTCGATCTGAACATCGCTCTGGACTCCCCCGTTGCCGGCGAGGGCGTCGTGGGTTCCGTGCTGCGCGTGTGCGCCCACGAGTACGCCACCGTCAACGTGACCTGCACGCAGACGCTCGACGACAGCTGGATTGCACTCGACGACACCGGCCTGTTTTTGGACGAGGGCGCGCGCGTCAACGTGCAGCACACCGTACTGGGTGCCGGCGCCAGCGCCACCGGCCTTGCCGGCGACCTGCTGGGCGATACCGCCAAAGTCACCATCGATACTGACTACCTGGGTGCCCGCGAGCAGGTGCGCGACTTTAACTACGAGCTGCGCCACCGCGGCCGCAAGACCGAGTGCGAGATCGACGCCAACGGCGTGCTGACCGGCACGTCCAAGAAGGTCTACCGCGGCACCATCGACCTCGTGCACGGCTGCAAGGGCGCAACCGGTACCGAGCGCGAGACGGTGCTGCTCGCCAACAAGGGCGTCGACAACAAAACCGTTCCCGTCATTCTCTGTGACGAGGACGACGTCGCCGGCAACCACGGCGCCACCATCGGTCACGTCCGCGACGAGCAGCTGTTCTACCTCGCCTGCCGTGGCCTTGACCAAAACGCCGCCGAGGACCTGTTCATCCGCGCCAAGCTGGAGGACGCCGCGCTTTCCGCCACCGACGAGCGCACCCGCGCCGCCGTCGTCCGCCTAGGCAACAACCTGATCGACAACTTTGAAGAGGAGCTCGCATGATCGACACCGAGCACGTTAAATGCGACACCTGTACTGCCCCCGAGCCCATGGAGCTCGACGCCAGCGACGAGGCTTCGCGCGGCTGGCCCACCGTGGACATCGAGACCAACCCCTACAAGGGCCAGTTCCCGCTGTTCCAGCAGCACCCCGAGATCGCTTTCCTCGATAGCGCCGCCACCGCGCAGCGCCCTGCCTGTGTGCTCGACGCCGAACGCGACTTCTACCAGCGCATGAACGCCAACCCCCTGCGCGGCCTGTACTCGCTGTCCGTCGAGGCCACCGACGCCATCGCGAAGGTCCGCCAGCAGATCGCTGACCTCATCGGCGCCTCACAGGCCAACGAGGTCGTCTTCACCCGCAACACGAGCGAGTCGCTCAACCTGGTCGCTAAAAGCTTTGCGCCCACAGTGCTCGAACCGGGCGACGAGGTCGTCATCACCATCATGGAGCACCACTCCAACCTGATTCCGTGGCAACAGGTCTGCCGCGAGACCGGCGCCAAGCTCGTCTACCTCTACCCCACCAAGACCGGCCAGCTCACCACCGAGGAGGTTCTTGCCAAGGTGGGTCCCAAGACCAAGATCCTAGCCGTGGGACAGGTCTCCAACGTGCTGGGCGTCGAGAACCCGGTCAAGAACCTCGGCAAACTCGTGCACAAGTACGGCGGCTACCTGGTCGTCGACGGCGCGCAGTCGCTGCCGCACATGCCGGTCGATGTGGCCGACCTGGGCGCCGACTTCTTTGCCTTTAGTGCGCACAAGGCCATGGGCCCCATGGGCATCGGCGTGCTGTGGGGCAAGATGGACCTGCTCAACGCCATGCCGCCCATGCTTACCGGCGGCGAGATGATCGATTCGGTCACCGAGCAGAACGCTGTCTGGGCTCCCGTCCCCGAGAAGTTCGAGGCCGGCACGCAGGACGCCGCCGGCATCTTCGCCACGGGCGCCGCACTCGATTACCTGGTCAACACGGTGGGTTACGAGAACATCCAGGCCCGCGAGCAGGCACTCGTCCACTATCTGATGGGCGAACTCATGCAGCTCGACTTTGTCCAGATCATCGGCTCCATCTATTGGGACAACCACCACGGCGTCGTGAGCTTTAACGTCAAGGGCATCCACCCGCACGACGTAGCGAGCATCATGGACATGGACGGCGTCTGCATTCGCGCCGGCCACCACTGTGCGCAGCCGCTGCTCACCTGGCTGGGCGTCGAGAACCTTGCCTGCTGCCGCGCCAGCGTGGCCTTCTACAACGACAAGGCCGATATCGACAAGTTCATCGCCGGCCTGCATCACGTTTGGAGCACGTTCAATGGGTAATCTGTACACCTCCACCACGTTTATGGAGCACAACTCGCACCCCGACTACAAGTACGAGATGGACGCCCCCACGCACGAGCACGACGGCATCAACCCCAGCTGCGGAGACGAGCTCACCTTGCAGCTACGTGTCGAGAACAACGTGATCGAGGAGGCCTCCTTTACCGGCCACGGCTGCGCCATCAGCCAGGCAAGCGCCGACATCATGGCCGACCTCATCACCGGCGAGACGGTCGAGGAGGCGCATCGCCTAGCCGAGCTCTTCCTTGCCATGATCCGCGGCGAGCAGCTCTCCGAGGAGGACCTGGAAGACCTGGACGAGGCCGCCCAGCTCCAGGACATCTCGCACATGCCCGCCCGCGTCAAGTGCGCCGAACTCGCCTGGCGCACCCTCGACGGCATGCTCACGGGACAAAATAATCAGTAGTATTTGTCCCAAATCTTAAGAATTTTGTTGGCCGAATCGCTTGACAAGAGTGGTTCGGCCATTTTCTATTCCGAGCCCTCAGCCTGAACCTTCACCCGCGCATAAGCGCGCACGATACGAGAGACGGTACTCTTGCTGATTCCCGTATACCGTTCAATCTCGCGCACCGTGTAGCCGCCATCGCGCAGGGCGAAAATGATTCCGTCTCGCCGCGCGGGTGCTACGGTCTTGAGCTCATTGAGCGGAACGCCCAGGCGCTTCGCCATCTTGTCGGCAAACGCACGCCGCTCCCACTCCGTCTCATCCATATCGTGAATCACCGGATCGGAACCATCGGGCATCGACAGAGAATAATCCAGAAACCCCTTGGCAGACTCAAAGAGCTCGAGAACACAAGAAGGATCGGAAAATCCCCTCGTCGCGTCGTTATCATACGCCCGCAGATACTCGGCAAAACTGCTCCACGGATAGCGCTCGATTAGGGCAATCCCCGCCTCTTGCGGATTGGCGTGCACATAGCGAATCGCGGCCATCAGATGCCGATCGGTATCGAGCGAGCGCCGGTCAAAGCGGTTCTGGAACAGATGACCCGTGCGCCCGGTGCGTTTGTTGAACCGACGAGCGTAGGTCAAAAGCAGCCGGTGCATCGCCGAGCTCATCCTGTCTTCGTAATCCGCAAGCACCAGGTGCACGTGGTTGCCCATGAGGCACCACGCCACGACCGTAACCCCAGCCTCGCGGCAGCAGTCGCGCATCAGCTCCAAAAACTCCCACCGGTCATCGTCACTCTCAAAGATGAGCTGCTTGCCCGTACCGCGGGCACAGACATGGTAAAAGCCGGTAACCGTTCTCCAAACGCGCTGCATGGCGCTCCCTTCGCGCAGGATCTGCTTGCCATCCAATACAACACGATTGAAGCGTGCCATCAAAACATCCACGCAAAATGACACCCCGGCACGGTCAAAGGCATCAAACGGACGGCGAACGGTAACGGAGCGACAGGTCAAACGTCATAACGTTTCCAAAAGCTGACCAAAAGCTTGCCCAGGACTGACCCCCTCTACGGAAATCCGCGACCACAAAATGCTAAGTTAAACCGCTTCAATTAAAAGTTCCACGCTTCTCGCTACGAAAACTGAGCCGTTCGCCGAATATTCCGTGCATTTCGCGGTATTATAGGGGCTGCATGTCATGTCCCTTTCGAAGGGTCGCCCGGCAATCGCCAGCCACGACCCCCAGACGGGACGCCAACACGATAGAGAGGAGAGGCATGCAGTACTCACAGGAAGTGGAGAACATGTGCCCCGTTGCCAAGGGTGCATACCACGGCCCCGCACCCATCCCCGAGGAGGGCAAGTGGGTCCAGGCTAAGGAGATTTCCGACATCTCCGGTCTTACGCACGGTGTGGGTTGGTGCGCACCTCAGCAGGGCGCCTGCAAGCTCACGCTGAACGTCAAGGACGGCATCATCGAGGAGGCCCTCGTTGAGACCATCGGCTGCTCGGGCATGACCCACTCTGCCGCCATGGCTTCCGAGATCCTTCCCGGTAAGACCATCCTCGAGGCCCTCAACACCGACCTCGTCTGCGACGCCATCAACGTTGCTATGCGCGAGATCTTCCTGCAGATCGTTTACGGCCGCAGCCAGACCGCGTTCTCCGAGGGCGGCCTGCCCGTGGGCGCCTCCCTCGACGACCTCGGCAAGGGCCTTCGCTCCCAGGTCGGCACCATGTTCGGCACCAAGGCAAAGGGCGCTCGTTACCTCGAGCTCGCTCAGGGCTACGTCACCCGCATGGCTCTCAACGACAAGAACGAGATCATCGCGTTCGAGTTCCTGAACCTCGGTAAGTTCACCGACGCCGTCAAGGCCGGCAAGACCCCCGAGGAGGCCATCGCTGGCGCTATGGGCCACTATGGTCAGTGGGAGAACGCTGCCAAGTACATCGACCCGCGCACCGACGAGGAGACTCACTCCGTCGCCAGCGTGTTCCCGGTTCACGAGTAGAAAGGGAGGGAAATAACTATGACTGTTACGTTCGAAGGTTACGAGCGCCGCGCTGACAAGATCAACAAGTGCCTCGCCGACAACGGCATCGCCTCCCTCGAGGAAGCTCTGCAGATCTGCACCGACAAGGGCTTCAACCCGCGTGAGATCGTCAACAACACCCAGTCCATCGCCTTCCAGAACGCCGAGTGGGCCTACACCCTCGGTTGCGCTCTCGCTGTCAAGCGTGGCGCAAAGACCGCTTCTGAGGCTGCCGCCATCATCGGCGAGGGCATCCAGGCCTTCACCGTTCCCGGCTCCGTCGCCGAGGACCGCAAGGTCGGCCTGGGCCACGGCAACCTGGGCGCTATGCTGCTCTCCGACGACACCGAGTGCTTCGCCTTCCTGGCCGGCCATGAGTCCTTCGCTGCCGCTGAGGGCGCTATCGGCCTGGCTCTGAACGCCAACAAGGCTCGCAAGAAGCCGCTGCGCGTTATCCTTAACGGTCTGGGCAAGGACGCCGCCCAGATCATCGCCCGCATCAACGGCTTCACCTATGTGAAGACCCAGTTCGACTACTACACGGGCGAGCTCAAGGTCGTCGAGACCATCCCCTACTCCGATGGTCCCCGCGCTGCCGTTAACTGCTACGGCTCCGACGACGTCCGCGAGGGCGTTGCCATCATGTGGCACGAGAACGTCGACATCTCGATCACCGGTAACTCCACCAACCCCACGCGCTTCCAGCACCCCGTCGCTGGCACCTACAAGAAGGAGCGCCTCGAGGCTGGCAAGAAGTACTTCTCCGTCGCTTCTGGTGGCGGCACTGGCCGTACCCTGCACCCGGACAACATGGGCGCCGGCCCTGCCTCTTACGGCATGACCGACACCATGGGCCGTATGCACTCCGACGCCCAGTTCGCCGGTTCTTCCTCCGTGCCTGCGCACGTCGACATGATGGGTCTCATCGGCATGGGCAACAACCCCATGGTAGGTGCCACCGTCGCCTGCGCTGTCGCCGTCGAGGAGGCCCTCAAGGCCTAATCGCGCCCGCGCGATGCTCATATAGTTGAGCTTAGGAGCCGCTACCTTTCGAGGTGGCGGCTCTTTTTGTTTGCGCTGTCACAGGGCAGCTAATGCCGATATATCAGTTGTGGCGATATACGAGATGCGATGAGAAGGAGCCGCCAAGCAGCCCTAACGTCCATGTGCCATATTCGCCCTTTACCGATTTATTCAATCTTTGCGATACCTTTGCCGATTACTCGTGCGACAATGCGCCGGACGAGAAAGGAATCCGATGGAATCGACTGATGTACTGGTAATTGGATCTGGCATTGCGGGCCTTTGCGCCGCCATCGAAGCGGCGCGCGCGGGCGCGACCGTCACTGTGGCAAGCGCCGGCAAGACTATGAGCGGATCGAGCTTTTTCCCGGGAACCTGGGGTCTCGGCCTTATTGGCCCCGTCGACGAAGACGACGAACAGGACCTCATCGACACCATCCAGGCCGTCGGCGGCGGCGTTGCCGACCCCGAGCTCGTCCAGACGTTTGTCCACGGCATTCCCCAGGCGATTCAATGGCTCGAGCAAGACTTGGGCGTTGAACTCCAACGTCCGCAAAGTGCCGAGAGTGCCCAGCAAAAGCAATTTATCCCCTGTTTTGACCATAAGACGCGTATGTGGCGCGGTCTCACCCGCAAGCCCCTTGAGGACGCTCTGACAGCCCAGATCAAATCGCTCGGCATTCGCCTACTCCCCCGCCACGAGCTTATCGACCTTGTTGAGGACACGAACGGCAGAATCACCGGAACCGTGCTCTACGACCTTACCGAAAATCGAATCGTGCCCCTTGCTGCCAAGGCCACGATCATCGCAGCCGGTGGCACAGGCGGCCTGTTCGAGCGCAGCCTTACGTCGGCTGATGTGCTCAGCTCCTCGCAGGCCATCGCACTGGCGCACGGTGCATCGCTTACTAATATAGAGTTCATGCAGATGATGCCCGGCTTCATCGAGCCCAAGCGAAACCTTGTCTTTAACGAAAAGACCTGGCGCTACGTACATGTAGACCAGCCGGTCGATATTGCCGACGGCAAGCTGAACGATCTGCTTGAGCAGCGCTCCGGATATGGCCCCTTCACTTCGCGCCTGGCTTCCCGCGCCATCGATCTTGCCATCGATCAAGCGGGCGCCGAAGGCTTGGCGCTCCACTACGACTTCCCCCGCGAGGACATCCCCGAGTTTGTGCAGACCTTTGCCACCTGGCTACAACACGAGCACGGCATCGCGCCGACCGACGAGATGCGCGTGGCGATGTATGCCCACGCCGCCAACGGCGGTATCAAAATCGACAAGACCGCGTACGCAGGCGTTGAGGGCCTCTACGCCTGCGGTGAGGCAACAGGCGGCATGCACGGTGCCGACCGCATCGGCGGCTTGTCGAGTGCCAATGGCATCGTGTTCGGGCGCATTGCGGGCGCATCGGCAGCCCAAGCAGCGCTGGACGCTCCTGAGGCGGCCGCACCGATGGATATCGCCCTCCCCCAGCATGGCATAGCTACAGCAGACGCCGAGCGCCTGACCCGCTGCCTCAAACGCACAATGAGTACCTACTGCATGATCAACAGGACCGAAGCGGGTCTATCCAAGGCCCTGCAACAGCTTGAAAGCCTGCAAGACGACGCAACGGCGCTGAGCAAGCCACACGCCAATGACAGCGAAATCGCAGCCCTCGCCCGCCTGCAATCGCAGATTCAACTAGCACAGGAAATGGTCAAAGCCATGTGCAAACGAACCGAAAGTCTCGGATCGCACTATCGATCGAATTAAACTGGACACCTATCTAAAGCAGAGCACAACTACTCGATATCTATGGGCCCCGTGAGCTCGAAGTGGCACGGGGCCCATTCGTGTCCGTACGGCAGCGTATCCTTATTCTGAATACGGAGCGGGCAAAGCCCGCATAGACAATAGGCCAGCGAGGAGGAGATATGGACAGTAGAGATATCGAGAAGTGGCGTGTCGAACTTGATAGCTACGCCAATGTGGAAGACGGCGTTGAGTATTGGCTCGCACGAGATTTAATGGAACCCATGGGGTACACGCGATGGGAAAACTTCGCCGAAGTTGTTAAGAGGGCAAAAGTCTCGTGCGAAACAAACAAAACTCCAGTTGATTCCCATTTTCGTGACACCACGAAAATGGTAATTGCCGGTGTCGCCGCTCGAGCGGTTAAAGACTACAAACTTACGCGCTATGCATGCTATTTAATCGCCCAGAACGGAGATTCAAACAAGCCAGAGATTGCGCTCGCCCAGGCATACTTTGCCGTGCAGACGCGCCGCCAAGAGCTCATAGAGCAGCGCTTCGCAGAGATTCAGCGCTTACAGGCGCGCCACTCGCTATCCGATTCAGAGAAACAGCTCTCAGGTATTGCATTCAAACGCGGCGTAGACTCCAAAGGATTCGCGATCATCAAATCGAAGGGCGATGAAGCGTTATTCGGCGGCAGAAGCACGGCGGAAATGAAGCAGCAGCTCGGCATACCCAAGAGCGCGGCATTGGCGGACAGGTTAGCCGATGTCCTCATCAAAGCAAAGGACCTTACGAACTCGATGACGGCCTTCAACGCCGAGGAACACGACCTGTACGGTCTGGACCAGATCAAGCAAGAGCACGTCGAGAACAACACAAGCGTGCGTGGCAGCCTCATCGACCGCGGAATTGTCCCCGAGAACCTGCCGCCTGCCGAGGATACAAAAAAGCTCGAGCGTCGCGTGAAGGCAGACGAGAAGAAACTCAAGGAAGGTACCGACGGTTTTACCGATCCCCAGGGTAGACTCGATCTGTGAAAGCGGCCGTGCCCTTTCGGGTTCGACCACATTCGAGGTTAACAAAAAGCGACCAGCCTAAGCCAGCCGCTTTAACATGCTTTGGTGGGCCGTCAGGGGGTCAGCCTGCTGCGCAGGCGGCCGCTGCGGCGCTTCGCGCCTTGCGCGCTGCGCTGGCAAATGCTCGCGCATTTCCTCAGCACCGCGCCCTTACGGGTTCGGCCCCATGTACTGTTAACAAAAAAAACGGCCAACCGAAGTTGACCGTCTTAACAATCTTTGGTGGGCCGTCAGGGGGTCGAACCCTGGACCTTGGGATTAAGAGTCCCCTGCTCTACCAACTGAGCTAACGACCCAAAGCTAAAGTCCGTTGTGGCGGACTTTAGAGGAGATATCGTGTGGTGGGCCGTCAGGGGGTCGAACCCTGGACCTTGGGATTAAGAGTCCCCTGCTC
>ERZ1034969.95-NODE-95-length-61443-cov-17.794716_pt1 | contig 61443 bp, 44 predicted proteins | sample MGYA00520624_ERZ1034969 | MGnify/ENA primary metagenome ERZ1034969 (study PRJEB33766, sample SAMN09781776) | gut metagenome | biome: gut microbiome | host: Homo sapiens | place: Madagascar | study: EMG produced TPA metagenomics assembly of the PRJNA485056 data set...
AGCGGATGTTGTCCATCACGGTGCCGGTGAACAGGTTCACGTCCTGCAGCACGATGCCGAGCGACTTGCGCAGGTCGGGCTTGCGGATGCCCTTGACGGAGATGCCGTCATACAGGATCATGCCTTCCTGGATGTCGTAGAAGCGGTTGATCAGGTTGGTCACCGTGGTCTTGCCGGCACCGGTGGCGCCGACGAGCGCGACCTTCTGGCCGGGCTTGGCGAACCAGGTGATGTCGTGCAGCACGGGCTTGTCCGGGTTGTAGCCGAAGGTCACGTCGGTGAAACGCACGTCGCCCTGCAGCAGGGTCAGGCGCCCGTCCGACGAAGTGATCGCGTTCTCGCGCGCCTTCCTCGCCACTTCCGCGGCCTTCGGGCTCAGCGACTGCGCGGCCTTCAGGGAACGGGTGCCGTCGTCGCCTTCCTCACGCTTCCAGGCCCAATGGCCGGTTTCGTGGTCCACTTCGGTCATGGTGCGGCCGTCTTCGCCGAGCTCGACGTTGACGAGTGTGACGGAGCCGCCGTCGTCCTCGGGCTTCTCATCCATCAGCTGGAAGATGCGGGACGCGCCGGCGAGCGCCATCATCACCATGTTGAACTGCATGGAGACCTGGCCGAGCGGGTTGACGAAGGAGCGCGACAGGGTCAGCAGGGAGATGAGGGCGCCGAGGGTAAGCTTGTCCGCGCCGGCGAGACCGAAGTTGCCCATGCCGGAGAGCGCCATGAATCCGCCGACGATGGCGAGCAGAATGTAGAGGATGTACCCCATGTTGCCTACGACGGGCATGGTCACGTTGCCCCAGGTGTTCGCTTCGGCGGAGGCTTTGAACAGTTCCTCGTTCTTCTTGTCGAAGGTGTTCTGGGTGGCGTCCTCATGGTTGAAGACCTTGATGACCTTCTGACCGTTGACGGATTCCTCGACGAAGGCGTTCACGTCGCCGATCCACATCTGCTGCTTGACAAAGTAGCGGCCGGAGCGGGAGACGATGGCGCGCACGACCACGAACAGGATCGCGGCGAACACGAGCACGAAGATCGTGACCGGCACCGACAGCCACAGCATGGAGACCAGTGCGGCCAGTGCGGAAATCGCGGACGAGAACATCTGCGGGAAGGACTGGCTGATGGCTTGGCGCAGGGTGTCGGTGTCGTTGGTGTAACGGCTCATGATGTCGCCGTGCTCGTTGGTGTCGAAGTAGCGGATCGGCAGCGTCTGCTGGTGGGCGAACATGTCGTCGCGGATCTTCTTCAGGGTGCCTTGTTCGACGGTGACGATGAGCCACTGCCACAGCCAGCTGCAGAAAGTGCCGGCCGCGTAGAGGCAGGCCATCAGCGTCAGGGCGCGCAGCAGCGGGTTCCAGTCGGGGTTCTTCACACCGACCAGCGGCAGGATGTAGCTGTCGATCAGCGACTGCAGGAACAGCGCGGAGCCGGCTTGTGCGGCCGCGCCGATCAGGATGCACAGTACGATCGCCACGACATGCCACTTGTATTGGAAGATGTAGCCGAAGATGCGCTTGGTGGTTCCGGGGGCGGCTTTCTGCATCGGCGGCTTTGCGCCCGGCTTGTTACCCGGCTTGGTCTGCATGGTTTTTTCAGCGTTGTTCTTAGTCATTTCCGTTCCTCCTTTCACTTCAGTTCCTCAGGCTGGGCCTGATTCTTGGTCTGCGATTCGTAGATGGAACGGTATTCGTCGCAGGTCCGCAGCAGTTCCTCATGGGTGCCGGACGCAGTGATGCGGCCTTCCTCCATAACGAGGATCATGTCGGATTCCTGCACGGACGCGATGCGCTGGGCGATGATGATCTTCGTGGTGTCGGGGATCTCGTCATGGAATGCGGTGCGGATCAGCTTGTCGGTCTTGGTGTCAACGGCCGAGGTGGAGTCGTCGAGAATCAGGATCTTCGGCTTCTTCAGGAGCGCGCGAGCGATGCACAGGCGCTGGCGCTGACCGCCGGAGACGTTGGTGCCGCCCTGTTCGATGTACGTGTCGTACTTGTCCGGGAACCCCTGGATGAAGCCGTCGGCCTGCGCGAGCTGGCAGGCGTGGCGGATCTCCTCGTCGGTGGCGTTCGGGTTGCCCCAGCGCAGGTTCTCGGCGATGGTTCCGGAGAACAGCACGTTCTTCTGCAGCACCATGGCGACCTGGTCGCGCAGGACCTCCATGTCGTAGTCGCGCACGTCGACGCCGCCGACCTTGAGCGAGCCGGAGGTCACGTCGTACAGGCGCGGCACGAGCTGCACCAGACTGGATTTTGCGGAACCGGTGCCGCCGACGATGCCGACGGTCATGCCGGAACGGATCTTCAGGTTGATATTGTCGAGCACCGGCTTTTCGGAGTTATCAGAGTAGCGGAAGTCGACGTTGTCGAATTCGATGGACCCGTCGGCCACTTCCTTGATGGGGTTGGCCGGGTTGGTCACCGTGCTTTCCTCGTTGAGCACCTGGCAGATACGTTCCGCGGACGCCTGGGAAATGATGCACATGACGAAGACCATGGACAGCATCATCATGGCCATGAGGATCTGCATGGCGTAGGTGACCAGTGCGGTCAGGTCGCCGGTGGTCAGGCCAAGGGCGGCGTTGTTGCCCGAGGCCACGATCTGCTTGGCGCCCATCCATGCGATGAGGATCATCGAGACGTATACGCAGACCATCATGAGCGGGTTGTTGAAGCTCATCACACGGTCGGCCTTGCTGAAGTCCTTGTAGATGCGCTGGGAGATGCGGCCGAATTTGGCGATTTCATGCGATTCGCGGGTGTAGGACTTGACCACGCGGATGCCTTGAAGGTTCTCGTCGACCACGTTGTTGAGCTTGTCGTAGGTGTGGAACACGCGCTCGAACACCGGGTGCACGTACACCGCCAGGCCGCACAGACCGAAGGCGAGAACAGGGATGCACGCCAGGAACACCAAGGAAATGGACGGGCTGATGCGGAACGAGAAGATCCACGCCACGATCATCATGATCGGGGCTCGCACACCCAGACGAATGATCATGGAATAGGCGTTCTGCAGGTTGGTCACATCGGTGGTGAGCCTGGTGATGATCGAGCCGGTGGAGAACTTGTCAATATTGGTGAAGCTGAAGCCCTGCACCTTCTCGAATTCGTCATGACGCAGGTTCTTGGCGAATCCAGCGCCGGCGATCGCGGCGAACTTACCGGCAAGGAAGCCAGCCGCGAGCGAACATAGCGAGCACGCCAGAAGAATCAGACCGAATTTGACGATGGCGGGCATGCTTTTGCCGGTGATGCCTTCATCAATCAACGACGCCATCACCGTGGGGATGAGGATTTCCAGAACACCTTCGACCACCACAAATATCGGGGTGAGAATGCTGGGCTTCCTATATTCACGCAGCGATTTGCCAAGCGTGCGTACGAGATGCCGCTTTTGTTTTGGCTGCGATTGCACCGCAGCCGTTGTCACGTTTGTTCCGCTCACTTACTCTTCCTTTCCTGTTTCGTCTTCCTGTGATGTTTTCCGTACAGTTGGTTGCGATTCGCATTCCCGCGATTGCCGTTCCCGCGATTCCGCCTCGCACAATGCCAGGCTGGAGTAGCGACTTTCGTCGCCGATCAGCCCGGTGGAGACCAGATTGGTTTGCATCACGTCGAGCACGTGCATGAATTCGCGGATCTCGTCGTCGCTCAGGCCCTGCAGCAGAATGCCTTCCATGGCGATTGCGCTGGTGCGCAGCGCTTCGGCGATGTCGCGCGATTTGTCGGTAAGCACGATTTTCTTCAACCGCGCGTCCCTCGGCACGGATTCGCGCACGATAAGCCCTTTGCGTTCCATCAATGCGAGCACTCTGCTCGACGTCGACCGGGTGATGCCGAAGCGGCGCTCCACGTCCTGCGGGAAGATCTCCCGTTCCGAATGGCGTGCGAGGAAGGTGATGATGTCGATGTTGCCACCGCTCAGACTATCCACTTCCATGGGGCGCGTCACCGCAAGATACCGGTTGATGACGTTGTGCAGCGATCGGATGGCGACGCTCGGCGGCTTGCATGCGCCTCGGTCCCACGCTTCGGTGAACGCGGGGTTCACCGAAGCCGTTCCATCGTTCTGTATATCGTTCACGGAACATACGATAACACGTTGTACATACAACAGTTGCATATGCAACATTCAGCGTGTCGTGTGTGACGGAACCGGATCGCAGCACACCGAGCGCAATATTGTAATCGCAAAATCGCTTAAAAATAGCCAAAAATAAGCTCGGAACAAGCCGAAACCAAGTATGAAAAAGCCGAGGATGTGGTCCGCACCGGTTCATTCGCGGGCCACATCCTCGGTCTAAATCCTTGAAACTCCTTTTGCTTACGTCTTGTTTACGTCAATCCGTCTTATTCGGCGGTTTCGGCGATTTTGGCGTATTCGTCGAGCATGAAGGCGGTGATGGCCTTGCCGCCGTCGCTCATCAGCATCGGCATGGAGTTGATCGGCATGGACTTGAGGAACATGCGCATCATGTCGTTGTCGGGCAGCTGCGGCAGATTGCCGGCCTCGCCTTCCGCATACACGGATGCGACGATTTTGGAGCCGACCGGATCGTCGGCCCATTCGCCGAACGTGGACCATTCGTCGAGCGGCAGGGCCTTGCCGTCGCCGTCGAGCGTGACGACGGCCACGGCGGCGATGTCGCGGCTGGACGTGCCGACTTCGACGGCGTATTCGCCGGCTTCGACATGCCAGTCGTTGAACTTCTCGGACCAGTAGGCGAAGGCGCGCTCGTCCAGATCGAAGGAGATCTCAGCCGATTCGCCGGCCTTGAGGAACACCTTTCGGAAGCCCTTGAGCTCATGCTTCGGGCGGGCTACGGCGGCCTTGCCTGGAGCCACGTAGACCTGCACGGTTTCGGCGGCGTCCACGTCGGACGTGTTGGTGACGGTCGCGGTGACGCGGGCGGTGTTGGCTCCGGTCTTCTCCGCCTTGATGTCGGTAAGTTCGAAGGTGGCGTAGCTCAGGCCGTAGCCGAACGGATAATCGACCGCCTTGTTGTAGGTGTCGTAGTAGCGGTAGCCCACGAACACGCCTTCGCCGTAATCGACGTGGCCTTCCTCGCCCGGCCAGTTGACCATGCTCGGATCGTCGTTGATGTCCATCGGAATGGTCTGTGCCAGCTTGCCGGACGGGCTGACCTTGCCGAAGATCACGTCGGCGAGCGCCGGACCGCCCGCCTGGCCAAGCAGCCAGGATTCGAGGATGCCCTTGGCGTTGCCCGCCCATGGTGCCACGGAGACGACGGATCCGTTGGACAGCACCACGACGATGTTCTTGTTTTCGGCGGCGACGGCTTTGAGCAGTTCGACCTGCTTGGCTGGAATGTCGAGGGTTTCACGGTCGAAGCCTTCGGATTCGGCGGCTTCCGGAAGGCCGAGGAACATGAGGACGACGTCGGCGTTTTTGGCGGTTTCGACGGCTTCGGCTTCGAGCTTGGCGTCGGCCGGTTCGAGGTCGAGGGTGAAGCCGGGGGCGAATGCGGCGTCGACGCCCCGCGCGGCGAGGGTGTCGAGGAAGCTGGTCATCTTGGTCGGGGTGATGTGGGACGATCCGCCGCCCTGGTAGCGCGGGGTGCGCGCGAATTCGCCGATGACGGCGATTTTCGCGTTTGCAGCGACCGGCAGGATGTCGTCGTCGTTTTTGAGCAGCACCATGGATTCGATGGCGGCCTGATGGGCCACCTCGTCGTGGGCGTCCACGTCGAAGCGGTAATCGTCGACGCTCATGGCGGCGCGCGTCTTGTTCACGAGGTCGATCATGCCTTGGGCCATGCGGTCGAGCTGTTCGGGCTGGATGCGGCCGTCACGTGCGGCGTAGACGATCTGGTCGTCCGTGTAGCTCGGCGGCATTTCAAGGTTGAGGCCGGCGTTGAGGGAGGCGACGCGGTCGTGGTCGGCGCCCCAATCGCTCATGACGATGCCTTCATACCCCCATTCGTCGCGCAGCACGTCGGTGAGCAGCCAGCGGTTTTGTGCGGAATGCACGCCGTTGATGCGGTTATAGGAGCACATGATGGTCCATGGCTGGGCGGTTTTGACGATGTGTTCGAAGGCCGGGAAGTAGATTTCGCGCAGCGCGCGCTGGGAGATGTTGGCGGATACGCGCAGACGGTCGGTTTCCTGGTTGTTGGCGGCGAAGTGCTTGAGCGAGGTGCCCACGCCCTTGGACTGCACGCCGGCGACGATGCCGACTGCCTCATGGCCGGCCAGATACGGGTCTTCGGACCAATATTCGAAGCAGCGGCCGCCGAGCGGATTGCGCTTGATGTTGACTCCGGGGCCGAGGATGACGGCCACCTTCTCCTGGATGCATTCCTCCGCCATGGCCTCGCCGACCTTGTGGATGAGTTCCGGGTTCCAGGAGCTGGACAGGCCGGCCGCCGGAGGGAAGCAGGTGGCGGGCACGGAGTCGTTCAGATCGGTTTCGCCGGTGCTGGATGCCAGGGATTTGCGCAGTCCGTGCGGACCGTCGGTGATCATGTAGCCGGGGATGCCTTTGGTTTCCACACCCTGCAGATGCCAGGCGTCGCCGCCGGAGGTGAGGGACGCCTTCTCTTCGAGGGTCAGGTCGTTGACGGAAGGATAAGCGGTGTCGCTCATGAGCTGCCTCTTTCGTATGTCTTCTGTGTTTCTGGTGCCTTTCGGCTATTTTCTCGGCCGTCTCGCGATTGTTTCGCGGTGGGACTTCAACCCCGAATTCCCTACCTACCGATTGGTAGGTACTTTATCAAAAAACAATACGCAACACGCCAATCATCTTTGGAAAAGAAACCGACCGATCGTAAAGTGAATTGCATATTCCAATAACCTCCAGCAACGACGGGAGCACATTATGGCCAACGACGAAGTCGACCGCAGAAGCGCGATTCTCAACGCGGCGGTCGAATGTTTCGGCACGCTCGGCTACTACGGCACGTCGCTGCAGCGCATCGCCACCATGGTGAACCTCACCAAACCGGGCGTGCTGCATTACGTCGGCAGCAAGGAAGGGCTGCTGCACGCGGTGCTCGACGAAATGTACGACCGTGAGACCGAGGACGTCACCGCCGGCATGGTGCGCGACGAGCGTCCGCTTATCGCCGAAATGTGGCGCAGGACGGTGGCGGTCAACGCCAAACGTCCCGAATTGGTGCACATGTTCTCCACGCTGAGCGCCGAGGCGCTCAATCCCGACCATCCGGCGCATGATTATTTCGCCGAACGCGAGGAACGTATCGTGGAAGTGGCCGCGAACATCCGCTGGCATGTGCCGGAAGGCGTTGACGCCGAGCAGGTGCTGCGTTCCGGATTCGCGATGATGGACGGCGCGCAGCTGCGTTGGCTGCGGGTTCCGGGGCGCGATTTGAACGAAATGTGGGCGAGTTGCGAGGACGTGCTCTTCCCCCTGCCACAGTGGGAGGGCTACCGCTGACCATGAAATATCTGTTGGCACCGGATTCGTTCAAGGAAGCCGCTTCCGCGCAGGCCGTGGCTGAGTCGATGCGCCGGGGCGTGGCGGCCGGCGATCCCGGCGCCGAATGCCGCATGATGCCGTTGTCCGATGGCGGCGAGGGATTGACCGACGCGCTGGTCCAGGCAACCGGCGGCGAATTGCGATCGGAGCACGCGCATGACGCGCTGGGCCGGCCGATCATCACACGATATGGATTCCTTGGCGAGGGCGGTTTCGGAACATCTCACGATGGAGAGAATCCTCGCACCGCGGTGGTCGAGTTGGCTGCGGCGAGCGGCATCGAGCGCATCTCCCCCGCCGACCGCGATCCGTTGGCGGCGTCCACTTTCGGCACCGGCGAGCTGATTCGCGCCGCGATCGACGCCGGAGCGGAACGCATCGTACTTGGATTGGGCGGCAGCGCCACCACCGACGGCGGCACTGGCCTGGCCCGAGCGCTCGGCCATCGTTTCCTCGATGCGGACGATTGCGAGTTGCCGCTTGGCGGCGGCGCACTCCCCCGGCTTGCCCGCATCGACGACACCGAGGTTCCCGACGACGTGCGAAACATCCCGATTGTATTGGCATGCGACGTCACCAATCCTCTGACCGGGACGGACGGCGCCGCCGCCGTGTTCGCGCCGCAGAAAGGCGCGAATCCGGAACAAGCCGCATTGCTCGACTGCGGTTTGGGCAGGCTCGCCGACGCCATCACGGCACTGAACGGTCGCAAAATAACAGATAAGCCGGGCGCGGGCGCGGCGGGCGGCACCGGCGGCGGCATGCTGGGCCTGTTCAACGCGACCATGCGCCCCGGCATCGAGTTGGTGCTCGATTTGCTGCATGCACGCGAGGCGTGCGCGTGGGCCGATGTCGTCATCACCGGCGAAGGGTCGATCGACGGGCAGACGCCGTACGGCAAGGTACCGAGCGGCATCGCGCGACTGGCGAAATCGCAAGGAAAACCGGTTATCGCCATCGGAGGAAAAGTGACGCGCGATCCGAACGTCACCGCCGCGCTCAACGAAGCCGGCATCGTCGCGACGTTCGGCATCGCACCCGGCCCAGCCGCTCTGCCGGAACTGCTCACCGACACGGAACGCAACGTGGAAGCCACCTGCGCCGCGATCGCCGGGCTGCTGAGCGTAGCGCGCGAATGCTCATCGAGACCTCATCAATGAGGAACAGGAACCCCGCCTGTTGCACCGGTATTGAGGACCACTTTGGGGTCATCATCAACCGGCCACTCGCCTGAACTAGATTTTCACATCTGCTTACGGTAGGTATTCACGCAAGAGCGGAACCGCGAAATCAACTTCGCCGCAACCGGTCTGACGAATGACATATGCATCCAGCAACCGCTTGCGAATATGTTTGGCATTGTCGATATCAAAATTATCAAAGCTATCGAAAAACGACAGAAGTGAAGCCTTCCACCGCGCATGACCGGCTATGCAGCGCGCTTCGAGAAGCGGAACATGAGCAGGGACAGGATTTCACCCGTCACGGCCATGCCGAAGAACACCCACATGCTGGCGGAGAATCCGGCGACGTAGGCGGCCGCGGACTTCATGCCCGCGGCACGGTTCACTGCGGAGAATTCGGCGATCAGCGTGGACGCGACCGCGGTGCCGATGGCGCCGGCGAGCTGCTGCACGGTGTTCATCACCGCGGAGCCGTCGGCGTTCATCGCGGCCGGCAGCTGGTTCAGCGCATGCGTCTGGTCAGGCACGAGCACGAATCCGGATGCGGCCATGAACAGCGCGTAGGCGATCGCGACGGCCCATTCATGCGCGCCGCCGAGCATCATCACAATATCCATGATGGCCACGCCGACAAAACCACAGGCGATGAATTTCGGCGGAAAATGCGCTTTCAGCGCACCTCCGATCAACGGCGCGGAAATCGCGCCGACCACGGCTCCCGGCAGCAGAATCAGGGCGGCGATCATGCTGGTGTGGCCGAGTCCGCGCTGCAATAGAATCGGCAGCAGGAAGTTCACACCGAGCACGCCACCGGACGACATCAGCAGAATCAGCATGCCCAATGTGAATCCGGGGAATGCGAACGTGCGCACCTCGACCAGCGGATGCTCCATCTTCAGCTGCACGGCGGCGAACACACCCAGCACCACGATCGCGCCGACAAGCACCGTCCAGAAGCGCCAGTCGCCGTTCCACTGCGCGAAGAAGCTCGCCGCCACGATGATGCCGGCCAGACCGGCCGCCACCAATACCAGCGACGGCACCGACAGATGCCCCTTCCCGCCGTGGCGGATGTCGGGGACGGTAGCGCATCCCAGCACGAGCGAGATGAGCAGGAACGGGATCATCGTGTAGAAGATCCAATGCCAGTTGAGGAATTCCATGACGAGCCCGCCGAACACCGGGCCGATGGCCGGGGCCGCGCAGGTCACCAGACTGACCAGGCCAAGCATCATGCCGCGCTTGTCGAACGGCGCTTTCTCCAGGATGATGTTGGTCAGCAACGGCAGCGAGACGCCCGTGCCCAACGCCATGATGAGTCGCGCGGTGAGCAACATGGGGAAGTTCACGGCGAGCGCGCCGACCACCGTACCTGCCGAGAACAGCGCCACGGCAGTGACGAGCAGCCCCTTGGTGGGGAATGTGCGCACCATGAACGGTGAGGTGGGGATGGCTATGGACAGGAGCAGCAGATAGCCGGTGGTGAGCCATTGCACCACGTCGGCGGAGATGGAGAACTCCCCCATCAGCGTGGAGTAGGCGATGTTGAGCGACGTTTCGGATAGGATGCCGAGGAAGGTGAGGATGGCAAGCGCCACCACCACGATGGTGAGTCTGCCCTCGCTCATATATCTGCTTGGCTGTGGCCCCTCCCGCATCGCCTTTGCCGGCTGTTCCCGCCGCTGTTCGCGTTCCGTCATGATCTGCGACTCCTTCCTTTTCGTCATGGGTGACCGCATCGTTTGCCGCATGGCTCGATGGCCCTCCGGCCTACCGTTTCTCCACCGTATGAGATCGAGGATCGCCGCCCGCCATCAACGTTTCGACACGTGCCGGCCAGGCGTCGGCCACTTTCGTGGTCCATTCCCCTCCCCGGTCCGTGTCCATCAGCCGATGCATAGCCTGCAGCGTGGCGACCGTGGTGGCGACGTCCTGCGGGCTGATGCCGGACAGCACGCCACGCAGATGCTCATGGAACTGGTGCACGTACAGTTCGCGGATTTCCTCGGCGGCTTCGGTCAGGCTCAACGTCACCGCACGGCCGTCGGCTTCGGATGCGTGCTTGACCACAAGGCCTTTGACCACCAGTTCGTTGACAAGCTTCGTGATGCTTGGTGCGGTTACTCCCAGAAAGGCGCTGATGCCGCTGACCCGTGCGGCGGGAGCCGGGGATCCGGCACGATGATTGAGATTCCAGATGGCGTCGATGACATGCACGTGACGAGGCTTCATGTTTTTCGGCAGTTCCGGCAACGCTTCGGTGATGCGTTTCGCCATCCAGCACACGTCGATCAGATCACGCACGTCGTCCAGGGACAGTTGTCGTTGCCCGCTTCGCGATTCCACCATGGCACCCTATTCGTTACTAATAGTCATTACTAAAGGTAAGTATATGGGTGCTCCGGACAACGGGATCGCAGCCTTGGCCCATCAGTCTTCAAGGCATGTTTTCACAACCCGACGCCAACAAGTCCGGGCGCGCACCCACTGGATGCATGCCCGGACTCCACGGAAATCCCAATGGCCTTTGCGCTACACGCGACGGGCGGCGAGCTCCCCGCCCACCCGGTCGACGCGCTTGTCGAGGTCGTAGAAGAAGAGCAGCGCGGCCATAACCACGACCATGGCGACCGGCACCCACACGAAGGTGTTGACCATGGCGGAGACGGTGGCATCGGACCGCACGGCGAGCGAGCCGTCATATCCGCTGACACCGAGTATCCACGCGATGGCGGCCGAGGAAACGCCCATGGCCACCTTCATGGAGAAGCTGGACAAGCTGAACACGATGCCATCGGACCGCACGCCGCTGCGCCATTCGCCATATTCCACCACGTCGCTGCTCATGGCGTTGAGCGCGGCGTTCATCGGGATGATGCCGACCATGCGCACGATGATGGAGACGAAGAACACCCACAGGTTGCTCGGATCGACGAACACCAGCAGACCGCCGACAGCGATGAGCACCAGGCCGTCCATCGAGGCGTTGCGTTTGCCGAACCAGGCCACGAGCGGTCCGGCGAACGGCAGGCCGATGACCATGGGGATCACTGTCGCCAGACCGATCACGGCGATCAGATTGGAGTTGCCGAGCACGTACTTGGCGATGTAGGCGGCCATGCCGTTGGCGATGCCGTTGTAGGTCCACAGCGCGAAGTTGAGCCCCAGCGTGAGCCACCAGTACTTGTTGCGCGCAAGCGCCTTGAAATGGTCGCCGACGGGAATTCTGCCGGCGCGCCCATCCACGCCATCGCCCGGTTTCATGGACGCGATCTCATGCGTATTCGCGAAGGTGAACCAGTAGCCGAACGGGATCATCACGGCGATCGCCCCGAAGAAGACGCTCCAGCCGAGGGACGAACCGCCGAGGAACTCACTCCCGACACCGGCAAACCGGTAAGCAAACTGAATCTTGGACGCTTCGGCGCGGGCTTCATCTTCTTCTGCATCGTCTTCATGATGTCCGGCACCATCGGATCCACCGTGCTGCTCCCAGCCCGCTTCAACACGCTCGGCATCGGTCAGGGCGAAACGATCCTCGGCACGATGAACTCCATCGGCATCATCTTCGCCCTGATCTCCAACGTCATCTTAGGCTCGCTGTCCGACGCCTCCCACAGCCGTTTCGGCAAGCGCACGCCATGGATCATCATCGGCGGACCGATCGCCGGCATCGGATTCTACCTGACCTCCATCTCCCCGACGCTGCCGACCATCGTCGCCTCCTGGTCACTGCTGCAGATCGGCCTGAACTGCATGATCGCGCCATGCGTGGCGATCCTGTCCGACCGCGTTCCGCAGAAATACCGCGGCTCCATGTCCGCATTCTACGGCGCGGGCCAGATCGTCGGCCAGTCCATGGGCACCATCATCGGCTCCGCCTTCATCGATGCTCCGAAGACCGGCTTCATGATCGGCACCATCTGCTGGTGCCTGTGCGGCATCGGCACCGTGCTCCTGCTCCCGCGCGAACTGTCCGCGGCCACGGCCGACGCCGAGAGATTCGACATCAGGCAGATCGCCATGCAGTTCCGCCCGCCGACCAAGGGCGCGCGCGATTTCTATCTGGCGCTCGTCGGACGTCTGATGCTCATCTTCGGTTACAACATGATCGTCGGCTACCAGCTGTATGTGTGCATGAAGTACATCGGACAGGACGCCAAGGCCGCGGCCTCCACCGTGTCCACCATGGCCGTGATCACCATGGTCGTCCCCCTCGTCGTACCCCTGGTCTCCGGCCCGATCTCCGACAGGATCGGCAAGCGCAAGCTACCGGTGTTCGTCTCCTCCACCATCATCGCCATCGGCATCGCCGTGCCGTGGGGGCTCAAGTCCCAGTTCTCCATGTTCGCCTACGCGGCGCTCATGGGCCTCGGATACGGCATCTACATGACGGTCGATCAGGCGCTGAACGTCGACGTGCTACCGAACCCGAACGAGGCCGGCAAGGCTCTCGGCATCCTGAACCTCGCCAACACACTCGGACAGGTTATCGCGCCGATCGTCGTCTCCTCCATCGTGGTGGCCACCGGCGGCTACTTCTTAGTATTCCCGATCGCCATCGCGGCCGTAACGATCGGTGCCGCGGTGATTCTGTTCATCAAGAAGGTGAAGTAGCCGCCGGCGGATCGTAGGACCACGCATTCACAGGCGCGCAAGGGCCGTTCCTTTCCGAGGGTTTCAATCTCTCCACCGGTTTTTCGAAAAGGAACGGCCCTTCGCCATGGCAAACCCCGTAGCTGGCATCGTTCCGTAGGTGGCTCTGCCGTTCCGTAGGCGGTCACCTGCGGCATCGGCGATGAGAAACGGCCGTATTTGAGCCGTTCCTTCAGTGACCATCCGACCCCAATCACCTACGGAGTCTGAAAACCACCTACGGAAAAACCGGACCTTGTCGGCAGTCGCCAGGTCCTAGGCACCACCCGACCGCATATACGCGCGGAACCGATGCGGCACCCCGACGAATCATTGCAAAACCGGCCATACAAGCGATGCCCGCAATATGCGCGACATGCGCTGCGTCGATTTGTGAAATCACCTAAATCATAGTAAACTACCAAGTGGTAATTAAAGGACACCGCTTCAACGAGGAAAGTGAGCAATCCATGACCAACACCACTGACCTGCCATACAAGAATCCCAACCTGCCTGCCGAAGAGCGCATCACCGATTTGCTCGGACGCATGACCCTCGAAGAGAAGGTCGGCCAGATGATGCAGCTTGACGCGCGCAGCGGCGACTTGGACGACCTGATCGTCAACAAGCACGTCGGCTCGATCCTGCACACCTCCCCCGCGGACCTGCCCCGCGCGGTCGAAACCGTGAACACGAAGACCCGCCTCGGCATTCCGCTGATCATCGGCGACGACTGCATCCACGGCTATTCCTTCTGGCCCGGCTCCACCATCTTCCCCTCCCAGCTCGGCATGGCGACAAGCTTCGACACGGCCAAGGTCCAGGCCGCGGGCCGCGCCACCGCCGAGGAGGTCTCCACCACCGGCGTGCATTGGACGTTCTCCCCCGTGCTGTGCATCGCACGCGACACCCGCTGGGGACGCGTGGACGAAACGTTCGGCGAGGATCCGTATCTCATCGGAGAGATGGCTTCGTCCATCGTCAAGGGATATCAGGGCGGCGCCAAAGCTGGCGAGCCACTCGCCAAGGACGCGATCCTGGCCTGCGCCAAGCATTTCGCCGGCTATTCCGAAACGCAGGGCGGCCGCGACGCGTCCGAAGCGGACCTGTCCCACCGTAAGCTGGAATCCTGGTTCCTGCCGCCGTTCGAACGCGTGGCGAAGGAGGGTTGCGGCACGTTCATGCTCGGCTACGAATCCATCGACGGCGTGCCGGTCACCTTCAACAAGTGGCTGCTGTCCGACAAGCTGCGCGGCGACTGGCACTACCAGGGCACGCTGATCACCGACTGGGACAACGTCGGCCGTGCCGTGTGGGAGCAGAAGGTCAAGGCCGACTACGTGCACGCCGCCGCGGATGCGGTCAAGGCCGGCAACGACCTGATCATGACCACGCCGAAGTTCTACGAAGGTGCGATTGAAGCGGTACGCACCGGATTGCTTGACGAGTCGCTGATCGACGAAGCCGTGTCCCGCATTCTCGCACTCAAGTTCCGCCTGGGTCTGTTCGAAGATCCACGTCTGCCGGACCAAGAGCGCATCAAGACGGTTATCGGCTCCAAAGCCCATCAAGAGCTCAACCTGCAAATCGCACGCGAATCCGTGGCGTTGCTGAAGAATGACGGCGCATTGCCGTTCTCGGCTGTGGCGGGCAAGCGCATCGCCGTGGTGGGGCCGCTTGCCGATGACGCGCAGGAGCAGTTGGGCGATTGGGCCGGCAATTCCGGTCAGGTCAATTGGATGCCGGATGGCCAGCCGCGTGAGATGATCACCACCGTGCTTGACGGGTTCAAGCAGCTTGCGCCCGAAGGATGCGAGGTTGCGTATTCGCGTGGTGCGAACATCATCGATTTGGTGGACGATCCGGAAGGCGAGTTCTATCCGGATGGCCAGCCTCGTCCGAAGCTCGCCGTCTCCGCCAAGTTCGACCAGCAACTGCTGGATGAGGCGGTGGAGAACGCACGCCGTTCCGACCTTGTTGTCGCCGTCGTGGGCGATGTGGTGCAGTTGGTCGGCGAGACCTGCTCCACCGCCACACTGGAACTGCTCGGCGGGCAGAACGCCATGCTCGAAGCGCTTGCCGACGTGGCCCGCGAGACCGGCAAGCCGCTGGTCGTGGTGCTGATGAGCTCCAAGCCGCAGGTGATGCCGGCATGCGTGATCGGCACGAATGGCGTGATCGTGGACGAATCCACGGCCGACGGTGTCAGCGCGTTCATGTGGGCGCCGAATCCGGGCATGAAGGGCGGCCAAGCCATCGCGGAGATCATCCTCGGCAAGACCGAGCCGAGCGGACGTCTGCCGATCACCTTCCCGCGTCATGCGGGCCAGCTGCCGGTCTATTACAACCAGATCCGTGGCCAGCACGGCAATCGTTATGCCGATCTCACGCAGGATCCAGCGTTCGCGTTCGGCGAGGGCCTCGGCTACACGACCTTCGAATACGGCGAACCGACAATCACGAACGTTCCGGCTTCCGGCACGTTCACCACCGACGACACCGTGCACACCGAAATCACCCTCACCAACACCGGCGAGCGCAAAGGCACCGAAGTGGCGCAGTTGTATATCGGCGATATCGTGACGTCCTACAGCTGGACGGACCGCGAACTCAAGGCGTTCCAGCGCGTGGAGCTCGAGCCGGGCCAGACCAAGACCGTCGGGTTCGATATTCCGGTCGCGGATTGCACCATCGTCGACCCGGACGCCAACCGCATCGTGGAGCCGGGCGAGTTCGAGGTGCTGATCGGCCATTCGAGCCGTCGCAAGGATCTCAAGCGGACCACGTTCACCGTGGCGTGAATGGTTCCAGCTTGGTAGTGGTCGGCGATCGTCATCGATGGTCGGCCACTACCGGAGACTTTTTGGGGGCAGCCATCAAACTGCCCCCAAATTCATATGCGGATCATCATATGCGGATCATCGGCGGGAATCAGCGATAGGAGTCCCACAATGGTGCGGGAAACAGCATGTTCTCCATTTCTGCCCACTCGCCGCACAAATCGACTTCCGGCTCACGCAGCCACCACAGCTGGATGCCGTCCATGATCTCCATGGCTTTGCGCACCACTGGCCGCATGCTGTCGGCCCATGTGCCCAATTGCGGCGGAACCACCCATGGGTATTTCGAATAGTGCTCCCAAATACCGTCCATGCGTTCCATGAATTCGTCATGCAATGGATGGTCCGGATTCAGCGATTCCGCCGACAGCACGGTGAACAGCTGCACCATCATGCGGCGGCGCGAGTTGTGTTTCACCAGGTAGCGCAGGTATGCGGGGAAATGCGGCGCGGATGGGTCGCTGCCCGGCATGCCCGATGAGAAGAAGTCCTCCGGAGTGCCGGTTTGCCCGTAGTATTCGTCATATACCAGCGCCAGCATCTTGTCTTTGTTTTCGACGTATCGCAGCACGCCTTGTTTGGAAATGCCGACCCGATCGGCCACGTCCTGGATGGAGATGCCGTTGAATCCGCGTTCGCTGATGAGCTGCACCGCCGCATCCAGCACTTCCGCACGACGCTCCTGCGGCGATTTGCGGGTACGTTTCGAAGTCTCTTCCTCTGCCATGACTCCGAGTCTAATGCCCTTTGCTTCGATTGCCGTTGATTGACGGCGCCGATGCCACGTCATCGTGGGGCGTATCCGCTTGAATCCATCCGCGACGCCATACGCGGGTCAGGTCCCATGCCTCGAGATTGCCGCCGTTGCGCGGATCTCGCGGCGGTTTTCCCTCACCACTGCCCGGTTTCGCGGAGCGTGCAAGCTGGTAGCTCCAATAGATCTGTCCTGCTGATGCGTCCCATGCCGCGCGTTGCAACCGTGACACTTGGCGGTATGCGTCCGCCCGGTTTTGGCTGTGCAGGGCCCACCGGTTCTCCACGCACCACTCGCCCACAAGTACAGGGATATGGCGGGCCGCCGAACGGATAGCGATGCCGCACGCGCCCACCAGCATCCGGTACAGCCATGGCAGGTGCCGCGATTGCAGGTACAGTCGGCGTGCCGGTCCCGCGAACAACGGTTCCTCCATGGCGATGAGATATTGGTGGGTGTCGAGCATGACGTTGCGCATGCCGGCGCGACGGAACCAGTCGCCCCAGCGGAGCAGTCGGAAGCCGTCATGGAATACGATTATGGTTTCCGGACGTAGTATGGCGCGCAACCGAGCGTAGGCGTCACGGTAGAAGCGCTTCAGAAACCGTAGTGGGACATGCGTGCTGCCGGAGGCTTCGCGGACGTCCTTCGCCGTATTCGACGTGCCATGGAACACCGACCAGCTCACCGGTTCGTTGAGCACTTCGATGCTGTGTAGGGTCGGCTCGTCACGATATCGGCGGGCCAATCGTTCCAGCACATTCAGCGCGTATTCCACCAAGTCCGGATTCTGCGCCCATTTGCATACGCCCGTCAGACCGCCGTTGTCGAAACCATTCTGCGAACCGGGCACGGTGTGCAGGTCGATCATGATCTTCAGCCCCGTCTCCCGTGCCCAACGGAACGCACGGTCGAGGTATGCGACGCAACCCGGATGCCCAGGCCAGTCGCCGAAGATGAAATACGGCACTGGGATGCGCACGAGATTGAGCCCATGGTCGGCGATGATGCGGAAATCCTCCAGGGTGATGTAGGCGTCGCGGTGCCGGCGCAGTTCCTCGGCGAGATTCCGCTCGGACCAGAGGGCGCCGTGCGTGCGATGCATCCAGATTTCGTCATCTTCGGCAGTGCGAACGAACGGTTCCGGATCCATCCATTTCTCCAGCACCAGCCAGTTACCGAGGTTCACGCCGTTGATTCGCTCGTCGATGCCCAGCACCATGCATCCCACCGCCTTTCTGTACGGGGTTTCGCCCGGCTTGCCGTTTCCGCCTATTCAAAAACCAAACAGCCCAAACCAAACCCCTATTTCAGCCCAATGGGCTAAGGAACGCACCGTTCGCAACGTTCCTTGGCCCATTGTATGCGTCCCGCAATCAGCCACGCGGCCGGTTGGAATCGGACCACGGCCGGATTGGGGTTTCGGAATGATCGTGGCCGGATGGGCGGGATCAGTCGACCGGCTTCGTCTCGTCCGCCTCGTAGTCGAAGAAGTCGAAATCGGCGGTCTTCTCATGCAACGCGGCATCGGTGACGGCGATGCCGACCATGGTGCCGGTGAATTCGCCATACTTGCAGTATTCATCGGAGAAGGTGGTGGTATCGAAGTCGGGGCCGGCGATGGCGAAAGGCTGGGCTACTTCTGGATGGGGAACCAGTCCTGGGCGATGCAGCGCCCGAGGTCCCATGCGTCCCAGCCGATCCAGCCGGGGGTATTGACGGTGTCGGTGAGCAGCTTGTAGTTCCAGTAGTAGAAGCCGCTGCCCTTGCTCCATGCGGCGAGCTGGGATTCGGCCACGCCCTGGTACAGCGAGCGCTTCTGTTCGGCGGTCAGGGTCTCGGCCTGCGCGCCTTCCTCGCCGTTGAGCACGCTTTGGCCGCCGTGGGTGTCCACGCCGCAGCCGACGGAGTTGAACAGGCACCACTCCCCCACGATCACCGGGAAGTATTCGCTCATCTCGGCGATCATCGGCGCGTAGGTGTTTCGCACGAAGTCGTCGCAGCCTTCCACGGTCTGCGGGCAGCCCATCATTTCGGCGGTCATGAGGTACTGGTGGGTGTCGAGGACCACGTTCTCGAATTCCGGCGCGAGCCTGCCATCGGACCCGCGCATGAAGTCCTTCCACTGTTCGATGTCGAAGCCGTCGTGGAACACCACGGCCTTGTCCGCCGGCAGCGCGCCCTTGTCGGCGTCGCGCAGACGGTGGTAGGCGGTGACGTAGAAGTCCTTGAGCCAGTCGAAGGCGATCGGGCCGGTGCCTTCGGCGAGCTCCGGGTCGACCGCCTTGTAGCGTTCGGTCACGTTCATCATCGGCCAGGAGGTGGTGGTGTTCGGCTCGTTGATGATTTCGATGCCCATCAGCGCCTGGCGATGGCCGTACCGCCTGGCGAGGCGTTCGAGCACGGACAGCACGAATTCGACTTCGTCGGGCAGCTGCGCCCACTTGCACACGCCGGAGATGCCGCCGTTGTCGAAGCCGTTCTGGCTCATCGGCGCGGTGTGCAGGTCGATGAGGATGGTCAGACCGTTTTTTCGGCCTAGTTGAAGGCTTTGTCGAGTTCGTCGATGCAGCCGATGAACGGTGCACGGTCGCCGAAGATGAAGTACGGCACGGGAATGCGCACGGAGTTCAGTCCCCATGATTTGATGGTGGCGGAGTCGCGTTCGTTGATGTATTCGGCGCGGTGGGTCTTGATGCGGGCCTCGTAGACAGCCGGGTCGAGCTGCGTCGGCAGGTAGTATTCGTCGTCCGCGGTGGTGCCGTCGAACAGCGCCGGATTCATCCACTTCTCCAGCACCAGCCAGTTGCCGAGGTCCACGCCTTTGATGTAGTCGAGGTTCATGTGCACTCCTTCGTACGTCATGCAGTTTCTATTACTTAGTAACTACTTAGTTATATCGTAATACATTTCCGTTCCACACGCAACCCAACCTCGGCGGCACCCCATCTCCGCCATCGACCTTTATATTTGAATATATAAGATCGATTGATGGAGGTGCCGGAATGCGATACGTGATGCGGATCTTCGACACTCCGCTGCTGGAGTTCGAGGCATCCTACGGCGAGGGGCTGCAGGCCGGCTGAGAAGGAACGCACGACTTCCCCATGCCGTCGATTTCCACAAGATAACACGCCGATGAGGAACTTTGAAACAGACACCCCCAAGTACGTCAAAACCAAACACCCCTACATCTGGACATACCAATGAACAATTCCCATATGACCACTAGCATGAGGGAAGACATTATTTATAAAGCATAAAAGAAGGTCCGTTCAGATGGAGAAGCCGAGCGATAGTAAGAACAGCTCCATATCAGTGAATTATTTTTTGAATAGTGCTGCATATAGCGGACTTTTCTCCCTTCTTTCGGTTATCCTTACGGGTCAAGTTTCTGCAACGTCATCACTATGTGTTGGATTAGCTCTTGGAGTTTTATCCCTTTTTTCTAGGGGCAGTACTGTTTTTATAGGTGGCTTGATTGAGCGTTCATCAACGGTATCCCTCACTGAGACCGGTTTCGGATTCATAGTTTTTTCACTTTTGCTGCTGCAGCCGGCAATGGGTGGTTTTATCGGCTTCCTTTTTTTGGATTTGGCTTTGCTGGGACTTGGTCTCTCACTGGTTAATTTTGCTCTCAGAGGGCATATCATCGCTAGAGTAAAGGATAAAAAGTCTCAGGCCGCTTTGTTTGCTTTAGTGACCATGACAGCCAATCTTGGATCCGCAATTGGGCCTCTAGCTTCAAATTACATATATAAGGCTTTCGGACAGACGCTCTTTGTTATAGTCATCGTCGGACTCTATGTTTTTTCTGCTTTACTAACTCCAATAGTGCTGACTCATCATGTCTTCATACGCAATGAGAAAAGCAGCAAAGAAAATACCTCTTCCATCGTGAAGACCATTACAGACTCGTTGAAAAGTCCCGGTACGGTTCTTGCCATCCTGGCGGTGTTTGTGGGCAGCATAATGAATGGTCAGCTTTTTGCGGGAATGGCATTGGAATTCCACTCGTTATCCGATAGCCCAGTCATAAGAGGATTGTTCTATTCCATTGATGCCATATCGGTCATAGCACTGCAAATGCCCGTGAGTAAACTCATCTCGCGAGGCATGGCTAATGGGCAGAATGCCACCTCATTCATCATCAAAAGCCTAGGGATTTATGGAATTTCCTTCGCACTATTCGCCTGCGGAGTCTCGTCGTACTGGTGGATATGCATTATAGCCTTGGTTGTGTTCTCCATTGCAGAATGCATCTATGCGCCATTGATCAATATTGCTCTGGTAGAGGCACAGCCAGATAAACCTTTGGTGGACATTTTGAACTATCGGCTGATAATTGCAGCCATTGGCGAATCGGCAGGCTCATTCCTTGGCGGTTGGATCGTTCCGGCACTACGTCCTGCAGGAATGACAGCTTGGTATTGGTGCGCACTGGCGTTGGTGGGAATAATACCCGCAGTCGTCACTAATCACATTGGAAAACGCGGGAAAAGGATCATCCGTCGCTAAAGAAAAGTCTTGGCGAGCGCACAGGAAGGGGAATGATATGAAAATACTGCTGCTGCAACAGCCTAAATCTTTCTCGGATTATCCAGAATGGATTAAAGAGGTCCAAGAACGCTTCGGTCGTTTAGAGGTTATGGTCTTCACCTCGGACAATCGGGCCGTGCACCATCGTTGGCCGAACGCCGTCATCAAGGAAATCGTGGTTTCTGATTATTCCTCCGATAGCGCTACCGCGAAATTCTTTGATATTGTCAGAAAATTTAAACCAGATAGGATAATTTCCAACTCGGAGGAAGATGTATTGAGGGTTGCAGAGGCGAGAAGTCTATTTGGCATTCCCGGTTTGCAGTATGAACTGGCGTTGCGCTGTCGAGATAAGGTCACGATGAAGCAGTCGGCCCTTGATGCCGGATTACAGGTTATTCCCTACACCTCCTGCAAAAGCTTTGGAGATATTATTTCGGCGTTCGATCGTTGGGAGACGGTTGTTCTCAAACCTCGGTGGGGTGCAGGCTCCGCGGGTATTACGATACTGCATTCGAAAGATGATTTGTCTGCTTTAGCCACCAAGCCGGAATTCATACAAAACGTACATTCAAACCAGTATTACTTAGAGGAATACTGTTCCGGCTCCGTCTACCATGTGGATGTGGTCTATATCAACGCTGATTCGATCCTGATCTCGCCATCACGATATCTTGTCCCACCGCTGGATTTCGAGAAGCAAAATACCGGTTCCGTGATGTTGGACGAGGACGACGCCGACTATTCTGAGCTGCTCCGACTGACAAAACAATTAATTAGATCTTTCAAAGATCAGACGATTCCCAATGTGATGCATATCGAATTCTATAAGAACGAAACCGGTGATTTCATATTCGGGGAAATGGCGGCACGCAGAGGAGGCGGACTCATCAAACAAGAGCTGACAGCCGCCTATGGCATGGATCAGAGTAAGGCCAATTTCCTACTGGAACTTGGCCTTGTCGATGCGGATACCAACATCACACGATTATCCCAATATGGCATACTGCTGGAAACCGCTGGATTGAACTGGCCAAAGGAAAAGGAAATCCCGGATTGGGCAGTTTTGGAATCTGTGGGAAAGAAAAAAGGTATCGCTCACAATTCTGTCGATTCCGACAGGAAATTCCTTATCTCCGGTGATAATGAAGCCGAAATCATCCAACGTTCCAATCATCTTATACACGGCTGATACGACAATGAAGAATTCGCTCTTTGCAAGGGGCCGATCGTAACCGGCATGCATAACAAAGGTGCCCGCCGCGCATGGAGGGGATCCATCGCGGCGGGCACCTCATGGGCAGGGCGTCGGCAATCGGCATATCGCCGGGAAAAAGGGAAAAACCGGCATTATGCGCGGGCCGACGCCATATCACTCCGGCTCAGTCCAGCACGAAGGTGTTGAACGATCGCGGAGCAAGCGTTACCTTGAAGCCGCGTTCGGCGGCATCGGGATCGGCGAATTCGAACGGGCGCTCCTCGTCGAGGGCGTTCTGCGCCACGACCACCACCGTGCCGTCCGGATTGCGGAAGGCGATGGCCATCGAGTTGAAATGGCCAGTGGTGCCGAGCACCTTCGCGCCGGGCCTGACGAAATGCGAGAAGTGACGCATCACGTAGTATTCCGGATTGCGGCGCACCTCATGCGTGTCGGCGGTGATGGTGAACAGGGAGTTCTGCCACCAGCCCCATGTGGAATCCTGGTCGTCAAGAATCATGTTCCAGTAGGTGTATGCGGTGGCGCCGTTGCGGAAGTAGTGGTTGATCAGATGGAAGATGTACTCCGCGTACTCCCAGCTGTTGTCGCCGGTGCCGCATTCGGACTCCGACTGGATCAGTTCGATCTCCGGCCATGATTCGTGCGTGCGGGCGATGCAGTTCTGGCCGGCCCACTGATAGGCGATGCCCTTGATGTACTTGCGCGCGCCGTCGTCGAAGAGGATGTTGTCGACGAAGCGGTTGTAGTTGTTGAGCGTCATACCATAGCCGCCACCGGTCCAAGCCATGTCCTCCGGGCCGTTGAGGGTGCCCAGCCAGATGTCGGTGTCGAGTCCGGCCTCGTCGAACGCCGGTCCGAGGTAGTCGCGGATGAACACCTTGAGCGCTTCGGAATCCCACAGGGCGCTCGGGAACTTCTGGTCGGCGAACACCTCGTTCTGCACGTGCAGCTGGTTCACAGTGATGCCGTGCTCGGCGTAGGCCTGGATGTACTTGACGAAGTATTTGGCGTAGGCTCTGAGGTTCTCCGGGGTCTGCACGAGACGGCCGTAGTTGTAGGCCTTCGGGCGCTTCATCCACGTCGGCGGGCTCCATGGGCTGGAGAACAGCTGCATGTTCGGCTGCCATTCCTGCGCGCGATGGATGTACGGGATCAGGGTCTGCTCGTCGTGTTCGACGGAGAAATGCTCCATCTCGTAGTCGCCGTCTACCTCGTCGTAGCTGTACCAGTGGTCGGCGAAATCATTGGCTCCGACGGGGGCGCGGTTGAAGGTGAAGTTCATTTCGTCGGGGCTGAACAGCTCCTTGATGATCTGGTCGCGTTCGGCTTCGCTGACGTTCTGCAGCGGCAGCCAGCCGAGTTCGTTGAAGCAGCCGCCGAAGCCGCGCAGGGCCTGGTATTCGTTGCCGTCGAGCTGCAGGTCGGCCGCGGTGGTGGCGTTGGTGGATTCGATGTCGGAGGTTCGGTCGGCAAGCTTGTCATCTTGCGTCGTTGCAATCCAGGTGGTCATGATGTTCCTTGGTATCGTCGTTGATAATTCGGATATTCGTTGATGGTTGGCATGGATGGGAGGCGGGGCGATTCGGTCCCGCGGAGGGGAGACGGCCTATAGCACGACCGTCTCCCCCGGTTTACAGCAGCTGCCTTACTTGACCTTCTTGATGGCCATGATGAAGAAGCAGCCGATGATGGCCAATGCGATGGACGTCGGGAACGCGAAGTTGTAGCCGAGGTTGACCACGATGGCGGACATGACGACCGGGCCGCACATCTGGCCGAGGGTGGTGGCCATGTTCAGGATGCCCAGATCCTTGCCGGCCTCTTCCTTGTTCGGTAGCACGTCCACCAGCAGCGCCTGGTCGACGGCGGAGTAGACGGCGTAGCCGAGGCCTGCGATGCCGGCGAACAGGTACATGCCCATGGTGGACTTGAAGATCCACGGCATGGCGATGCCGACGGCGAACAGCACGGAGGCGACGACGACCGGGACCTTGCGGCGGCCGATGAGATCGGAGACCGGGCCGGAGATGAAGGAGCCGACCAGGGACATGACCATCATGATCATGGACACGACGGACACGGTGACGGCGGATTCCTTGACGGACTGGCCGATGTAGTTCTGGATGATGTACAGCTGGTAGACGTTGATCATCTGGTAGGCCATGAGCATGCAGAAGCGGCCGGCGAACGCCTTGTAGAAGTCATGCGCGGTGGAGAACTTCGGCGGGCGGAAGGAGGAGAGGATGTCCTTGGCGGAGCCTTCGTCCTTCGGCAGGAAGTCTGCGGACTGCTCCTTCGGGATGATGATCACGGCGACCACGCCACCGAGGAACATGAGCACGCCGGCGACGGCGAAGCCCGGAATCAGGTTTTCGATGAACAGTGCGCCGAGCATGGTGCCGATCGGAGCGCCGATGGTGGAGCCGGCGCCGTAGAAGGCGGACATGGTGCCACGGATCTTGGAAGGCACGCGGTCGGACAGGATGGCGACCATCGGCGCGATCATGCAGTTCAGACCGAACATGCAGGCGCAGTAGAAGATGGTCAGCAGCACGGCGTTATGCGTGGTGCCGGTCAGGAACAGGGTGACGCCACCGAGCACGGCTCCGAAGAGGATCCACGGGGTACGGCGGCCGAAGCGGGAACGGGAGCGGTCGGAGAAGTTGCCGAACATCAGGTTGGCGACCAGGGATGCGACCGCGGTGAACGCGTTGACGATGCCGACCAACGCATCGGCGTTGACGCCCGGGATGGTCTTGTAGTGCATGGGCAGCAGCACTGCGGAAACGATGCCCAGACCGGACATCCACAGCACTCCGAATACCAGGAAGCCTGCGCCGAAACGTGCGGCGTTCATCTTGGACAGCGGCTTGCCGGTTTCCGGGGACAGCGACGGATCCTTTTCCGCCGCGGCGATGTTGGCGTTGTAAGCGGCAAGGCGCTCCGCCTTGCTGGCGATTGCTTCACTCATGAAACTCTCTCCTTCGAATCATGCCTCAGTAGTGAACTTATGTTGTGTGCGATTCCGCACCTTAGCGGTGTATGTGGTGGTGGGACGGCCTCGCCCCATCTGTTAACTACCATGTGGTAACTAACGTGTTTTCAGCGTAAACCATCTTTCGCAAAGGCACAAGTCGACGTCATGTCATCGCCGTCTCAAAGCGTTTGCAAAACCGGTCGGACACTGTTCCATTCAGCTTCACAGTCACCGGTTTTTATTACCCAGTAACTGCTTAGTTAAATCATATTACAAATCGTTTGTCTGCGATAATCCGGCGTGTTCCAAGGGTTCCCATCGTCTTCTTCTCCCCCTTCTTGTACCTTAGTAAGCACCAGATGAAGGAGAGCATATGCGTCGCCGCACCGAAAACAAACCCAGAAAGCGAATGAGCGCCGAGGATCGCAGGAAGGCGATTCTCGAGACCACGGTCTCATTCATCTCCCAGTTCGGTTTCTGGGGCTTCACCATACGCGATGTGGCCCAGGCTCAGAACATCACCGAAGCCGGCCTCCTTTACTACTTCAAATCCAAAGAACAACTGCTTGAGGAAACCCTCAAATACGCCGATCGGACCAATCAGATCGCCATCGCCGAGCATCTTGGCGTGCAGGGCGTGACCGGCGAAGTCCTTGACGACGGCATCGCATACCACTGCGATCTGGGGCTGAAGGCCATTTCCACGGGAACCGTGGAGACCAACGCCGACCGTCCGGAGATGGTCCGTCTCTACACCTTGCTGGAAAGCGAGGCGTTGAGCAAGGACCATCCCGTGCACGAGTATTTCGAACAGCGCGAAATCAATCTGCTGAAGGAATACGCGTTCGCGGCCGAGCGCGACGGCGTCGCCGATCCGGAGCGCACCGCGCTGCAGGTCCTGTCCGCGATGGAGGGTCTGCAGCTGCGCTGGCTCAACGGATCGCATGACGTCGACTTCGTCGGGGAATGGAAGGCCATCATCGACCTGCTCATCCCCTGACCCAGTCGGGCCGACGCGCCACCACCGCTTTGCGGCTCAGCCGGCGATGACGACCACATTCCAGCGGCCAATCGTCAGCTTGTCGCCCACCTCGACCTTCGAGCCCTCTTTCAGGGCGATCGCCGCGGTGGCGGATTCATCGACGGTGCCGTCGGTGCCCACCACCACCGGAGCGACCACCACATCGCCCGACACCGGGCTGTCGATGGTGACCTCGTCGGCGGAGTAGTTGAGCAGATACGTCACCTGCTCGCCGCGGGCGTTCGTTCCACGGCGCACCGTCACCTGTCCGGCGAGCGCGGTGCCGGCATCGGCGATGCCCGCGTGTTCCACGGCTTCGCGCAGGACGGCGCGGATGGTGTCGGCGTCGAGCAGGGTGGCGATCCATTCGGCGTCGCCCTTGCCGAAGCCATGTCGGGTCACCGCGGCGTAATCCTTCCACGCGTAGTGGCCGTAGCTGGCGAGCACGTCGGTGCCGTCGAATGGGGTGACCAGTTCGATGAGCGCCTGCGCGTCGCTTGCCGGGGTTTTGGCGAGCGTTCCGGCGAATTCCACGGATACGTGGCCGTTCGGGCGGGTGAATTGGTTGTAGGTCATGCCGAACACGTCGGTGAGGTTGTGCGGCGCGCGGTCGTGCCATACGGTCACCTCGTCGTCGGTTACGAAGGAGCGCATGGTGGAGACAAGGTGGCCGCCGCTGGAGACGAATTCGCGCAGACGGTCGGTTGTTTCCTGCGGAGTGCAGTACAGTGCCGGGGTCACGATCATCTCGTATTTGGCCAGGCGTTCGGCTGGCGCGTCGGACGGGATGAAATCGCATTCCACGTTGAGTTCGAACAGCGCGTCGTAGATGTTGCGCACCACGTCGTTGTACTTGAGGGTGCCGCCGAACGGGAAGCCGGCTTCGATGAGGAACCAGTCGAGCGCGGTCAGCGATTCGTTGCTGACCATGATGGCCACCTTGTTGTGCTTCTTCAGGTGGACGAGCCGCTCCCCCACTTCCGGTTTGGCGATCTCGCGGCCGAACACGCCCGCCTCGCGGTAGGTGGGATTCGGTTCGAGGTCGTGGCTCAGCAGGCCCTTCCAATATGTTTCAAAGGAATTGTGGATGGAGTGCCAGTGCCAATATTCCACCATGTCGGCGCCGGAGGCGAGGTGGGAGTAGGCCTGCAGGCGCAGCTGGCCCGGGAACGGCACCCAGCCGTGCTGGCCCTGGGCCTCCGTTTCGAGCACCAGGTAGTTCCTGCCGTCCTTGGTGGAGCGGGTCATGTCGCCACCGAAGGCGATCTCCCTGCCGGTCAGGTCGTCCTCGGTGGGGTGGTAGATGTCCACGCCGGTGATGTCCACGGCGGTCGAGGCCTTGAAGTGGTCGACGGCCGGCTGCACGCCGTAGGAGTATCCGCGCCATTCGAAATCGAAGTTGTGGGTGATGAACTGGTCGTCATGCGCGTATTCGCGCACGATGTCGGCCTGCCACTGCAGGAAGGCGCGCACCTGGTCGCGGCGGAACTTGTCGAATTCGCCGCCCAGGGACTCGTTGATGGTGGCGGTCACGTCCGGGAAGTCCTCCCAGGAGTCGATGCGGTTGGACCAGTAGTCGAGGCCGAAGTGGTGGTTGAGCTCGTCCAGATCGCCGTGGAACTTCTCGCGCAGGTACTTGACGAACAGGCGCTGCATGTCATCGGAGACGGAATCGTAGTATTTCGTCTCGTTGTCCACCTGGTAGCCGATGACGGCCGGATGGTCGGCGACGTGGGCGATGAGCTTGCGGATCACGCGTTCGCCGTAGAAACGGTAGGTGGCGTTGACGATGTCCATGATCTGGCGTGCGCCGTATTTGCCTTGGCCGCTCGGGGTGACCGCGAGCACGCTCGGGTCGAGTTTGACGAGCCAGCTGGGCACCGCGTAGGTCGGCGTGCCGACGATGACGTCGATGCCGGCGCGGTTGGCTGCGTCGAGCGCGCGGTCCACATAAGTGAAGTCGAATACGCCCGGTTGCGGTTCGCAGGTGCTCCATGTGGATTCGGCGATGCGGATGACGTTCAGTCCCGCAGCCTTCATCATCGCCATGTCCTCATCGATGCGGTCAATGCCCTTCATCATGAGATATTCGTCGTAATATGCGGCGCCGAACAGAATGTGGTCTGCCTCGTAACGGCCCATGAATCCTCCATCGTCCTCGTTGACTTTTATATCTAACGGTTATTAGATATAAGAACTATATATCTTCCGAAACAAATCGTCAACTGTCGCAGATTTTCAGGCGTTTCTTAACTAACAACCATTAGATATATGTCTTCGGAAGGCTTACCGATATCCGTCCCACACCGGCGAGGGGAAGATCATCCGCTCGAAGACGAGCCACTCGTCGTACAGGTCGATCGGCGGCTTGCGCGTCCACCGCAGCTGGATGCCATCCATCGCCTCGATGCATTGCCGCACGGTCGGCCGCATATTGTCCCATCCGCCGATCTGCGGCGGCAACTTCCATGCGAACCGCGAATAATGCTCCCACGTCAGATCCGGTCGGTTTTCGAAATACTCGTGCAGTGGATGGTCCGCGTTGAACGATTCGGTTTCCAAAACCATGTACAGCTGCAGCAGACTGCGGCGTTGCGCATTGTAGCGGACCAGAAACCGCAGATATGCGGGAAACAGCATGCCGTCAGAATCGCTGCCGGGCAATCCCGACTTGGCGAAGTCGGCGGGTGTGCCCTGCTGGTCGTAGTTATCGGTGACCAGCAGCGACAACAACCGTTCCTTGTTGCCGATGTAGTGTAGCAGGCCGGGCTGGCTCATGCCGATGGCGTCGGCGATGTCCTTGAGCGACGTGCCGTAGTACCCCTTCTCGCCGATCAGCTTGCCCGCCGCCGCGATGATTTCGCGTTTGCGCTCTTCGGGCGATTTACGAACCCGCTTTTTCCCCTCGGTAACCATATGGAACAGCGTACCATCGGACGGGCCCTCGGCCGGTCACGCCTGGAAGACGTCCGGATGCTTCGGGTCGCCCGGTTCGTCGGCGAGCACGCCCTCAAGGCCGAGGAACTCCTGCCAGAATTCCAGCGAGTTGCCGTATGGGATGGCCTGGCTTCCGCGCGCCTGCAGGTTCGCCTTGGCCTCGAACACGTCCTCCTCGCGGATGCCGTCGAAGTAGCTTTCCAGTCGGTCGAGATTCGTCGGATCGTAGAACAGCGAGCCGATGATTTCAGTAAGCCGCTCGGCGCGGGCCACCGGCAGCGAATCCCAGTGGCGGAATTCGATGAAGTTCTTCAAACGCACGTCGTTGAAGTGCGTGGAGATCACATGGTTGATCTCGTACGCGTTGAGCTCGCGGTCCGGGTACACGTCGTTCGCGTTCTCGTAGAACGCCGGATGGTGCAGATCGGTGCCGGGCACCGCCAGCGCTTCGGGCGTGTGCGTCAGGTCGGCGAACATCATCGGCGTGGACAGCACGTCCACCGCGTAGTCCTCCCAGCCGAAGCGCGGGTCGAACAGACCGGGGATGACGTTCGTGCGCTGGAAGTCCAGATAATCCCACATGCGTTGGCGCAGCAGCGGATACGGGTTCTCCCTGCCTTCGAAATACGGGGTGTTGCGGAAGAACCATGCCAGAATCGGGCCGATCACCGTGCCCAACCGCAGTTTGGCGATCGCGTCCTGTTCCGAAACGTAGTCGATGCTGACCTGTGTCGAAGCGGAGCAACGCATCATGCACGGACCGAACTGTCCGACACGTCCCAGGTAGGCGGTCATCGCCTTGTATCGGTCCTTCGGATTGACGGGAATGTCGGCGTAACTGGATTTCGGTTGGTAACCATAGTTGACGAGTCGGAAACCAAGTTCTTCGAGGATGGGGTCGACTTCGCGGCGGAACGCGCCGTACAATGTGGCGAGCTCCTCCGGCTTGTGCAGGATGCCGATGGACGTTTCCAACTGTCCGCCCGGTTCCAAAGATACGGAGATGCCGTCACGGGCGAGTCCGACCAGTCGCCCGTTTTCCCAGTATTCCTTGTTTTCGTCGTAATACGGGCGGATGCGGTTGAGCAACGCTTCAATGCCGTTGCTTTCGTAGTAGGTCACCGCGGTATCGTCGCTGTTATGTACCGGCAGGTGTTCGATTTCCACGCCAAAACCGCCGGTGCCGCGCTGTTGGCAGCCGGATTCGAAGAATTTGATAAGGCTTTCCACATGCTTCGGATTCGGCTCGGTCAGCAGGTGCGCGTACGTGATCTTTGGCGTTGTCATAGTGGCCATCCTAACGAAAAGCGCCATTCGCAACGCAGGCTACGCTATACGGAAAATCGATAACCGACCATCATTCCCCATCGATTTGGCTGGCGATTTGAATGCCGATTCGACGACCATCGATTTTACGATCGCCGAATCAGCCGTCGATTTGGCGGCTCAGATACCGTCGAACCGACGTCGGAAAGTTTCCCAACGTCGGTTCGACGGAAATAAGAATGGCGATTCAAGCGGCCTTCTCGCTGTTGCGCGCCTCTTCGGCTGCGCGGTGCGCCTTCTTGGCAGCGGAGATCATCAGCTTGATGCGGTTGAGCTGGTTGGCTTCCGAAGCGCCCGGATCGTAATCGATGGACACGATGTTGGCTTCCGGATGCAGTCGGCGGATCTTGCCGAACATGCCTCGGCCTGTCACGTGGTTCGGCAGGCAGGCGAACGGCTGCGCGCACACCACGTTCGGGCATCCCGATTCGATGAGTTCCAGGATTTCCGCGGTCAGCAGCCAGCCTTCGCCGGCCTGCACGCCCACGGACGTGACCTCGTCGGCCTTCTTGACCAGTTCAGGCATCGGCAGATCCTGCGAGAACTTACCGTGAGCCAAATCGATCGCCTCGCGTACCGGAGCGTTGTACAGGTCGAGGCCCTTGCGCATCAGTGCATAGCCGATCTTGCTGCCGCCCATGCCGAGGTAATGCTCGTTCCAGTCGGAAATGTACGGTCGGGTGGTCATGAATTCCATGATGCCCGGCACCACGGCCTCGCAATCCTGCGATTCGATGACGTCGACCACATGGTTGTTGGCGTCCGGCTGGTACTTGACGAGGATCTCGCCGACCACGCCGACGCGCACCTTGCGCGGCTCGTCCTTCAACGGCAACGAGTCGAACGACTTGACGATTTCCTTGACGAGCGTCGGATACGGCAGGTATCCCTTGCCGATGAACTTGCGCGCCGTCTTGGAACGACCGTGGTTTTCGAGCGTCTCGCGCACGATGGTGTCCCACGTTTCGTACAGCTTGTTCGCGCTGCCGGGGGTCACTTCGTACGGGCGCACGCGGTACAGGCATTTCATCAGCAGGTCGCCGATGATAAGCGCCTTGACTGCACGATGCAGCAACGCCGGCGTGGCGGTGAAGCCCGGATTGTCCTCGATGCCCTGCGTGGAGATGGCGATCACCGGAATCTGCGGATAGCCGGCATCCACCAGAGCCTTGCGGATCAGGCCGAAGTAGTTGGTGGCTCGGCACATGCCGCCGGTCTGCGTGATGGCGAGCGCGGTGTGGTCCGGATCGTACTTGCCTTCCAGAATGGCGTCCACGAGCTGGCCGATGACCATGATGGCCGGGTAGCAGGCGTCGTTGTTGACGTATTTGAGGCCGGTTTCCACGTCCTCACGGCTGGCGTGCTCCAGAATGTCGAACTTGTAGCCGCCGGAGCGGATGACGGATTCCACCAGAGAGAAGTGGATCGGGCTCATCTGCGGAGCCACGATGGTGTAGTCCTTCATGTTCTTGCCGAACGGGATGCGGTTCGCGTACTTGGACAGGGTCGCCGAGTTGTGTGCGGACGCGCCCTTGCCATTTGCCTGCGTTTTGGCGGTTTCTTGCGATTCGCCCTTGCCGTTTTCCGCCGCGCGCTTGGATGCGGCCGTGACGGCTTCGGTGAGTTTCGGATTGGCTTTCATGACGGTGTCGAGCATGACCTGGCGACCGGGGGTCGGCGCTTCGGTGCCGGTCTTGCGGAATCCGTCGTTCTTCTTGTTGCGTTCACGCTCTTCGACGGCCGCCTTGAGCGAGCGCAGACGGATTTTCGCCGCGCCCAGGTTGGAGACCTCGTCGATTTTGAGCATGGTGTACACGTCGGCCTTGTCCGCCAGGATCTCGGACACCTGGTCGGTGGTGATGGCGTCGAGGCCGCAGCCGAAGGAGTTGAGCTGCACGAGCTCGAGTCCCGGATAGGATGCGACGAAGTTGGCCGCCGCGTACAGACGCGCATGGTAGGCCCACTGGTTGGTGACGCGCAATGGCATCTTGGTGACCTTGCGGTCGTCGACGTGGCGGAAGCCGTTCGCGTTCTTCTTGCGCGGATCCTCTTCGCCTTCGGCGAGGAATTCGCTCAGGTTGAGCTTCTCCCCCGGCTGCAGTTCGCAGATGGAGTCTTCGGAAAGCACCACCATGCCGAGCGCGCAGATGGTCTCCGGGATGCCGTGGTTGATTTCCGGGTCGACGTGGTATGGGCGGCCGGCGAGCACGATGCCCTTGCAGTCGTGTTCCTTCATGTAGGCGAGGGCCTTGAGGCCTTCCATCTGCACGTCGTGCTTGAACACTTCGTTTTCGGCGTAGGCGGCCTTGACCGCGATTTCGGCTTCCTCGCGGGTCACGTTGGCCCAGGCGAATTCCTCGACGATGCGGTCCACCATGAGCTCATGGTTGGCCATGTTGAAGTACGGGCGCATGTAGCGCACGCCTTCCTCGCGCAGTTCGGGCATGTTCGCGCCGATGACCACCGGATAGTTGGCCACGACCGGGCAGTTGTAGTGGTTGTCGGTGTTGGGAACGAAGTTCTCCTCATAGCTCACGCACGGGTAGAAAATCGTCTTGATGCCCTTGTTGAGCAGCCACTTGATGTGGCCGTGCACGAGTTTGGCCGGGTAGCAGATGTTTTCGGAGGCGATCGATTCGATGCCGGTTTCGAACAGTTCGTGCGAGCTGCGGCCGGAGATCATCACCTTGAAGCCGAGCGAGGTGAGCAGCGTGAACCAGAACGGGTAGTTCTCGTACATGTTGAGCACGCGTGGAATGCCGATTTCGCCGCGGGTGGCCTTCTTGTCGGTCAGACGACGGTAGGCGAAGCAACGCTTGTATTTGTAGTCGTACAGGTTGGGCCTGTCGGAACGCTGCTTCTTGGAATCGCCGCCGCGTTCGCAACGGTTGCCGGTCACGTAGCGGGAGCCGTCCTGGAATGTGGTGATGGTGAGCTTGCAGTGGTTCTGGCACAGCTTGCACACGTCGCGTTCGGTGGTCATGGACAGGTTGTCGAGCTCGCTGCCGGACACGATGCTGGATGCGGTGTGCGTGACGCCGTCGATGTCGACGGTCTTGCCTCCGTCGGCGTCCGCGTCACCATCGTCGAGACCGTCGGCCACGTCGGAATAGTGCATGCGTGCGGTCAACGCGGCGCCGTACGCGCCCATCAGGCCGGCGATGTTCGGTCGGGTCACCTCACGTTCGGTGAGCAGTTCGAAGGCGCGCAGCACGGCGTCGTTGAGGAACGTGCCGCCCTGCACCACCACGGTGTCGCCCAGCTCGCCGGAATCGCGCAGCTTGATCACCTTATACAGCGCGTTGCGCACCACGGAATAGCACAGGCCGGCCGCGATGTCCTCCATCGAGGCGCCTTCCTTCTGCGCCTGCTTGACGGAGGAGTTCATGAACACGGTGCAGCGCGAGCCCAGGTCGACCGGATGCGTGGAGTTGAGCGCGGCCTGCGTGAACTCCTGGATCGTCAATCCCATGGATTGTGCAAAGGTCTGCAGGAACGAACCGCAGCCGGACGAACAGGCCTCGTTGACGGCGATCGAGTCGATCACACCGTTGGAGATCGCCAAGTATTTCATGTCCTGGCCGCCGATGTCGATGACGGCGGTAACGCCCGGCGAGACCATTTCCGCACCGCGATAATGGGCCATGGTCTCCACCACGCCCTCGTCCAGGTGCAGGCCGGTGGTGATGAGGCCTTCGCCGTATCCGGTGGCGCAGGAGCGTGCTATCCACGCGCCTTCCGGCAGCTGGCTTTGAATCTGCTTGACGATGTTGACAGCGGCCGTCAGCGGGCTGCCTTCGTTGGTGGCGTACGACGACCATACGATTTCGCGGTCGTCGTTGACGAGCGTCGCTTTGATGGTGGTCGATCCGGCGTCGATGCCGAGGAAGTGCGGGCCTTGCGCGCCTTCCAGCGTGCCGATGTGCACATGCTCGCGGTGGTGGCGCTTGTTGAACGCCTCACGGTCCGCTTCGGTCGGGAACAGCGGAGGCATGGTGGGGGTGTTGGCCGGCAGATTCTTCAGGTCTTCAAGGCTTTTCAGAATATCGGCGCAGGTGCGTGCTTCGAAATGCTGGCCCTCCTCAAGCTGGTCCGGTTCGCCGGCGAGCAGCGCGGAGCCGAACGCCACGTACAGGTGCGCGTCGGTCGGCACGATGAATTCGTCGACTTTGTCTTCGAGCGCGCGGTGGAACGCCTCGCGCAGTTCGGACATGAAGAACAGCGGACCGCCCAGGAAGATGACGGTGCCGTGGATTGGTCGGCCGGACGCCAGACCTGCGATGGTCTGCGTGGCGACCGCCGTGAAGATGGATGCGGCCAGATCGGGCTTGGCCGCGCCGTCGTTGATGAGCGGCTGAAGATCGGTTTTGGCGAACACGCCGCAACGGGAGGCGATCGGATAGAGCGTCTCGTAATGCTTGGCCATGTCGTTGAGGCCAGCCGCGTCGGTGTCGAGCAGGGTGGCCATCTGGTCGATGAACGCGCCGGTGCCGCCTGCGCAGGAACCGTTCATGCGCTGTTCCGGAGTCGGCTTCAGATATGTGATCTTGGCGTCCTCACCGCCAAGTTCGATAATGACGTCGGCTTGCGGATATTCCTCGTCGATGGCGCGGGTCTCGGCGATGACCTCCTGTACGAACGGCACATGGAGATTATCGGCCAAGGCAAGGCCGCCGGAACCGGTGATGGCCAGACGAATCGGCTCGTCGCCGCGGCCACGGGCCTCAAGTTCTTTGTGGATGTCCTCCAGCAGGCCCGCCACGGTGGCACGCACGTTGGCGTGGTGGCGACGGTAATCGGAGAAGAGCACCGCGTCGAGCGAATCGGTCTGATCGAGCACCACGGCCTTCACCGTGGTGGAACCGATGTCAAGACCTACGCGCAACGGCTTCGTATCGCAGGTGTTGTCTGCGGTAACTGCTGCTTCGACCATGTACTGTACCTCTATCGTTCTCATCCGCCGGGTTGCGTCCGTGCCAACACGAACGCCCTGCCCCGGTTATCCAAGTATGTAATGGTAGTCTGTGCCCCTGCCTAATTCAGCACGGTATCGCATAAAGTGCACGACACGACGCATAATTAGACAACGAATATAGTCAGCTTGCCTAATTCCAACCGTTCGTACACGAACCGTTCAAAACCATTCAGGAAGCCGCCCCCTCCCCCGCAGCACGGTCCTTGCCGTAGATTTCGGGAATGAACCGCGTCTGATCGTGTAGTTTCGACCACAGCACCACCTGCCCGCTTTCCAACGACTTGGGCACATCGATGATGCGCTGGTTGGAGCTGCCGCGAAACTGCAGCAGCGAATCGTGCAGATCCTTGATATACCGGCCATCCACGAGGATATCGATCTGTTCGAGCAGTTCACGCTTGTCGGGGCTTTCGCCTTCGCGCATGAGCTCCTCCCACGTGTAGCCCGTCCAGCACCAAATGTCCTTGGTGCGGCCGAACCGCTCCCGGATCTTGCGTGAAAGCGGCAGCAGCACGCCGGTGTTGAGCAGCGGCTCGCCCCCGAGGAAGGTGATGCCCTGCACGTACGGCAGGCTCAGATCGGCCATGATCTGAGCTTCGAGCCGGTCGTTGTATTCGTGGCCGGCGCGGAAATCCCAGATCGACGAGTTGTAGCAGCCTTCGCAGTGGAATGGGCAGCCGGAGACGTACAGCGAGCAGCGGATCCCCTCGCCATCGGTCATGAGGAACCGCTTGTAGTCGGCGATCATGTTGTGGCTCATCGCGTTCGTCCATTGTCCGGCACGCGGGTTGCTGGCGCGGTTTGTCGGAATGAACGGCCCGCGGCCGGTTTCGCCGGCCGCGAAATCACGGCGAGACACAGCGGGATCGGCGCTGCTTACCATACGTTGCTCCTGAATTGCCTGTTGTTTTGCGATTATTGCGATTGATTACTTGGCTTCCTCGAACCATTCGCGTTCGGAACCGTCGTCAAGGGTGACATGGCCGGTTTCGCCGCTCATGTGCTTGACGCGGTGCGCGATTTCCTCGTGTCGGCCGTGCACCATCGGGCGCTGCACCGGATTGCCGAGGTAGCCGCAGGTGCGCTTGGTCACGTTGCAGCGGTCCGGGTCGGAGTTGCCGCATTCGGGGCACTTGAAGCCTTCCTCGGTCGGTTCGAAGTCACCTTCGAAACCGCATTCGTAGCAACGGTCGATTGGCGTGTTCGTGCCGAGATAGCCGATGCCGATGGTGTAGGCGTAGTCCCACACCGCTTCGAGCGCCTTCGGATTGGCCTGCAGGCACGGGAATTCGCAGTAGTTGATGAAGCCGCCGGAAGCGTAGTACGGGAAGTCCTTCTCGTAGTCGAGCTTCTCCATCGGCGTGGGCTGCAGCCACACCGGGTAGTGGAAGGAGTTGGTGTAGAAGTCGTGGTCGGTGACGCCGTCCACTTCGCCGAACTTCTCGCGGTCCATGCGGTTGAAGCGGTCGGTGAGCGATTCGGCCGGCGTGGAGTACACGGAGTAGTGGTAGCCTTCCGCGGTGCTCCAATCCTTGCACAGCTCGTTCATGCGCTTGACGATGGACAGTGCGAATTCCTTGCCTTCCGGATCCCAGTCGTGGTCGCGCATCCAGTCCTTGCCATAGAACACGCTGGTCGCCTCATACAGGCCGATGTAGCCGAGGGACACGGTGGCGCGTTCGTTGCGGAACAGCTGATCAACGCTGTCGTTGGCGCCGAGACGGCCGAATGCGCCGAAGCGGAACAGGGTCGGGGCGTTGACCGGAGTGGCCTGCTTGCAACGCATGATGCGGAACTGCAACGCCTGATGGGCGACGGCCATACGCTCGTCGAAGATCTTCCAGAAGCGGTCCTTGTCTCCGTGGGATTCCAATGCGATGCGCGGAATGTTCACGGTGACCACGCCGAGGTTCATGCGGCCGTCCTCGACATCCTTGCCGGTCTTCGGGTCGATCCAGCCCTGCAGGAAGGAACGGCAGCCCATCGGCGCTTTGAAGGAGCCGGTGATCTTCACGATGTTCTCGTAGAAGATGACGTCCGGGTACATGCGCTTGGTGGCGCATTCGAGGGCCAACTGCTTCAGGTCGTAGTTCGGGTCGCCCGGATCGGCGTTCACACCGTGCTTGATGGTGAAGACGAGCTTCGGGAAGATGGCGGTGTGATGCTCGGAACCAAGGCCGCGGATGCGGTTGAGGAAGATGGCGCGCTGGATTTCGCGCGCGAACCAGTCGGTGCCGAGACCGAAGCCGACGGTCACGAACGGGGTCTGGCCGTTGGACACACGGTTGGAATTGATCTGGTATTCCATGGTCTGCATGGCGTCGTAGATGGCCTTGCGGGTCTGGATCTTCGCCCAGATCTCACGCAGCTGCTGCAGACGGTCGGACGTCTTGTCGAACGGCTCGTCCATCGGCAGTGCCGGACGGTCCTTTTCGAAATGCAGGCGCTTCGGCTCGACGGCCTTGGCCATGCGCACCTGACGTTCGGCGATCTCGATCGGCAGATCGTCGGGCATGATCTCGTGGGCCTGCTCAAGGAACTTGTCGTAATCCTTCTTGGCGTATTCGGCGAAATGCTCGTCGGCGCGGTTGGCGGTCTGTCCGCCGTACTGGCTGGAGGCCACGTCCTTCATGATCTGGGTGATCTGCGTGGCGGCGATGGAGATGCTGTTCGGCGAACCCATCGGCGCGTTGCCGAGGGTGAAGCCGTTGGCGAGCATATCCCAGTAGTTCGGCAGCGAGCAGTTGGACTGCGCGGTGAACGGCGAGTAATCGGCGTCGTGGAAGTGGATGTCGCCCTTCATGTGGGCGTTGGACACCGCGTCCGGCAGCATGGAGAAGGCGGACGCCTTGGACACCGCGCCGGCCAGCAGGTCACGCTGGGTGGAGTAGACGTTGGAGTCCTTGTTGGCGTTCTCGCGCACCAGAGCCTCGTCACGGTTCACCAGACGCTTGACGGCTTCGTTGATGTCGGTGGCCTTGGCACGTTCGATGTCTTTGTTCAGACGGTAGTTGGTGTACGTGCGCGCCACATCATACAGGTGATCTTCGATCAGGCCGTGTTCAACGAGATTCTGGATGTCTTCGATCTTGGCGGGACCGTTGTAACGGTCCTTGATTTCGGCCTCGACCTGATTGGCGATGTCGCGAATCAGCCGTTCCTCCTGAGGACCGATTTTCTTGTCGAGGTCGGCGAAAGCCGATTTCACCGCGCTGATGATGTTGATCGGATCGAAATCGACCACACGCCCGTCGCGCTTCTCGACAAGCACCTTGACCATTTCCGGCGCGTTCTCGGTTTCGGTCGCAGCGCCTTCCAGAGTCTGGGTTTCCATGTATATTTCCTTTCCGGGCCGGACCCATCCGGCCAGGTTTCATGCTTCGTCCGCATGCCCGTTCATACCTACAGATGCACACTCTACGCCAAGGTCGGCACTAAATGTAGTGTCACCACGCCGCTAGAGAAACTATATATTCTACTTTTGGTGAGATTTCGCCATTTTTTGCCTTGTGTGACAAAAGTAACGATTTCATCTCGGAGTGTCGTTTTGACACAGCCCCACACACCGTACTATCTTCACGCACGGAGCATTCGCAACACTCGAACATATGTTCCATTTGTCCGCAAGATGATGGAATCTTGACTTATGACTTGGAACCCGGATTACAACCCACCGACGGCGCATCGGACGTCGAAGCCGCTGCCCCGTCTGGCGTCGGAAACCACCGCCGACAACCCATGGCCGGTGAGCCTGCTCAGCGAGAAGTTCTACACGGCGGTCGAACGTTGGCCCTCCGTATGGGTGGCCGGGCAAATCACGCAGATCAACACGCGTCGTCAGGGAAGCGCCTACATCACGCTGCGCGACGACCAGCAGGACATCGCTATGGAAGTCAACGGCTTCGGACGGTTCGCCGCGGCGGCGGCGCCGTTTGTGCAGGGCGACCGTGTCATCATCCACGGCAAGCCGAACGTGTGGATGAAGCGCACGTCGCTGTCGTTGCGCGGCGACGCGATCATCGCGGCCGGCGCGGGCGGCAGTCTGAAGGCCATGATCGACGAGCTACGCAAGAAGCTTAAGGGAGAAGGTCTGTTCGACGCCGATCGCAAGAAGCCGTTGCCGGAATTCCCGCATTGCATCGGCTTGATCTGCGCGCCGCAGGCACGTGCGGAAGGCGACGTCATCACCAACGTGCGTCTGCGTTGGCCCGTCGTCGGCTTCAAGGTGACGCATGTGCACGTGCAGGGCGAGCAGTGCCCGTCGGACGTGGTAGCGGCCATCCGGCAGCTGGATGCCGATCCAGATGTGGATGTGATCATCGTGGCGCGTGGCGGCGGCGCTTTCGAAGATCTGATTGGCTTTTCCGATGAGAACGTGGTGCGCGCCGCGGCGGCGGCCCACACTCCCCTGATTTCCGCCATCGGGCATGAGGACGATTGGACCCTGCTGGATTTGGTGGCCGACCTGCGTGCTTCCACACCAACCGACGCGGCGAAAAAGGTCGTACCGGACGTACACGAGCAGATGCAGCTGATCCAGGTGAGCCTGGATCGCATGCGCGTGCGCATCGACGCCACCGTCTCCAACGAGACCAGGCTTATCGAAGGCTACGCGAACCGTCCAAGCCTCACCCAGCCGCTCACCATGTTGGAACCGCATCAGCGTTTCCTTGATGACGCACGCACAAGAATGCGGATCGGTCTGACCCGTATTCTTGACGACGCGAGCCTGACCATCGAGAAAGCGCACGCGTCGCTGACCGCGCTGAGTCCGCAATCCACGCTTGACCGCGGGTACGCGGTGGTGCAATGCGCCGACGGGCATGTGCTTGACGACGCGGACAAGGTGAAGACGGGCGACCAGCTGACCATGACCTTGAAGCACGGCATCGTCGTGTCTGAAGTGAAAACCGTAACGAAGGAGTAGCACATGAGCAACGAAGCAGCACCGGCATCCAGCCTGACCGACAAGGAACGCGAAGCAATCGCGCAGATGCCGTACGAGGAGGCGCGCGACAAGCTCATCCAGGCCGTGCAGGCGTTGGAGGCGGGTGGCCTGAACCTCGACCAGTCCATGCGACAGTGGGAGATCGGCGAGGCGTTGGCCAAGCGCGCGCAGAGCCTGCTTGGCGAGGTCCGAGCCAAGCTCGACGCCGCGCAGGCAGAGCAGGCCACCGCGGCCAACACCGCAGGCACGCAAGACAATCTGGCCTGAGCATCCGTCGCGGCACAGCCGCTCCCCTCACCTACGGACGTTCCACCGGAACGTCCGTCAAACGGCTTGAGCCCGAACAATCAGGTCCGATTACCCGTCATGTCGAGTCCATATTGTGTGTACAATGGTGACTCGTTGCCTCAGTAGCTCAGTGGATAGAGCACTTCTCTCCTAAAGAAGGTGTCGTAGGTTCGATTCCTATCTGGGGCACTTTTTCATATCCCCGTACATTGTCGGCGCGCATCGCCATCGGCAGCATCCAAGATCAATCGCACGTCCGCAATCCGGACAACACCATCTCACCGCCACCCTCCAGCACAGGCACAATGAGCCTCCCTCTATTATAGTGGCAAACGGATACTTAAGCGGTTGAGTGAATGTATCCAAAAGGTCCCCCTTCTGCTATGGAAGCATCGGAAAGCAACCGCACAACCCATACATCACCTTTGGAAGACCAAGGGATCAGCATGCAAGACATACCACATTCCTCTATTGTGGAACGGCTGACGCACACGAATCCGGTAGGACAGTTGCCCGGACCGCTCTCCTACAAGCTGCTCGACCAGTTCACCATGCCGATGCTGCCCACAGAACCGCAATGCACGAACGTCATCGCATGCATCCGATATTCGAATAACATGCCGGTCGTCACCGTCTAGCCACGGACTTAGCCGACCCGCACAATCGCCAGCAGCGCTTTGTGGTCGCTGCCGTCCACTTTGACTGTGCGCACCTGTCCGGCCTGCATGCCGGAATCCAGTACGATATGGTCGATTCCGGCGAACGACGGCACGTAATCGACATTCGCAGGCCATGAGAATTTCAATCCCTCGCCGGCCTGACGGGAGGCGTCGGAGAAACGGTTTCCCAGAATGTTGCGGAACGGCGTATGGTCGTACGTCGCGTTGAAATCACCCATGAAAACGTACCGTCGGCTAGTGTCGAAACGTAGTTTCGCCAGTTCGTCGAGCGACCGCTTCCACTGCTGCCAGTAATCGTTCGTCGGCGACGTGGTATGCACGGATACGAAACGCACCTGCGTGGCTCCCCCATTGAACGAAACGGTGCCGCCCGGCATGAACGACGCGCTCGAATCGACATCGTCATCGGAAGGGTCGTCAAGCGGACTCGCCGACCAAAGGCCGTTGCCGTACACGCCGTCCGAACTCGACACCTGCGCATAGGGCAGATACGAGGCGATGCCGGCACGGTTCAGATCGTCCACGAAAGCGTCGGTCGTCTCCTGCAACGCAAGCACCTCGACGTGTTCGCTGCGCACCAGATCCACGATCTCACGCGCATCGGCGCGCCCTTTGTACACATTGCACGTCATCAGCCGCGCGTAGCCGTCATCCGTGTTGACGGTTTCGCCGGACGCCGCCGCGACTGCGGCACGTGGCAGTTTCGAAGGCTGGTAGAAGAACGGATACTGCCAGAACGCCTGCAACGCAATCGCCAGAACGGCCATCACGATGGACACCGTACGTTTGGAGACGATGGCGCAGACGAGCGCGATTACGGCGAGCAGCGTGAACCATGGCACTAGGGAGACGACGATCGGCATATACGGCAACGCCTGCAGTTCTTCCGGCAGAATGTGCGTGACAGTGCCCAGCAGCGCGGCGAGCGCGAATATGAAGGCAATCACCGCGCAGATGAAGTTGCGTACGCGATGCGTTTTCGTCTTATTCAGCGTGCGTAGCGGCTTGACCGGTCTCGTTGCGGCCGGTTTTGCCTTAGCCCGATTCGCTTTGGCCGACGCTTGCGATTTGCCCGTTGCCGGCCCTTGCGGCTGGCGTGTTTTTGCCTGAGCCATACCATTCCCTTGTTTTTTCGGAACGCACGTCCGCGACCATCCATGTCCGCCCGTGTCCGTTTATGTCCGTTCCGTTGATGTTCCGACGGTTTCCTTCACGCCTTCGGCTTAGTCGTCGAGGCCGAGCTCGTGGCGGATGCCGTCGATGATGATGCGGCTGGCGGTGGTGCCGCGTTCACGCGCGTTTTCCTGCAGCATCATTTTCAGATCGGATGGAATTTTGAAACTCATGAGCACACGTTCGCCGTTGCCGTTGCCATTGCCACGGCTGCGGGTGTCCTGCACGCTGGTCAGCGGAGCGGTGGACACTGCCTTCGCACCACCGTTCGGTTTTCTAATGGCCATCAGGCGATCGCCTCCTCAAGTTCGAGATACACGTCTTCATACCCATTGAGATTGCTGGGAAATGCGTGGCCAATGACTTTCTGCATGCCCACGCGCTTGGGTACGGACGCGTCGAAGACGCTGGCGCCGCGTTCGCGGATGAGATTGACCGCGTTGCCGGCCAGCTTGTTGTTTTCCACTTTGAGCAGCAGCAGCGCGTACGGTTTGCCGGCCGCGTCGAGGCTTTCCGCGGTTTCGAGCGCATGGCTCAGTTCGAATGGCCCCTGGGTGGCCGGAACGATGACGAAATCGGCCACATCGCAGGCCACGTCCACCACGTTGCCGGCCGGCGGGCAGTCGATGATGACGAGTTCGTCATCCGCCATGGTTTTGCGCAGTCGTTTCAGTTTGCCGATATTGGCGGAGTCCACGGTGAACGGCAGGGTTTCGCCGGCGTCTTCGGCGTCGCCCGCCCATGTGGTGGCATCGCCTTGCGGATCGGTGTCCAGCACGGACACGTTGCGGTTGTGCCGTGCGGCCGCGGTGGCCAACGCCATGGCGGTGGTGGTTTTGCCGCTGCCGCCCTTGAGGTTGATGACCGAGATGATCATGAAGGTTCCTCCGCTTCGACAATCAATTTATATAAGACGTATATACTTTTTATATATTGGATAGACGACAGTCACGCTGACGGCGTAACGGCATTGGCAATGTAAAAGATAGTGGCGACGCACTCTTGTCAGTTGCTTTGACAGATAACGAAAAATCCCGAGGAGCTCAGCTCAACTCGGGATTCGAAAAGAGTAAACGCGGCGACTTGCTACTCTCCCACACCCTCTCGAGTGCAGTACCATCGCCGTGCTAGGCCTTAGCTTCCGGGTTCGGAATGGGACCGGGCGTCTCACCTAGGCTATGATCACCGCAAGAGGAAACAATACGCGAACATGCGGCAATCGGCAAACTTCGGCGTGTCGCGCACTGCAATCGCGTTCCCCAATCGCCAATGATCGCCAGTAATCGCGCGAATGCCGGCAATCGCAATGCATATGCGCTACAGTCGAAGCAATGCCGCAACAATTGCGGCGTGCTTACGAAAGAAGGCCAGCAATGACGATCGCCTCCTGCGGTTCCGTTTCCGCGACCACTTTGGGTCTGCCAAATTCCACTGCGATTCCCGCCGAGAAGGCGAGGCTGCCGAAAGGCCTGTTCGTGGCGAAGATTCCGGTTTCCGCCAAAACAAAGCAGCGATTGGCGAACGACATCGAATCAATCACCATGCTGTCGCTGCTGCAGTCGCGCAATACGAAGCTTGCCGCCGGTACGCGCGTGCCGGAAATACTGGTGATCGGCCTGCGTTTGCACGAACCAAACGCCGCCGTTCCGACGGACATCGTCGAATTGATTGCGATGCAGCGCAAGTCGGGAATGTTGTTTGTCTGCGTACGCGATGCCGATTTCGAAGGTACGACACGTCAGGAATGCGCGTTCGCCGTACGTCGCGCGCTGCCGGCACGAGCGGGCCATACCACCACTTCCAAAGTGTTCATTTCCGAATGGAAACCCGCCGGCGAGGCCACATTGGACGTTTCAGACCCGACGGTCGAGTCCGTGGACGCCCTGTGGGAGTCGCTGTGTTCGCAAGTGATTCTGGACGACCCATCCCCCATCGACTTGAATGCACGTCTCGCCCGACGCATGCAGATCGCGCATCTCACTGCGCAGGTCGACAAGCTCACCCGCGACCATCAACGCGCCAAGAATCCCGAGCAACGCAATGAGATCTACGCAAAGCTACACAAAACGAAAAACCAGTTGGAGGAATTGCAGCAGACGGAAGGCTGAAATCCGCCGCCAAAAATGCAGATGCCCATCCTCAGAAAATGGAGGATGGGCACTATTCACTGCAATACGAATCGCAATACAAACGACGATTGCAGCAGCACGAAAAACGCGAAGCAGGAACCGCTCAACCGCGCGCCTTGGCTACGAAATCGCCAAGCCGATTCAAACCTTCACGCAACGCCTCACGAGAGGCAGCATACGACAAACGCACGTGCGTGTCCGCGGTGGCCTCGCCGAAATCGCGACCAGGCGTCAACGCGATATGCGCTTCCTTCAACGCACGCTCGCAGAACGTCCACGCATCCAAACCGGTGCTGGAAATGTTGAAATACGCGTAGAATGCGCCGTTCGGCTCGACTTCCAGCGGCAGACCGATCTCGGCCAAACCGTCCACCACAATGCGGCGGCGCTCCAGCAGTTCCTGACGGCGTTCCTCGCACACGGCCAGCGTTTCCGGCGTGAAGCAGGCGAGCGCCGCATGCTGGGTCGGCGTGTGCGCGCACAGGAAGAAGTTGGTGGCGAGGTCGTCCATGGCTTCGAGCGCGTATTCGGGCACGACCATCCAGCCGAGCCTCCAGCCGGTCATGCCGAAGAACTTGGAGAAGCTGGAGCAGACGATGGCGTCCGGATCGCAGGCCAGCACGGATTTCACGTCGGATCCGTCCGGTTCGCGGTCGGCCAGGTCGAGGTAGGTTTCGTCGACGATGCGCCATGCTCCACGCTCACGGGCTAGGTCGCACACGGCTTTCAACGTATCGAAGGCAATGGTGGTGCCGGTCGGGTTGGACGGCGAAGTGATCATGACGGCCTTGGTGTGGTCCGTCCAGTATTCCTTGCACAGTTCCGGTGTCAGATGGAATCGGGTGGCGGCGGACGTCGGCACATCCACGACTTTGCCGCCGAATGCGCGTACCAGCTCACGATTGCACGGGTAGGACGGGTCTGCGATGAGCACCTCGTCGTCATCGTTGACCGTCAACGCAGCGGACAGCAGCAGTGCCGTCGAGCCGCCTGCCGTGATTGCGATGCGTTTCGGATCGACGTCGACGTGATGGCGTTCCTTGTAGAAATCGGAAATCGCCTGGCGCAATTCCGGCAGACCCATTGCCGCGGTGTACGGCAGCGGCCGGCCGTCATACTGTTCGCGCATGGCGTCACGCACGGCCGGCGGCGCGCCGAAGTCCGGCTCGCCGAGGCTCAGCTTGACCACATCGGTGCCGTTGGCGATCATCTCATCGGCCATGGCTCCGAACACCATGGCACGGAACGGATTGGCAATCTGCGCGCGCTTCGACAACTGCGGCTGCGCGCCATTTTCAGCATTTCCCATATTTCGTTTTTACCACGTTCCCTGTAATGCTGCCTGCCGACACTCATTTCACGGAATCGTCCACGATTTCGCGGTAAAGCCGTTCCAACCGTTCGTCGCGCACCTTCTTACCGAGCTCGCATTCCCACACCACGATGACTTTCCAGCCGTCCGCTTCGAGTTCGGCGCGCTGCCTCGCGTCTCGTTCGTGATTGCGCAGCAGTTTCGCGGTCCAGAATTCGACGTTCGATTTGGGCACGCGTGTGGCTTTCGGACAGCCTTCGTGCATGTGCCAGAAGCAGCCGTTGACGAATATGATCGTACGGTATTTCGGTAGTACCACGTCCGGGTGGCCTGGGTATCGCTTGTCGTTTTTGCGGAATCGCAAGCCTTTGGCAAACAGAAAGCTACGTACCATCCGTTCGATGGATGTGTCTTTGCCGCGGATGTGGGACATGGTGTAGCTGCGCGTGCCCCGCTCGTATTTTTCGGGTTTGCCGGTTTTCTTGGGTTTGCCGGTTTTTCCGGGTTTGGCTGTCTGCCTGCGATGCTCTGCCGTCACGGCTTCCCATTATGGCAAAAGGGCCGATCAATCGTTTTCGCATAACGCGTGCCGCCGTCGCATGTGGCGTACGCTGGTCATTGCAACGTAGCAAACAGGCAGTTCAAAACAAGGAGATTTCATGGCACAGATCAATGTGGCGATTCTCGGCGCGGGCCGTATCGCGCAGAGCATGGCCGAAACGTTGGTGAAAATGGCGGCGGATGACCGGTACCGCGATCTGGTCGCACCGTACGCGGTGGCGGCCCGCGACGGCGAGCGCGCAGCGGCGTTCGCGGCGAAATACGGTTTTCCGGTGTCGTACGGATCGTATGAGGAGCTTGTCGCCGATCCGAACGTGAATCTTGTGTATATCGCCACTCCGCATAACTTCCATGCCGAGCAGGCGATTTTGTGCATGCGCGCCGGCAAGGGCGTGCTGGTGGAGAAGGCGTTCGGCGCGAACACGCAGCAGGCGCGTGAGATATTGGACGTTTCGGATGAGACCGGCATGTTGTGCACGGAGGCGATTTGGACGCGGTATATGCCGTCGCGTGGCATGATCGACGATATCATCGCGTCCGGCGTGATCGGCGAGGTGCAGGCGATCGACGCGAATCTGTGCTATCCGACCACGGCGAAGGCGCGCATCACCGATCCGGCGTTGGCCGGCGGCGCGCTGCTGGACGTCGGCGTGTATCCGATCAATTTCATCGACATGATCATGCATAATGCGCCGATCGCACGTGTTGAATCGTCGATGCAACCGTATGAAACCGGCGTGGACGCGCACAATTCGATGACGTTCTATTACCAGAATGGTGTGATGGCCACCGCGCAAAGCTCGATTCTGTGTCATTCGGACCGTATGGGCGCGGTGTGGGGCACGGAGGGGTATCTCACGTGCCAGAACATCAACAATGTCGAGGCGATTGACGTGTTCGACGGCTCGCATGCCGTCACCGCGCATTATGACGTTCCCGAACAGTTGACCGGCTACGAGTATGAGGTGGCATCGGCCGCGCAGGCCATGCTGGACGGGCGTACCGAATGCGATGAGATGCCGCATTCCGACACGTTGCGCATCATGGAATGCATGGATTCGCTGCGTGCGGATTGGGGTCTTAAGTACCCGTTCGAAGCGTAGCGATGCGATCGATGACGTGGGCGTGACGCGCTCCGCCCACGTTATAATTGCCCCTTGCGGCGGTTTGGAAACGCATGGAAGGAGCGTCATGGGATTGCTGAGAATGCTGAAGTACGTGCTGGGCACGGAAGATGAGACGCAGCAGCCCCGGCAAACGCAATCCTCTGCCAAGAATGCCAACAACGCCAAGCCTGCGCGGACCGGACAGACCAAGCAGACGGGACAGGTTGCGCGACGAGTCACGCAACCGCAACTGCAACCGCATGCCACGCCGCAACGGCAATCGCAACGCCGTCAATCGCAGCAACACCAATCGCAACGGCCTGCAAAGCTCACCCCGCAACCGCTGTTGCCAGCCGACCGCATCGACAAAGCGCGTGGCATCATCGGCAATATCGAAAAGCACGAATTGAGCGACGAGCAGATCAGCGCGATCGCCGGCGCAGGTCACAACACCCTCGTGCTTGCGGGCGCGGGAACCGGCAAAACCACTACCATCGTCGGATATATCGCATGGCTGCTTGCCACAAAACGCGCCACCCCCGAAGAGATTCTCGTATTGTCGTTCACCAAGGCGTCCGCGGACGAAATGTCGCAACGCATCATGGCAAGCACCGGCAAAACGATCCGCGCATGCACGTTCCACAGTCTCGGCCTGGAAATCTGCCGTGCGGCCACCATCGCCAACCGTCCCATCATCGACGGCCATGCGTCGAACGCCGTGGTACGCAACACGTTCGACCGGCTGCTCGCACAGAACATCCCCTACCGTCTGCTCGCATTCAAGCTCATGTCGAAGGAGCTGTTCGGCAAGTATGGCGCCGCCGCGAAACGCGAGGATTTCCAACTGCCGACTGATGATTACGCTTTCAACCAGTACAAGCAAAGCCTTGTCGAGAACGCGCAGACCATCATCCAGCACATGCGGCAGAACAGCATCGGCATCGACGACATGCATGAGCTCAATGAGAGGCGCGGCGGTAAGCATATCGGTCGTAATCGTGAGATGCTGCAGCTCGTCGAGCCGCTGTACAACGCGTATGTCGGCAATTTCCGCTCGACCCAGGGCATCGATTTTCCCGGCATGATCACCGACGCCATCCGCTGCGTAAGGCGCGGCGCGTACCGTCACCCGTACAAATACGTGCTCATCGACGAGTATCAGGACATGTCGCGGCCACGTTACGAGCTGATCCGCGCATTGCGTGAGCAGAGCGATTTCACGCTGTTCTGCGTGGGCGACGACTGGCAGTCGATCTACCGTTTCGCCGGCAGCGACATTCACCTGATTCTCGATTTCGCCGATATTTGGCGCGCTTGGGGGCCGACGCGCATGTTCCAGATCACGACGACGCGACGGTTCCGGCAGAGCCTTATCGATGCGAGCGGCACGTTCGTCATGCAGGACAAAAGCCTGTATGCCAAGCAATTACGCAATCCGAATGACAAGAAGGATTATTCGCTGAAGGCGCTTGGCGGCGCAACGCAGGAGGAGCGGTTCGATGCGATCGTCGAGCAGCTGCGCAAGCTGCCGAAAGCCGCGTCGGTGCTGATGTTAGGGCGTTACAGAAGCGACTTGAACCTGCTGTCACGCAACGACCGCGACGGACTGTTCCAAATCGACGAGCATACCGACGGCATCGTTTTTCTGGAGAAACCGGAGATGGACATCAAGTTCATGACCGCGCACGCTTCCAAGGGTCTGCAACGCGATTTCGTTTTTCTGCTGTGCTGTTCCGGCGGTTTGAAGGGTTTCCCAAGTGCGATTCCGGAGGAACCGCTGCTCGGCCTGCTGCTGCCGGAAGTGGAGCGCATGCCGCACGCGGAGGAACGCCGGCTGTTTTACGTGGCGATGACGCGTTGCAAAAAGAAGCTGTTTTTCGTGGTGGACCAGTCGCGTCCGTCGCGTTTCATGTACGAATTGCACGACAAGATCTGCCCGAACATCTTCCGCGGCGTGAAACTGCCGCCGCAATGCCCGAATTGCGGCGAGGCATTGCGATTGCGGCATGCCGGCTCCGATCCGTCACGCGCGTTCTATGGCTGCACCGGCTTCCCCAACTGCCGATACACCAGGCCATGCAAGTGACACCATTGGGACTGATTTCCATCGCGTAAGTTGCTCCCCATTCGGGCCTGGCGTAATCTCCCCCGTTGTATCCTGGACCTGTTCATTAGTCAGGAGAAAGCAATGACGGCAACCGACCAGAATCCGCAACAGTCAGCGCAACCGGCACCGCGCAAAACCATTAACGTCGTCGGCGCGGCTATCGTCAAAGACGGCAAGGTGCTGTGCGCGCAACGCGGCGAAGGCCGATCACTGGCTGGTTTCTGGGAGTTTCCGGGCGGCAAGATCGAACCGCATGAAACGGCGCGTCAGGCATTGCATCGCGAAATCGAAGAAGAGTTGCTGTGCGAGGTCGAAGTTGCCAACGAAGTGTGCACGTCTTCTTACGATTACGATTTCGGTACCGTCGTGCTCACGTCGTTTGTGTGCCATTTGATAAGCGGCGCACCCCATCTGACCGAGCATCATGAGATTCGTTGGGTAGCGCCCGCCGAAATGCCCACTTTGGACTGGGCGCCCGCCGACCGAGAAACGGTGCGATTGATCTCCGCCATGGATTTTCCGGCTTTTCCGGCAGCCACGCACGAAAGTGACGACTGATGATGCGCAATATGGACGACCATGACCATTCCTCCCTTGTTGAGGCGCTGCTATCCGGTTTCGTCAACAAAAAGGACAATGTCGACGCACAGTACGAGCCGACGTTGATCGCCAACCATGACGGTCGGACCATGGAATACGCCATCAAGGACGAACTGCAACGCAGTCAGGATTTCGACATGTCCGTCGCGTTCGTCAGCCAGGACGCGTTGCAGGTGCTTAAGCAGTATTTCCTTGATTTCGCCGACAACAATGACCATCAGGCCGGTCGAATCATCACGTCGACGTTCAATTATTTCAACTCTCCCAAAGCATTCAGGGAACTGCTGAAACTTCAGCGGGAAACCGGCATTCAAGTGCAAGTTTGGCAGCCGGAGCGGTCCAGCCGAAACGATGACGATGCCACAGCTGCCTACCCTTATCATCCCAAAGGCTATGTTTTCCATCATGCGCAAGGCGACGAGCCGCTGTATTCCACGTATGTCGGCAGTTCGAATCTCACCATCAACGCGCTGAATTCCAATCGCGAGTGGAATCTCAAAGTCGCCACTACCGATACCAGCGGTCTTGCCGAACAGCTTAGAGAGGAAATCGAATCGCAAATCAGCGAATCGAAGCCGCTCACCGACGCTTGGCTGAAACTGTACGAGGAAGACTTCAAAAAGTACGCGCCGCAACGGCCGAATCGCAAGCCGATCGAAAAAAACAAGCCAATCGCAAACCATTCAGCCGAACGCCATGCAGGTGGAAGCGCTGATGAATCTCGCACAGCTACGCAAGCAGGGCGAAAGCCGTGCGATCATCGTTTCCGCTACCGGCACCGGCAAAACGTATCTGTCAGCGTTCGACGTGCGGCAGGTCAAACCGAATCGCATGCTGTACATCGCGCAACAGGAGCAGATCCTCAAGAAAGCTGAAGAATCGTTCCAAAAAGTGCTTGGATGCCCGAAAAGCGAACTCGGCCTGTTTTCGGGTGGCAGCAAGGAATCGGATCGCAAATACGTGTTCGCCACCGTGCAGACGATGTCGCGTCCGGAAACGCTTGCACAATTCGACGCAGACGAGTTCGATTACATTCTCGTCGACGAAGTGCATCATGCGGCCGCCGAATCGTATAAACGCGTCATCGACCATTTCCAGCCGAATTTCATGCTCGGCATGACCGCAACGCCGGAACGTACGGACGGTGCGAACATCTTCGAATTATTCGGCAACAACGTGGCCTACGAAATCCGCCTGCAGAAGGCGCTTGAAGAGGACATGCTCTGCCCGTTCCACTATTACGGGGTGCACGAATACATTCAGGACGCGCCCGACGAGAAGATCGCCGGCAAAGACGTCAAGGTCGAGTCAATGACCGACCAGGAACGTAACGAGCTAAGCCGTTGGCTTGAAGAACTCGCCGACCCGAACCGCGTGCGCTACATCATCGACAAGATACAGATCTACAGCGAGGCCGGAACACCCGTGCAAGGTCTGGTGTTCTGCAGCCGACGCGAGGAAGCGAAACGACTGTCCGACCTGTTCAACCAGCAGATGAACCAGCAGGCGGAACGGCCATACCGCACGAAAGCCATCACCGGCGAAAATTCGCAGATGGAACGCGACACTGCCGTGGCACAGTTGGAGAACGGCGAATTGGACTATATTTTCACCGTCGACCTGTTCAATGAAGGCGTGGATATTCCACACGTCAATCAGATCGTGATGTTGCGTCAAACGAAGTCGAGCATCATTTTCACGCAGCAGCTCGGCCGTGGTTTGCGCAAGGCAAGCGGCAAGGATTGCGTGGTCGTCATTGATTTCATCGGCAATTACGCGAATAATTATCTGATTCCGATCGCACTGTACGGCCATACCGGCGACCGCGACGTAGCCCGTAAGAATCTGCAACGCGAAACCATCGGCGTCTCGTCCATCAGCTTCGACAAAATCGCCCGCGAGCGCGTGCTTGCCTCGCTTGACACCGCCGATTTGTCGAATATGAAATTGCTGAGCCAGCAGTACCAGCAGATGCGGTACGAATTGGGACGTATCCCGATGCTGATGGATTTCGCGCGCCGTGACGCGTCGCTCGTGTTCACGATGGCGTCGAAGAACGACGATTATCTGTCGTTCGTGCGTTCCCGTGAGAAGAGCCTGTCGCGCGGCAAGAACGCAACCGTTTCGTATCTTGAACAGCTTGAATCGACTTCGGATGCGCACAATGGTGTGCTGAAAATGTTGACCGCCACGCAATTGCGCGGCTTGCGTCCGCACGAATTGTTGGTTTTGGCGGCATTGTGCGGTATGGATTGGCAGCGGATCGATCCGGATTGTTCCGAGGATGCGCTGACTGCGCTTCGTGAGGTCGCTTCACAGCATGCGATCACGATCGTCGATTTGCAGACGTTGTTGACTGCGCTGTTCCCCGATGCGGACAGTAACGAGTTGCAATGCCGTTCCGCGTTCGCCACGTTGGATTATTCCTATTTCATCGCCGCGAACAGCAAACGTTTCGGGCAGACTCCTTTGGTGCGCCTCTGCGATGATGGGGCTTATCGGTTGACCGACGAGTTCCGCTCGATGCTTGAACAGACCACTTTCCGCACGTTCTTCACGGATACCGTCGAAGCCGGTCTGTTCAACGCGTTGGCGTTGGCGGAATCGTCCCGCAAGCATCATATCCGCCAGAATCATGGGTTCCTGTATGGAGAAAAGTACAGTGTGTTCGATGTGATGCGACTGTGTGGTTGGCCTGCGGAACAGGTGCCGCAGAATGTCGGCGGATACAAATTGGACACCGAAACCGGCTCACTCCCGATTTTCATTAAATATGAGGCGAGCCAGTATGGCGACCGGTTCCTTAATCCCGGCGAGATCGAATGGTTCAGCAAGAACAATCGTTCGCTTAAATCAAACGAATTCCGGTGGCTGCTGGACGGAACGGAACGTACTCCGGAATGGCAGAATCGCCATTTTGTGCCGATTTTCATCCGTCGCAAAGCCGAAGAACAGGAGAAATCCTATTACTTCGTCGGCAGCGCGGTCGCGTTGGACGACGTACGCGCGTCGGTGAACCCCGGCGAGGATGGCAGCGAGTCGAAGGTGGTCATTTCCACACTCAAGCTCGGCAAACCGGTCGATCCGGAACTCTACCGCCACCTCACCGGCAAGTCCGCCCTGTAATTCGCGACCTTCTGACACCTATCTCGCTTATAGATGGCGGATTTGGATCACTGACACATGCCATCTCGCTTATGGATGGCGGTTCCAACAGCAAAAACGAAGTTTGGGGGTATGAATCATACCCCCAAACAAGCGATTTACTTCAGTACACCGCCATTCATAAGCGAGATAGCCCCGCAATCACTCCAGCCACACATCGAAACATATAAAAGCGGCTTGTGTATATACGTTGTATGTACAGCATATATACACAAGCCGTCCGAGCTGAAAGTAGCCGAAACTACGGAAGGTCACTCACCGACCGTCGGCGTAGCCACCCATGTCGGGCCCATCGAAACCGCCGTCGAAGCCAGGGCCGTCAGGACCCGGGCCGAATCCCGGACCAGCAGGACCACCCGGACCGCCCAGGAATTCGCGCGCCGACATGCCATTCTCCCTACGGGAGGCATCCACTGCCTCCTGCAGCACCTTGCGAACTTCGAATCCGTTCAGCACGTTCTTCAATGCCACTACGCCATTGCCGGACGACTGATCGCGCGTATCCAGCACAATCGTGCTCATGCCGAAGATGCGCTGCAGGAACGTGCGTTCCACACTGATATCCACGATGCGGAACAGTTTGATCAAGTTGAAACTCTCGTTCAGAATGCCGGTTTTGACGCTCAGCTCACGGTCGGTAAGTGTGTACACGGTGAACGTGAACGGCGTACGGCACCAATTGCGCTTGCGCTGCTGCCACAGGACATTGCCACTTGCAACCTTCATATGGTTCCCCCTTTTCATCAGAGGCCTAATTGGACTGGCCGCCCTATTGCGGCACAGCACACCATTCTACCGTCGCGCTCGCACGAACACCGTTTTATCTATCGCACAGCGTAGACGTTTCACACACTGTTTCACACGTCGTTCCGCGTAAGGAAAAGAGACACTTCACAGCACGCGCAGCAGCTTACGCAGCAACTCGCGCCGCACCCGTCACGTCGCGCACGATAACGCAAACACAGGCGAGCGCCGCTTCCGCCGCATTGGCACCAATCAGTATCATGCCACCAATCAGAACCACACCGTCAAATCAGTTGTAGCCCTTCACTTCGCGGAAGATGCCGCTCAAATTGCCGTTGCGTCCGTCGAATACCTTGCCGTTGGACAGCTTGGCCAAATCGTTGAGCTGCTGCGGATCCGCGTCGCCGAACATGATGGAGAAAATCGGAACGCCTTTGCCATCGGACGCATACTGCTGCTTGAACTCGTCAAGCTTCGCCGTGTCCGACTGCCCGTCGGTCAGCAGCGCGATCGCCACCGTGTAATCGTCGCGGTCGGACGGCAGATTCTTCAACGCGACTTCCAGCGCATTGTAGATGTCCGCATTGCCATTTGCCACCTGATTTTCGCTGGCGGCCAGCAAGGTCGCGGTTTGCTTGCCTTGCGCGACCTGCGCCACTTTCGCGCTGCTGTTGAAGGGGATGAACACGTTGACGTCGTCATCGCCCGGCTCGATATGCGAGACGCGTGCCTGATCGGTGTCGAGGGCCGCCTGCAAACCGGCCACGGCACCGCTTTTGCCCTTGCCTGACATCGATCCGGAATAATCCACCACCCACAAGGTGTAAGCGGGCTTGCGCAGGACGGTCTGATACTGGTCGAGCGCCTGTTCGATGATGTCGGAGGATGGCATGGTGATGGTTTTCAGCACCGATGAATCCGATTTGACGCCCCATTCCTTACGGAACGAATCCTTCACCTTCGCATCTTTGGCATACGCCAGCGTGCCGTCCGAACCGGTTCTACGACCCGCCTGTTCGAACAGTTTCTTGGAATCCTTCGACGTGATCGACTTGCTGAATCGCTTGAACGCATCCTCTTTGTCCTGCCTGCGATCCACGTAAGCAAGCGGCGAATCGGAAATCGCGATGCCGTCGGACGGATAGACGGCCAGCAGCGGCTCCTTGTTCTTCGCCGTCAACGCCTTGTCCGCCTGGATGACGAGCGATTCGTAGTTCACCATGGAATCGTTCGCGTCCGGATCATTGACGACCATGTCCTTCAGCCAGTCGGACGAGCCGGATGAACGATTGACGCCCGACAGTACGGTTTTCACGGACTTACGTAATGAAGCATCGTTCAAATCGTCTTTGGTGAGTGCCGACTTACCGCCGTTCAGCGCCGTCAGAAACGCCATGTACGCCGACGCTCCGGAATTCGATTGCGTGGCGGACGTCATAGCGAACGACAGCTTCTTGGCCTTCACCGCATCCATAATGTCTTTCGTGGACACCGGCTTCGTTGTACCGTCCGTATTCGCCCAGCCGAGTTCCTCAGCCTTGCTTTGCTTCACGCCGAACACCACCGGCGTGGTGGACGTGGAGACCTGGTCCTTGACGACGTGCTTGATATCCCCCATGGTGATCCACATGCTGCTGGCCGGCCAGACCGCATCGTAATCCCTGCCCGCGTGATGGCCTTTGTTGCGCAGCGCGTCCATAACGTCCAACGACCCCATGTAGTCGACGGTCACTGACACTTTCGATTGTTTGGCCGCCTGTTCGATGGCCCCGCTCACTTCCTTGTTTTCGGAGCCGGAGGCGATGCGGATGGAATCTTTGGCACCGTCCACGGAATATGTCGCGGTTGTGCCGCTGTTCGAATCGCCGTCCGACGTCGCATTGGAAGCGCTGTTCGTCGAACCGCATCCCGTGAACAGACCTACGATCAAAGCGATGACCCCAGCCGCCGCACCAAGTTTGCGTGCGTTCATCTTGTGTTGGCCCTCCGTTCATATTGCGCCAAAAACCGTTCAGCGCACCCGGAAAACATTTCCGAATGCGCTGAAAACATGTTCTGTTATGTGCGATTGATTATAGTCCGATTTTACCGAACGGCCATTTTGCCGTCTCATTTTCGTCATTATTTTCGTTTCCCCCTCATTCCGCCCTTTCCGCTCTCTTCCACAGACGTAGCCGACGCCGCCTATACTTGGTGCGGCTACTTGTTGCGGCACAATCGCAACTATGCAATCACAGGCATCGCAACGGAAAGGTGGGCGCATGGGCAGCTTCAATCGCAGGCAGGAAGCCGACGATCTCACCGACTACGTCAATAACGGATGGCTCAGTTCCGCCGAATTCGACGGGCCGACTTTCCTGTGGAATCATCTCATCCGCGAAGCAAGCCAGGAGGATGCCGCGCAACGCAACGATGTGCCGGTCGCCAATCTTTCCGACGCGGACGTGGTCATCAACATGCCCATGCAATGGTATTTCGACGCCCTCGCCTCCATGGTGCCCACCGCGGAACGTACCGATACGGGCGTGGAGATTCCGCGCATCGATATGCCGACGTTTTCGATCGATTCGCAGGCGCTGTCCGGCGTGGACGCGGTGGTCGGCAACGCGGTGATCAGCACGCGATGGCTTGACGCGGTCGGCAATCTCGCCAAAGCTGTGGAGATGACCGCAAGGTTCGTCGGCAATGTGGCCGACCGTGACAACGAGGGTTTCGACTACCTGAAAGATCTGATTCAGACCGTACGCGTGTACATGGATGCCGTGGCCTGCAACGCCGATCCGATGACGGGCGAGCAGGCGTTGCGCATGATCACGCAGGTGGCGTGCAATGAGGATTTCCGGCTCAACGCCATGCAGATGGTGGAGCTGCTGTCTTGCGGACTGTCGTTCGCGCAATGGGATGATACGCGCATGTTCGCCTATGACGCGTTGAACAAGGGCATTGCCGCGATGCGTGATTTCGCAGCGAAGTCCGGTAATGGCGATGCAAGCAGCACGACTGTCGACACTATGAACAGCGTCGGCAGTATCGACAGTGATGTTACGGGCGATACGGGTGCACGCGACGCCACCGCAACGCAATCGCATGACCTTCGTGATACGTCCTCTGACGCGGACAGTGCGCATAGCACGAATAGTACAGACGCTGCAGACGGCGCGGATACCGCGAACTCGATCACGCATTCCACGGGCGCTGCCGGCGATTCCACTACCGGCGGTTCGCCCACCCTCTCCCCCGAGGAACTGAACGATCTCGCCATGCTTGACCCATCATTCCTGTCCAAACAGCAGCTCGCGCAGACCGCGCAAAACCAGTTCGACCATGCCGTGCAGTTCCTGCGGCACGATCTGATGCGGATCAGTGGCGATGCCGAGGAGGCCGATCGTTTCCTGCGCGACAACCATACGTCCGAGCCGCTTGCCGACGCGTACGCGGCGCGGCTGATCGCTGCCGAACGGTGGCAGGATCTGCTGAATTTCGTCGATCTGGTGGAGCGTGACGCACCGAACCAGTGCACGGTCATGTTCCCCGAGGAAGTGGTGCCGTACGAATGGGAGTCGATTCGTGAGGCCGCTTTGGAGGCGTTGGGCCGCGGCGGAGAACTGGTCGCGATGTATCAGGAGCGGTTGGATGACACGTACGATCCCAACACCGAGCTCAATCGTATGAAGCTTCAGGCGTGGACTCAAGCCAAGGAATAGGCGGCGCACGGCTCAGCGCATCCGCCGCCAGTTCCTCATCTATCGCAGGCTTCTGCTCTCATTCCCATCAGTATTTCCACCATCGCTTCCACAACTGACGCGCAACGTGGCCAATTGGAACGGATGCAGGCTCAGCATCGCTCCTTGCGCCGTTCTTGCCACGGACGGATCACCGTCGGCAAAAGCCGCGGGCAATTCGGCATCCAGCCGCGCATCCTCCATAATGGAACACTCGCGTACCGTGGCCTTCCCCAAAGCGGCGTTGACGGCAAGTCTCGCATGGGCTTCGCCGCCGACCGCCTCATAGACGCGCAGTATCAGATCTCCGGAACCGTCATCGGCAAGCTTGACCCAGTCAAGCACCATGACGCCATCCACCGGGTTGAGCTGCGCCAGCGGATCGAACGCCGGCACGGCAGGCAGCACGGCCGCGTTGAGACGGTTCGCCTCGTCAAGCACAGCCGGCATACTGGCATCCGCCACAACGTTCCACGCGAACTCATGCACGCCCTTGTCAGTGTTCGGATCGGGGTATAGCGGGGACGACAGCAACGAAAGTCGAATCATCGTGCCACGCACCGGCCCGGAAGCCGTGTTCCGGTGAATCGGCGAAACGTCGGAACCGTAGGTGCTGGCGTTGACGACCGCAGCCGCATAGCCGGCATCGGCGACGCGTACGAACCGGTGCGTGCAGCTTTCGTATTTCGCCTCGTCGGAACGTGTGTTCTTCTGAATGGGCCGTTCCACCATGCCGTACTGGCATTCGTACTGCGCCCGGTCGGCCTGGATAGCCATGGGAATGTCGACTTTGAGGAATCGTTCGGATGCCCGCCAATCCACTTTGGTCCGGAATTCAAGGCTTTTCGACTTTGACCGCAATGTGATGCAGGTATTGATGGACACCCCGTCGGTGGTGCTGGACACGTGCACGGTGGCTCCGCCGCGTTTTGTCTCCGTCACTCGTTCCACATGCGAGTCATCGATGCCTTCGGCGCTGAGGAAGGCATCGCGCTGGATGTCCCATGCGTCCCACTCGTATGGCTCGTCGCGGAGAAGCTCGTAATGCCCGATTCCACTGCCGTCGGGCACCAGTTCGTGTCCATTATCAAGGTCGATCAGTGAACGGACCGTACCGTCTGGTGCGATGATGGCACGTAGCAAACCGTTGTCAAGTATGATTCGACCGTCGTCGCATGTCGTTGCGATGGTGGATTCATCGGCGACCGCGTCGGTGCCGTTCGCGTCATCATCCTGCGTTCCCACTGCCGCGGTGCGAGCAATCCACGAATCGCCATTCTTTGCCGTATACGGGACGATGGCCGCGTTCGATCGCATGTCGGCATCATCCCGCGCCGATGCGATGGAAGCACCCGCTTCAGCGGCGATATCACGCAGTCTTGCGATGTCGCGCACGTAGTCCGCACGCGCCTGCCGATGCACCCATGCGATCGCCGATCCGGGAAGAATGTCGTGGAATTGGTTCAGCCCCATTCGAAGGAATGGTGGGGGAATTTCGTGGTGTCGTTCCATGAGATCTTCTGTGTGAGGAACCATTCGAAACCGGCACGACGTGCGATTTGCGGCCATGCCCCGCAATAACCGAAACTGTCGGGAAGCCACAGTCCTTTTGGTTCCACGCCAAGATGCTCACGGAAGTAACGCATGCCGAACGTGATCTGGCGGATCAGCGACTCACCTGTGGGCAGCATGTTATCGGATTCGACCCACATTCCGCCGACGGGAATGAATCGTCCTTCCTTGATGCGCTGCAGCATGCGCGCGAACAGGTCTGGATGTTCCTGTTCCAGCCACGCATACTGTTGGGCGGAACTCATCGCGTACGTGAAATCCGGATCCTCGTCCATCAGGGCAAGCACGTTGGACACCGTGCGGGCCACTTTACGGTGGGTTTCGCGCACGGGCCACAGCCATGCGGAATCGATATGCGCATGGCCGACCGCGACATGATGGATGACGCTGGAATATGCGGGTTCGGATAATACCCCGGCAAGCTTTTCCTTGGCTGGCTCCAGAGTTCCGGCGATATCACGCTCGTCATATGTGTTGAGTGATCGTTGCAGCGCTTTGGCCAGCTGCCAATATCGAGGATCATCATCCTTGAGTTCCCTCATCAGCGAGGTGACGGTTTCCAAGTCCATCAGATAGTCGAACACGTTTTGGTTGAAAGCGCACACGTCCATTGTGGTGAGCACATAGTCGGATGGACGACGTCGGCACGCTCCCCCAGATTCATCGGCGCGAATGGCAGGTCAGCTTCGACCAGTGGATTCGATGCGGCCTCGACATATACCGTGAAACGACCGGCATCGTCAAGCTCCACTTTCGCCACGCCATTGGCATCGATAAGCGGAATCCAGCAATTGTCTGGATTCACCGCTTTGATGACGCTGCCGTCAGGGCGATAGCATAATCCTTCCGCTTGGAAGCCCGGGCCACGATGTCGTTTCCATCCCAGATCTACAACCAGTTCGACGGCTCTGCCTTTGACCGACTCACGGTCGATACGTCCACGAACCTCGAACCATGTGGTACCCCATATCGTGCCCCAGGCACCAGGAACCATGAAGTCGAGAAAATCCACTTTGTTTTCCCTGACACGGGCAAGAAAGTCGGCGCTCTGTTCGGGTTCGCCTTCATTGGCGAAAGCGCGTAACTGACAATGCGATAATGTTTCGTGCACATATGGCACAAGTCGTTGCCGCATCACTCGATCGGCACGTCTGAGTTGCTGATCTGGAAGAAGAAACATAGCTATCCGCTTGGCACATGATTCCTATGGTGTATCCATGGTGCCACAGCACAATCTCAAATCAAAAAACATCAAAGAGAAAAGTGGTTCTCAAAGCGGACATCCGGTGGAGACTCCGGATAAGGACCTTCGACGAGCCCGAAAGGCGTTGCCGGGAGGCCCGGGAAGTGATGAAAAACGGGGGTTCCTGGAGCGACACCCGCCGGGAAGCCCGGAAAAAGAACATGAAAAATGGGCCTCCCGGGAGCCAAAGGCTCGACCGGGAGGCCCGATACGTTTGAAGCGGCG
>ERZ1034969.96-NODE-96-length-61432-cov-109.656679_pt1 | contig 61432 bp, 62 predicted proteins | sample MGYA00520624_ERZ1034969 | MGnify/ENA primary metagenome ERZ1034969 (study PRJEB33766, sample SAMN09781776) | gut metagenome | biome: gut microbiome | host: Homo sapiens | place: Madagascar | study: EMG produced TPA metagenomics assembly of the PRJNA485056 data set...
ATTCACATGGCAGTTTCTCCTGATGCTGCACGTATCTTTTGTGCTTAAGGCAATATTTGCCATTGATGCAGTTGCGCCCATCAGGGCAGAGGAGACACTTGCGAGCTGCATAGGTGCTTTTACTTCTGATAGCGCTCATAATAGTAGGTTACTATCTGATGTTCGGTAGGCTGGACGCCATTGCGAGTGGTGAGCGTATCAACTATCTCATCGTATGTGCACTGTGACATCTGAGAAATCAGATTTTCATCGTGGATGCCCTGAGAGAGCTTGTATAAGCATGCCCAGATGATGAATATCCAAAGGGCGATGCAAAGAATGATCTTGACTGTTTTCATAATCTATAAATGTTTTAACCAACAATAATGTTTTCTTTCTTCGAGATAGCCGGGGATAGCCTGATACAGGTATGCCTCTCGCTCGAAGGATATGGCACGGTATGCCTTTCTGGTATCACGGATGATGGCTAGCTTGATGAGCCATTCGATAAGGTACCAGAGATAGAAGATGTAGAGCGTTTCCTGCATCTGCCGGGTGTGGATGCTCTCATGTCTTTCCTCTATAGGAGTTATGGGGCGATTTCTTCTGGTGAAGAGGACCCCACAGATATTGATATAGCTGAATCCCGGTGGAGGGATGAGCCTGTTTCTTATTATCTTCATTGGCGTATGAATTAAAAGGGTTATTGCAAAAGTACAAAAGAGCCTGGGCTAGGGATATGCAAAGTTGATTTGCAAGATCTATTCTTATGGAATGTCCCAACTACAAGAGATCGCTCGTTAACGCATGATATTTGATGCCCAGGCTCTAACTGCTTAGAAGTACACCCATCTTCTCACGAAGACGCTTGTCACAAACACTATCTAAATAACTAAAATCATAGTTTCATTTATGAACCTTAATATCTTTATGAAAGATAGTCTTGAACTTTAAAGGCACAGGCTTCCAGCTCGGACACCCGGTATTCGTAGCGAGTAATCTTGCCGTTCTTGCCACGTCCGTAGACCTTGACCTTGCCTTCCTTCACCCATCGCTCTACATTGCGTCTGCCGAAGGCATCAAAAGCCTTGGCTTGTGTGATGAATGGTCGCTTGCCTACAGCTTTGGAAATTTCTTCCTTGACTACATTGCGTAATGCTGATAGGAATGTGTCGAAAGAGACCATCTTGTCAGCGAACTGGATTTGTACTGTTTGATTCATGACTATTGCTTTATTTGATTCTTGTTACTGTGATAACACCTTGCTCCCGGTTGAGCTTGGTCTTGAACTTCCGGCTGTAGATGGCACCGAGATCAGTGCAACTACTCTTGACCGATAGCATTCTCTTGATAGGGAAGACGATGGCTTGACCTAGCGCCAATTCCCTGATCAGAGGTCTGAGTGGTAATGTTTTTTCTGACATATTATCTTGTTTTATTAAAATACCTGATTAATAATTTCGTTGATGCATTCTGTAACTATCATTGTCCTCCTCCTTCCTGAAGAGTCTGGATATAATTTCGGATGCTGTTGTTGGTAATGTCGAAGCACCCTACGAGATAGGAGAGACCGCACTGGCTTCCATTTTTCTCAGCAATCTCCTTGGCATCGGCTATACGCTGGGTGACGGTGTTGCAGATGGAAGTGAAGAAGTCTTCGGGATCATGATCTTTATGTTCCTGGTCTTTGGCTTCGTCATTATCATTATCATTATCATGTATGTAAGAGCCATCCTTGATGCCAAGATATTTTTCAGCGAACCTCTCAACTTCACCAAGATGGAATCGGGTTACTTTTTCAAGATTGCCGATTGTTTGCAGCTTTTTCAGTTTTCCTTCTTTGATATACTTATTGAGAGTGGCAAGGCTTATTCCCAAGATTTCGCACACTTGACTTCCTTTGAGGATAGAACCATATTTGTCAAATATTCCTTTCCAGTCTGCGTGAGTTATTTCTTTTTTCATATTGCTTGAATTGAATTATTATTTAACTAGAACGAAATCGTATACGAAGACGAGAGGATTGCTGCCCCAATGGAGGTGGAGCTTACAGCTAAGCATCTTGTATGCTTCGATAGGAGTTCTGTACCACCTTTTCTTACGTTTGCTATCGTTAGTGGCATCGTATGAAAAGGCATCGTCAATACCATCGATGTGGCTACGGAAGATTCCTTCTTTCATGCAGTCATCGGTGCTGATGTCCTGTAGGCGCTGTACACGGATGTTGATAATCATGATTTGATGAGGCATCGTTTTTGCCGTGACGAACATCTTGTTATTCCATCCAGGATGTTTGCATAGTATTGTCCTGATGGATGGTTCCAGTGAAATGTCGCTGTATCTTTGGGCTACTGCCACGACTTCACCTATTTTATATGTGGACTTTGCCACTATCTCATTGCCATCATTGATGAAGAGCTTGCCTTTGTCTTTTCCTTCCGTACAGAAACCGCAATTGCAGTTAAACTTGAAAGGCTTTTGATAGGCGATTCTTCTGGTCTGAGTCTTGCGACCTTCCAGAACTGCTTGGGTGAGACCGTACTGGTCATTGAACATTATCTTTTTCATTGCCTTATTATTTTAAAACATTATTCTGAACGGCTTGCCTTTCAAAGACGGTCTCTTATCGAGAACAAACTTTATTAACTCCTCGTATCTTATCACGAACAATGGACAATACATGTATTTCAACGTGCATACAAATCTGTCATTGAGCATAATATCGAGGAATAGAGCTTTATTTTTTTTCATCTTGAGTCTATTTTTTATAGTTAACTAAAGCTGGAACTAAATCTTTGAGGTATGCCCATTGAACAATCTCTTCGAATGTATAACAATCAAAATCGGAACGCCATCCATCAAATTCGAGAAAGTCTTCTGTACGATGTCCAATAACGTAAGAGGAATCCCCTAAGTCAAGGAGACAATTTTCTTTGCTTTCTGGAAGTTCTTTTCCTGAATGCCAAACTTTGGATATATTTATGTATAACAGATCGTCTGCACTCGTTCTGACCGCCATACCATGCCAAACTGGGTAACCTTCATGTGGGTTTCCATCTTCGTCTAACAATCCGCTTGTAAGCCCGGTATGAAATGGACAAACGAACAGTATATCTGGCGCATCAGGAACTTTTTTGCTATTTTCTTTCATTTTTCTTCAAATTTATTTGGCACTTATTTATTTATTTACTAACTTTGCAGCGCAAATTATTCATGGAGTTCTCCTCCTTCTCGGCAGACAAGTCTGTTATGGAATGCTCTGCAAAGAGAAAAGAAACTAGCCCTTGGTCCTGTGCCGAGGGCTTTTTCGTTGCAAGTCCGACTTCTTGCAGCGACCTCCACACCATGTTGATGTGGTCGTAAAGGTCGAGAAAGGAGGAGACTCCATAATGAATAATTTGCAAACAGAAAATGGCAAGAAAGAAGTTTTTTGCCGATACATTCGTAAGGGTGGTAAGATTATCTATCCTAAGACAGGTAACTTTTTCCATTTCTTTGTCTAAGCGTTAAACTTAGCTTGCCTATTTCAAGGGAGGAGGGTCACAGGCTTCTCCCTTTTTTATCTTTTATCCATCCTCTGCTTTTGCCGAATCCGGAAATATTTTATCTAATTTATTCATTTTTCTTCAAATTTATTTGGTACTTATTTATTTATTTACTAACTTTACGGTGCAAAGATAATCATTTTAGCTTGAAAGTAATCAAGAAGATTATTTATTTAAGAAGTAATAAGCAATATTAATTGATATTAACAATTAAAGTGATTGATATTATGAACAGAACTATTAATGTTGGACTAGCTATTGAACAAAGAATCAATGAGTTAGGTATTACTAAGTCTGAATTTGGACGTAGAATCGGTATTCCTAATCAAAATGTCAATCGTGTTCTATCCAAATCTTCAATCGACTCTGATAAGTTGGTTGAGATATGCAATGCTCTTGATTATGATTTCTTTAAGTTGTTTTCTTCTTCTGTAGAGGAAAACAAAACATCATTGCTGAATATCTTAAAGGTAAAAGCTATCTTGAAAGAAAAAGGCATAGGGGAAATTAAACTTGCTTCTATGCTTGGTATATCTCGTTCAGAGGTAGAGGCTATAATGGACGGAAATGATTTGACCCTTGGATTAGTTGAAAAAATGGCAGAGGTGTTGGTTGTCAAACCTGCAGAATTGATAAATGGCGCATCTGTTACGGCTGAGGCTGTAGCAAAGAGTGATCAAGCTATGTATGAAGAGTTGATTGCTCTAAGAGCTGAAAATAAGGTGCTGAGGGAGATCCAGGGTCTTTCTGCAAAAAGTCATGTTCATGTAGGATAATTAAAATGTGGTGATATGGATAAATCAGCTATTTTAACGCTTGCCTTTTACTCTGCTTTGATTATTATAATAGGGGTTGTTGCCATATTTAAGCAAAGTAAGAAACTATGCGATAAGAAACTAAATGATCTTCAAATGACAGAGAGTCAATATACTTATTGTAAAAACATAGTATTAAATCATCTAAAAACGAAAGAGCCCCTTCCGAAAGATGATAAGTTGTTGAACAATTATATGGCTTGGTGGTGGAAGAATAGCAAAGATAAAGCTTATTCAGAAAATGATACTCTTATAGTTTCCGCAATAATTCATGGTATAGTAATGCTTTATGTTATTTTTTATAGTAATAGCCGTCTTATACCAGCTTATGAAGGAATTATAATGTTAGCGATTTGGGGATTTTCAGTTTTTCTCTTTGTCTATAGCTTAGGGTTTCTAATATCATCACTTTTGGGTACGAAATTATTCGTTGGGGATGCTGATTTTAAAACTTTTGGATATTGGCTTAAAATTGTATGTACATGTATCTTATGTGAGATTTTGTTGGTGCTCTTTCTTAAATACGGAAATGATAACCACTTATTCTCATGCGATTACTAGGTTTGAAAATTCTAGTGATTGCATATTAACAAACAAATTAAAGAGATTGTTATGAAAAAGTTTTTTATTTTAGCAATGATGCTTTGCAATTTTGTTCTGGCTGAGGCTCAAACAGAAGCAGAATGTTTCCAGTACATCAAGAAACTTGATGTACCAAGTGAGGTTATGACTTTGCCTAACGACAATCCTGCTAACTTCTGGTGGTATCTACCCAAATATAATAGTGAGTATCAAAAGTTTGAAACTGCTTTGAAAAAAGGTAAGAGCACTGCACACTCTGCTGTAAATGAGATAGAAAATGATCTGATGTTTAGAACGGATTTTCAAAAAGGATTGACGGATGAAAATTCGGTAGAGGTTTTGGATTCAGTATATAATTTTTTCAATCTTAAGGTTTATAATCCGCAAATGAAGGTTTATATAATAGGAGACCGTGAGGTAAATGCTTATTCTACACCAGATGCTATAATACTTCTTAATAGCGGTCTTCTTAATAAAATGGGAACTTTTGAAAAAATATATGCTGTAGTTGGTCATGAATTGGCTCATTATGCTTTAGGGCATGTTTTGCAAAACTTGTATGCTGTAAAGAAGAAAGAAAAGCGTAATCAAATTATGGCTGGTGTTGCTTCTGGTATTCAGGCTGCAGGAACTGCTATAGGTCAAGCTATGTATTCTGATAACAGTCCATCTGGTCAGAAGGCAAGGGAACAAGCTTGGCAAGATGTAAGGAATGGTTTGGACAAAAATCTGGAATGGGCTACAATAGATGCTTATGGTAGATTTCATTTGAAATATAGTCGAAGCCAAGAAATGGAAGCAGATATAGCCTCTTATCGCTTTTTGCAATGGATGGGTGAAGACCCAAATTATGTGATAAAAATGCTTGAAATACTAGGTGAAGGAGAACCGAAGATTGACCAAAAGAATAGCGATCATCCTTCCACATCGTTCCGCATCAATGTGTTGAAGGCTATAGCTAAATACGATGAGGCAAAAAAGCGAATATAGTTAAGAAGTAAAATATAATTAATATAAAGTTTAAAAATTGTTTTGAAAGAAACACTGAAACGTTAGTAAATACAGTATATTATGAATTTAGTTTGGAAATAAAAAAGTCCTTTTTTGTAATTTGTTGATATTAAGTAAGTTAACGTAAGTACTTGGTTTCTAGATAGTCAGAAGTGTAGTGTTTTGAAAACGTTTGGCACGATAAACGTGACAAAATAGGACGTTTGTTTCGAAATTGCTTTGAAAAGAAAATTACTATGGCTACATTTAAAATTGTTGTTCAACATCAGAGATCGGATGGCTTTTACCAAGTTTATATCCGAATGACTCATAATCGTAGATCGCTTTATATCAAGACGAGCAAGATGGTGGGGCAGAAAGGCATCGTGAAGGGTTCTCATGATGTGAAGGATTCTTTTGTGCTTAATTCTCTGAACCAAATTATTGAAGAATGGATGTTCAAGCTAAATAAGCTAGACATCCGTTCCTGGAGTGCTGAACAGGTTAGGGACTATCTGGAGCAGAATGATGAAGATGTGTGTTTCTCAGACTTCGCTAGAGAATATATTGGTGAATTGTCTGAAACATTGAAACCTCAGTCTCTTGTCAATTATCACAATACATTGCATAGTATAGAAAGATATTGTGGTTCTGAGAAAGTTATGTTTAGCGAATTGAATACCAAACTTGTGCAAGGATGGATAGATAGTATGAAGGATTCTAAATCTAAGAAGTCGTTCTATCCACAATTCTTGAAGAAAATGTTCAAGGCAGGTGTGGCTAAATATAATGATTATGACAACGACATCGTAAGGATTAAGGTGAATCCTTGGACTAAGGTGGAGTTTTCTAGGCATATAGTGCCCAAAAAGCGTGCTATCCTGATGGAGGATTGCAGAAGGATATTTTCTGTGATTCCTTCTTCTAAGACAGAATGCCTGGCAGTGGATGTTTGCAAGATGGTATTGTGTCTTGCCGGGATCAATGTGGCTGACCTTTATGTAATGAAGAAGGTTGATTATTATGATGGTATCTTGCATTACAAGCGCCAGAAGACGAAATCGGCTAGAGCTGATGAAGCATATATAGAAATGAGAGTTCCTGATATGCTCCTACCTACAATGACGAAGTATTTCGCAGATAAAGATGACCCTTATCTGTTTAATTTTCACAAAAGCTATGGTTGCAGCAGGTCGATGGATGGTAATTTGTGCCTTTTTCTAAAGAAATTCTGTGTCAATACATTGAAGGATAGTGAATTGAAGATAACTCCTTACACTTTTCGCCACACCTGGGCAACTATAGCGCAAAATGATATTGGTGCCAACTATGAAGAGATAGGCTTTGCAATGAATCACGTCAGTACTCACAAGATTACCATGGGATATGTGAAGCCTGACTTCTCCAGAGCCTGGGAACTGAACGAGAAGGTGGTGGAGAAGATTTTCTTTACTAATGAGCCTAGCAGACGAACACAAGAGTATCATGCTCCGGTGTTTGAGAAGGTTGAGGAGACGTTTGAACTCAGTGCTGATGCTTACTATATGGGTGAGGTGGTTGGTCATGTAGAAGGCAAAGGCTACCGGAACACGGATGACATTATCCGGCAACTGATGGATAATATCAATGATACAGTGCCTAAGAACTGTACTATACAGATTAAGGTGAAGAATATCACCAAAGACCAGACGAAGTATTTTGAGCGCATGAGAGATAAAAAGTAGCTAATATATCTTAAAATTGTGCCAATAAATCTTAATATTTGACAGATTCAGTCAATTTCATACCATAGGGTAGTCTTCTCTAAAGTAGCAGAAATTTTAGAGAAGGCTACCTTTTTTTTATATTTAGCCATTATTAACAATTTTGAGATTCTTGATGTTGATGGTGGTCTCTTGTTTCTCAAATTTCTCCTCCAACTCCATGAAGGACTCTTCAACAGACAGGCTTCGATGCTCATCATTGTTGAATGATATGGATTGAAGCTTTGGAGCGACGTAGGGGAGAAATTTGGCAACTATTGCCAAGCGTCCGGCAGGTTCTTTTATCTGCATTAGGTCACTGGCTAGAGAGTAGCCCATTTCATTGATTCCGTTAAAATAGCCAGTGATGGCATCGCTAAGGCTTTCACGTACCGTTTTCGTTATCTTGTTTGCCGTGCCAGCCTTGCGTCCACCAGTCTTCTTTCGCTTTGGTTTCGGCTCATTGCTATTATCTTTTTTTGTTGCCATATTCTAAGAATTTAATTGATTACTGATAGTTTTCGAGTGCAAATATAGTGAAAAATACCGAAAGTTGGTGATTAAGTTGCGGAACTTATCACCGATAGGCAAGAAAAACGCATTACTTTAGCACAGTTTAAACATTAAATTCGAATTTTATGGGACTTATAGGAAAAATTGCAGGTAGTCTAAAAGGCTCTGTAGGCGGTCTTTTAGGTGGTGCTGCCACTGCAGCTGGTGGACTGCTGGCAGCTAATGCTAGAAACAAGGGATATGATCAGTATATCCAAACTTATCAAGACCGATTGCAGCAGGTGAAGGATCATCGGGACAATTTGTATTACCAGGACCCTACGCAGACTGCTGAGAACCAGGTTGCCGTAACCAATGCCCAGAAGGTATTGGATGATGCCACGCAAAAGGCTAAGAATACGAATATTGTTAGTGGTGGCTCTGATGAAGCGGTGGCGCTGAGCAAACAGGCTGCTCAGGAGCAGGTGGGCAACATTATGCAGCAAGCTGCCGTACAAGGCGCTCAGACCAAGGAAAACGTATGGAATACTGGTGATTCGCAGATAGACCAAATGACTAACTACATCGCTACAGCCAAGAAGGAGAAGGCTCTTTCTACTGCCCAGGGTATCACGGAAGCTGTAGGTGGTCTGGCTGGCGCAGCAAGTCAACTGCCAATTTAAGGAAGGAGGGAATTATGGGATTTATGAGTGATGATTTAACTCCTAAGCGTCCGGCAACAGCTGTTGTTCCTGTTACTGATTTTCCTTCTGATGGTGGTAATGCGGAGAAGCCGGAATTTGCAACTGCTCAGGCTACAGAAGTACAACCTGTAAAGAATACTGCCATTGATACGACTGGTATTACAGGAAATGATGGCAAGGAATCTTTTGTACAGCAGCCAACCGAAGATGTTACCAAGGTAGAGCCTAACCAGGGTATCAAGATTGACTGGAGTAGACCTTATAGCGAGATAGAGCAGAATCCTATCTTGCAGCAGATGAAGCCTTATGACATCATGAGAGATTACCAGAAGAATGGTGATGGCAACTGGGCTACCTTCATGCCTTGGCTTAGTCAACTTGGTGATGCTGATAAAACCGTAGCAGCCAATGAAGCTTTGAGGAAGAAAGCGGAGAGGCAGGCCAAAATGGAGAAATGGAGTAATTTCTTTATGCATCTTGGCAATTTTTTCGGTACAACACAAGGTGCTCCATCGCAGAAGATAGAATCAGCACAAGAGCTTACCGAACGCCAACGCAAGCTGAGGGAAGGCACTGATGCCCTTCGCCAGAAAGGCTATGACCAAATGATGGTGAATATCTGGAAGGACAGACAGAACAAGCAAGCACAGATGCAAGCAGAGGCTGCTGCCAAGGCTAACGAGGCGCTGGCTGCATATCGCGCATCACAGAAGAATCAGCAGGATGCTTTGACACCCGAAAAGGTGAAGACCGAACAGGCAAGACAGGAAGCTTCTAAGGCTGCAGCTGGTCTTTCTACTGCCAAGACCAAGACGGAAGATGAACTGAGAGGCAAGAAGGGTCATTTGCTTGATGCCCAAACCAACAATGCCAATGCCGGAGCTGCTGATCATAACGCCAGTGTAGTGGTGAAGGGAGCGCAAGTTAGGCATATCAATTCGCAGACAGAGGGACAGAATCAGAGGAATGCCAACCAGAAGGAGGCTGATGATTTCAATATTCGATATGTGAACGACCCTAAGTTTAAGAAACTTGTAAACAAGTGGGCAGAGAATAACGGTATGTCTATCGGTGGAAATGATGGCAGGGGTGGAACCTGGGCTAACGAGAAGAACAGACAGCAGGCTTCAAGATGGGCAAAGGCTCAGATGAAGTTTGACCGGACACCTCCTTCAAGAAGAGGAGGTGGTGGCAGTAAGGTTCCACCTTCACGTAGGGGCGGTGGCAGCAAAGTTCCACCATCTAGAAGATAGTAATAGAATATTAATCAAAATAAGATAAAGTATGTTTGACGAGCAAGACAGACAATATTTTTATAATGAGTTCAAGAGCAACGGCTATGAGGTAGGTAGCTATGATGACTTTAAAAAGGACTTGAACAACAAGGAAGATCGTGACTGGTATTATAATGAAGCCAAGAACATGGGGTATGATGTGGGAACACAGGCAGACTTTGACAAGATGGTGCTGGAGCCAGCTGCATCTGCTTCTCCTTCTACTGGTGGTAAGCAAGTTGTTGCTTCTGCTTCTAAACCGCAGGTGGCGCAACCTGTAGCGAAGCCGAAGACAGAATATCCTCAGGAGGTACTTGATGCTTATAATTCACCAGACAATAAGCCGGGCAACTTCAAGGACTTGGCTCAGCTGAATGATGAGTATCAGCGAGGCGAGTTAAAGAAGCCTAGCTTGATTTCGCAAGCACTCGGCATGATGCCGAAGGTGGATGCCGGAAATATCGGCAAGGAGCAGAAGATGGGTGGTATGATAGCCAATATGCTTCTTGGTGAGAATGACCAGCAGCAACAAGCACAGCAGCCACAAAACAATAATCAGCAGGTACAGCAGCAAGCACAGCAGGATGCTTCTCCTGAATCTAAGGAAGAGTCTCCTGTTACAACTCCATCTGGTGTGGTGAATAACGAAGGCTTGATGGATGCCAAGTTTGCCAACTATCTGGAGAACTGGAAGCAGAGACCGGATAAGCAGGGTACTTACTTTGAGAATATGGTTGCAGACTTGTTGGCTGATGGTACTGCCAACAGCAATGAGGAGGCTGTGAAGATTGTGCAGTCTGCTCTGGGCAGATATGCGAACCGTTCGGCCATGGACGTTACTAACCAGGTAGTTGCTTCTTTGCCTGATTATACTGTGCAGGATGCTGAGAAGAGTATCGAAGCGCAATGGTATAGTCATGGTGTGCAGGATAAGTTGAAGCAGGAGGCAGACAGCATGGGTATCAGCTATGATGACTATGTGGCTCAGTTCCTGAAGCCAGCTATGGTACAGAGTTTGGTTAACAAGTATGGTCCGAACTATCGTGACATCGCTGAGGGCATCGCTACACGCCTCTATGCTCATGATGAGCATGTGCAGGACAGACTGATGAACCAGGACATCAATGAGGCGCTTTCTGACGTTATCAGCAAATATACCAGCACATCTGTAGCTAAGGCTATTCAGGATGCTGAGGCTGCTTCTAATGCTCAGATGGCGAAGTATAACGAGCAGTCGAAGTATGTGGATGCTGCTTCTCCTTTTGCTATTGGCGCTATTGCTGAGGCAAACAAGACCCGCGACCCTCAGAAGATATTGGGTGATCTGCAGAAGAAGTTCGGCAAGCTCTACCGGAATCCGGAGTTCCTGAATGATATGAGCAATGCAGCATTCAAGGTGATGCAGCGATATGAATTGAATGGCACTCTGAATGGTGATCCTAAGCAGTTCAAGCCAATGATCAATGCTGCCATCAAGAATGAACTTGACCAGCTGGAGGTGAAGGGTATGATACCTAGAGGTAGCGCAGATTATATCTTGAAGACAGGTATCGAGAATACCATCATCGGCAAGGTATCTCGCAAACTGATTCAGACGGACTATCAGAACTGGCTGGAGGATATGGCTAATCAGCAGTATCAGCCGGGCTTTTGGGAGAATGTAGCTAGTGGTGCTCTGACCTTTGCTGGTGATGCCTGGAGTTATTGGTTGCCAGGAGCAGCAGGTGGCAAGTTGACCAAGAGCATGATAGCCAAGGCTGAGGGCAAACTGGCTGGTGACCTGATGGCTAAGGGTATGGAGCGCAAGGTGGCTGAGCGAGCTGCCAAGGTACTTATCGGTAAGAGTAAGGACGTGGCTTTGAAGAACGGTGCTGTGCATGGTGCTGTTACCTTTGGTGGTCAGTCGGCTATCTCGAAGCCTATTGATGAGGTTTATCGTACTGGTCAGTTTGACGAGAATGGCAAGATTTACAATCCTTCCGTGGGTAAGGTTATCGCTAATACTTTGGGCGAGGTGGCTAAACAGAGTGCCGTAGGTGCCATCATGCAGGGTGGAACCATCGCTAACATGGTAGGTAAGGGCAGAGGCTTGGCTACCAATATTCTTGCTGATGTTGGTGGAAAGGTAGTGGATTCCGGTATCATGACCGGGCAGCAGTTGTTGGAGCGTATGGCGCATGATCCGAACTTCAAGCCTACAGGCAAGGATGCTGCCGAGAGTTTTTTGGACAGCATGGCGAACCTTACAGCTATCGGCTTGCCGGGCATGGTGGGCAAGTATGCCCGATTCAAGGACGCGAGGGAGTTTAACAAGAAGTTTGACTTCACAGATCAGGATATTGCCGAGTTGAAACGATTCGGCTATGATGGTCTTCGTGATGCTTTTGAGAAGGTTGGCATTGGGGAGTATGCCGTGGAGGGTGAGAATGCCCAGCGACTTGATGGACAGTTAACCCAGAAGTATATGGACCTGATGAACGACAAGAGTGTTCCGGAGGTGTTAAAGGCTAAGATGATGGCTGTGGTGGAAGGCAAACGCCCTTCTTCTTTCTCGCCTGTTATTGATAGCGAGGTATATAGAGGTGACGATGGTAAGTACTATTTGGAAACCTATAATAAGGATGGAGGCGTAATTGACCGCAAGGAGTATTCTTCTCATGATGCTGCACGTAATGATGAGAAGAAGATGGAGTATGAGAAGACTCTTGGTTTGGCTTCTGTGCTGGAAGGTGAGTTCCACAACGAGTTTACTCAGGAGCATCTTGATGGCTTGTACAACAAGGCAGCCCAGAAATATAATATGGGTGAGAAATTGACGGATGAGGATAAGGCAGCGGTTTATCTTCATCAGAATGCTGGTGCCATCAAGGAAATCATGGATAAGCAGCAGAAGGGTGTTATCCTTACTGATGAGGAGCAGAAGCAGGTTAATGCCTATCGCCATTATTATGACAGTGCTTTGGAGAACAGTTCTGTTATGAGGGAGTTTGTCAACACGTTTGAGGATTCCCATGATGTGGCGCGCGGTACACTTCGTAAGGCTTTGGAGTCGAAAGATAAGAAATATGCACCTTTGGTGGAGTCTTATCTTAAGGAACTTTACAACTCTATCGAACTGAAACGTGAAATGAAGCAGACGATGGATGATCTCTATAATACTTCACATGGTAATGAGCAGAAGAGGATTGAGCAGGGTGGTGTTGAGGGTGAAAAGCCTGCAGCTCCTGTTGAAGGTTCTGCTGGTGGTCAGGAGCCTCCAGTTTCAGAAGGTCCTTCTCCTTATCAAGGTAATACCGATGTTTCATCTGGTCAAGGTGAAGGCGTTTCTACAGCAAATTCAGATAACTCATCTGCTGATGTTATTACTTCTGATGCTTTTGTTATGGGACAGAATGCCTATAAGAATGGGGATTCTGAGGCTTTGCAGGCTATTGACTATAATAGTGATTTGGCAACAGGACGTTTGCAGCGTGCTTTTGCTGACAATGAGAAGATGCCTGATATTGTAGCTAATGCTTACAATGAGGGTAGAGATATGGAGCAGTTTGTGGCTCAGCGTGCCGGTAGTCTGACACCGGCACAGAAAGACGCTATCAGTAAGTATGTAGAGGCTATGGATGCCAAGAATGGTGCTATTGATGCTCTGCAGCATGCTGATGATGGTTATGGTGATGCCCTGAAGGAACAACTCTGGCCATACCAAACGGAAGACGGAAACATCGTGCCAGCTACTTTGGATAGCGGAAAACAGGTGTTCCTGAAGAAAGACAACGAATATGGTGGAGCCTTTGTTGTTGTGCCTGATGAGCAGGGAAAGCCTACGATTAAGCAGATACCGAAAGCTGGTATTATAGAGAAGGGTACTCCTATTCCTCTTGATGAATACATCGAAAAAGCAGTGGCTCTGCAGAAGGATGCAAGAAATAAGCAGTTTATCAGCCAGTTTGATGGCAGTGGGTTGAAACGAGGAGATATTGTATCAGTTTCTATGGAAGCAGGTGATGAGCCTTCTGATGTTAAAATTGTGGGTTATACAGAAGATGGTCGTGTGATATTGACAGATACAGATGTTGATGTTAATTCGCAAATAGACCCTGACAAGTTGGAAATTGTTACCAAGGACGAGTTTAATGCCTGGCGACAGAATGCAATCGATACCTCTATTGGTGCCGAGTTGGATGCCGAGGACGCACAGCGTGCCAATGATGATGCAGCCAAGGCTGAGGCTGATAAGAAGCAGCGTTATGCCAATGGCATCGTGGGACTGAGCGAGGGCCAGCCTGACTATTCTTCTAAGGACACAGAGCCAAAGGTGGCTGCTGAGTATCTGCAGGAGCAGTATGGTGAAGACCATGGCAAACTCCTGAATCTGGTTAATGGAAGCCGTGACGACATCAAGACGCAACTTGCCAACAAGAAGAAGGCAGCTGCAGAATATCAGAACTGGCTTGATACCAATGCCGACCTGGACCCAGAGAAGGCTCAGAAGGTGGAGAACGACCTGGCTCTGGTTAATGAGCAGATTGCTGATCTTGATGCTCGTTTCAAGAACTGGAATACTATCCGCAACAGCGTGATGACTCCTGATGAGGTGAAGGCTATGAAGGAGGAGCGCAAGGCTGAGGTGGAGAAGGCTGGTGTTGATGAAACTGCCATCGTGCCATCTGATGATTTCCATTTGCTCGTACTTGACGATAAGGAATTGAAGAAGCAATATCCTACTATGGATGAGGCTAACGACTATATTACCTCTCAGCGCAAGGACATTTATCATACCCAGGAGGATGTGGAGCACAAGATGAATGACGTGAATGACATTTTGGAGCAGTATATCAATGGCGAAACAGAGCTGGATCCTAACCAACTTATGGAATTGAATACTACAAAGGCTCAACTGGAGGCTCTGCAGACTAATTTGTCTGTTGCAGCAAAGGGTTTGAAGGCTCAGGCTAATAAACTCAGCAAACTCTATAAAACAGAAGTTAGCCAGCAGGAAATGGGAGAACTGGGTATGACTCCTTCTAAGCAGCGCAAGGCATTGGTGGCTGATGCGTTGAAGAAGAATGACCTTGGAGCAATAAAAGAGATATACAAGGAATCCTCTGTTGACGTTACGGACTTGACTCCTCAGACTCTTGAAGAGGCAGTATCTGAATCTTTGAGACCACATAGCTTGAATCCGGAATCTCTTCAATATGAGTTGGGCAAGAGCAATTTTAAGGTTGGTATTGGCAAGGGGTATGATTCTAACAAGTTCAATTATCTTATAGCCAAGAAAGGAACAGGTATGTCGGTTAACGATTTTGCAGTGAAAGTATATAATGACCTTCCTGTAAACTTGCAGGATATGGGATATACCGACCAGGATGTTCGTAATGCCCTTCTTGATATGTTCAAGTCTTATGACAGCGTGAAGGAAATGAGAAATGTGGCTCTGATGAACCGCATAGCAGCTGCAGAAGATGAACTTTCAAGCAAGGAAGAGTATTATGAAGCACAGAAAGAGCGTGAAATTATCGAAAGACAGGCAGAAAATCCAGATTATTATGCTTATCTTGAAGATAATTCTGTACCTTTGCCGACTGAAAATGAACTCAACCAAATTGCAGGTATGGAATATGACCGCATGATGGAGATTGAGGATCGTGAACGAGAGTACAAACAATATGTTAAATCAATTTTACCAGAATTAGCTGATTATGATGACAGAAACAATGAAGAAGGATATGGAGGAGGCAGTAGCCTGGGTAGCGACTCTTCACGGAGAGGAGTTGATGAAGGAAATCGCAATAGCCAAGAAGGTGGTAGCAGAGAAGCATCTGCTGAGGCCGAGGCTGGAGCGTTACATAATAGCACAGGCGAAGGGAGACAAGAGATTAGCAGCTTGGCATCTGGCGAAGGCTCAGCTGATAGAACTCCACATTTACCGCAAGAAGCATCCTTCGGAGAACGTTTAAAGAGTGCCATTGCCGAAACTGAGACCGAACCAACAGAGGCTCAGAAGAAGGCAGGAAACTACAAAAAGGGTCATTTGTCCTTTGGTGGCTACGATTATACCGTAGAAACACCAAAGGGCGTGACTCGAAGCGGTAAGGACGAGCAGGGCAAGCCTTGGAGCGTGACCATGCACGATACTTATGGCTATATTCTTGGTAAAATTGGCGTTGATGGTGATCATATTGATATGTTCATCAATGACGCTGCAGACCTTGATACTTTTGATGGTAACGTTTATGTTGTTGACCAGGTGAACCCAGAGACTGGTGAGTTTGACGAGCATAAGGTGATGTATGGCTATCCTTCTGAGGAGGCTGCTACAGAGGCTTATCTTGCCAACTACTCCAAGGGCTGGAAGGGACTTGGTAAGGTTACTGCTGTGCCTAAGGCTACCTTTGACAAGTGGCTGGAGTCTTCTGACCGCAAGACTAAGCCTTTTGCGGAGTATGCTATGGTACAGAAGGAACAGGCGAAAACTAATAGTGATTTCATTGCCCAGATGGAATATGATTATGAAAATGATATTCACCCATCTGAGGAGGATAAGCCTAAGATGCAAAAGTTTGTTGAACGTTTGCTTAATTTCCATTCCGATAAGGAGGACAAAATAGATTCGGGCTATACTATCTTATCTTCTAACATTCAAGGTGATAAGCTATATCCTAATGAAAAGAAATGGTTTGGTACAGGAAAATATCGTAAAGGCGTATCTTGGGTAGATAAGCAGAATAGCTGTGCTTATGAAGTCAATCCTAGATTTAATAAGCGTGGTTATCTTTCTGCTGTTGGTGTTCATAAGATAGTTCCTTTAATGAGATTTGATCGCGATGTGAAGGAGGTGAAGCCTTCGGAAATGACGGAGGCGCAGAAGGTGGCTTACGATGCCGTTTCTACCATGCTTAAGAAGGCTGGTATTCCGGTGAAGGTGGTTAGCAATGAGGATATGGAGAAGGTGGCTGAGGCGCAGGATAACCTGAATCTTGCCATGCTGCTGAATCAGCCTGAAATGAGATTTAAGATCAAGACACCGGAGGAGAAGCAGGCTGCTGAGAATGCTTATAACTTTGCCAAGGAGTTGCGCCCGGATAAGTGGAAGCAGTATGCCGTGGTGGATATGAGCAATCCTAACAAGATGCCGGAGTACTTTGAGAAGCAGGAGCTGGCTAGAAAGGAACGTTCTTATTATAATAAGCTGATGTGGGGTAACTACAAGGTCTTCAATCTTGACAAGAGTTTTGAGGATAATGTGGCTGGGCTTACTGGCTCTTTCCCTTCGGAGTTTGACCCATATAAGATTGATGCTCAGACTAGTAAGAAGAATGAGTTGAAGAAGCAGATTAAGGAGACAGAGGAGGCTTATAAATTAACCGGGCAGGAACGTAAGGAGTATCAAAATCAGCTGATGAAGGAGTACATGGATGAGCATGGACTGGCTTCTGAAAACGATATTCCTGATGATGTTTGGAGGGAGTTTGATTATAAAGCTGTTGAGAAATATCAAGATAAGCTTGATTCCTTGTTTGCGAAATATAAGGATTTGGATAGACAGTTGAAGGCTGTTGCTGAGCCTGGAGTGCAGTACTTGAAGGGCAAGGGTGTGGTTTATGGCTATACCGATGGCAAGGAGATTGTGCTGAACCAGGAGCATCTGAATCCTAATACTCCTATACATGAGTACCAGCATCTTTGGCGTACTGCTGCCAAGAAGATGAATCCGGAACTTATAGAGCATGGTGATAAACTCATCATGCAGACCCAGCTGTTTGCCGACTTGAAGGAGGACCCTAACTATAAGCATCTGAGCGATGATGAGATTTGCGATGAGGCTTTTGCTCGTTTGACTGGTGAGGACGGTGCTGCCATCTTGGAACAGATGGCGAAGGAAGCCATTAAGGAAAATCCGTTAGATACTGCTAAAGAGCTTACTATCATCAACCGATTAAAGAATTGGTTGAAGAAGTTCTGGTATTGGACTCTTGATACATTTACGAAGTGGAAACCTGAGGACATCAAGAAAATGACCTTGGAGGATATTCGTAATCTAGTACTGAGAGACTTGGCGCAGGGAGTGGACCCACGTACTGTGCTGAATGAGAAGAAAGCTAAGAAGGATGATAAAACTCTTGCCGGAGTGCATAATATTACTGAGGAGAAGTTGAGAAAGGCTATAAAGCTAGGTGGTCTTGCCAATCCTTCTTTGGCTGTGATTGATACCAACAAGAGTGCTCACGACAATTTTGGAGAGATTTCCTTCATCGCTCCTTCTGCCCTTGTAGACAAGCGTACTGGAAAGACTGCTGGTACTTGGATAACTGATGCCTACACTCAGCGTTATCCTTCCGTAGAGCGAGAAATGAGCGAGAAGGGTAGTCAGAAGTTTAGAGACTGGGTTGATAGTCTTGAATACCCTGCTGCTGACAAGGCTGAGATTAAGAGGCAGGCAGAAGATGTCCTGAGCAACAATAATGCTCCTGCTTGGGAGTTGATGTATTTAAAGGAAAAGGGTATTGACATTAAGGAGTATGATTCAAGAATTGATTATCGCTGGAAAGAAATTATCAAAGACCATCCTACTGCCGAGGATATTCTGAGCAGTATGCAGAATGACCCTGAACTGAATGAAAAGGTTACAGGTCTCGCTAAGCATATCATCGTTGACCCTATACGGGGAAAGATTTCGTTGGAGGTGAGAAGAAAGATATATGAAGAGACTGGTGTTAAGATGAGTTCTCTCAATCCACAAGTAAGAAAACAGACTAAGGAAATCTTTGAGCGTGACTATAAACCAACCTTGCTTGATGAGGATGGCAATCCAAAGAAAGAGGATATAAAGAAGGTTGTTGAGGATATTGTGAAGGAACACAACGACACCAAGAAGTATGACTTCTATCTGTCTAAGGTGAAGGCAAGCAATTACGTCAACAAGAATGGTCTTTATGATGATTACATCAGATGGCAGGAGAACAAACTGGATGAGTTCGGAACGAAGAACCGTATCTTCCGTGGCTATACTAAGGATGGTTCCCGAAAGTATGTACCTGAGACTCTTGAAAATGTTTCAAAGGTTATGAGAGAAGATGCAAATGGGCAGACAAATGGAAGTGAATATACCTCGTTTGGCAGCTTCATCGCCAAGTTGGCTAGCCGTGTTGATTCTACAGACGAAATGCGTGCCAACAAGGATAAATTGTCTTCCAATGAGGATAAGGAAGAGTTTTATGATAAATGGAGTGAGGTTTATTATGACCTTGCCAAGTTCTTGTATAATGATGTGTTCTATGGTGAGCAGAGACTTCATGACATAGTATCTCATGCTGACCCTAAGAAGTATGCCAAGAATGAATATGGCATTACTCTTACTCCTTCCTTCATGAAGAAGCTGGATTCTCTTAAGAATGCTGTGCAGAATGATTTGAAGAGTGCCTATTTCGAGACCAAATTTAACCGCCCAGTTCATCTTAATGAATTTGTAGCTGCTGTTGTGCCTAATAATTTGGGTGAGGATGTGCGCAAGGGACTCGAAGAATCGGGGTTGTCTCTGTTTGATTACGATCCGGAAAAGGAAGGTGACCGCAAGCGTGCCTTTAATGAAGCTATCAATAGCAATAATGAAATCCGATTTCATCGAGTGACTGAGCCGGAGGAACTGAAGAGGCTGAATAAGGAGAAGACTTTCCGGATGTATAGCGGAATGCAGGAGGTGGATGGTAAGCTCTACTCGCCTATGGCTGCAATCATTGACGGAAAGCGTACTGATGCTACCGAGATTGGTGCCTGGATGGGGGCTGATGAGAGACCGGATCTTGCGAAGAACGGAAAGTTCCAACTGGTGAAGACCGACAAGAACCCTGGGGCAGGAGAAGGTCCTGTGCGTGCTGCCTACAATCCTTATATGCATACTTCAACATCTATGATGAACGACCAGTTTACCGGGGCTTATGCCAGAGGTAACATCAAGGTTGTGGAATGGGAGATTCCGGAGAGCGAGAAGACCAGTGGCTATCGTGCTGAGGGTGCAAAGGATGCCGTGGGACTTGTGCCTTGGCATTCGGGTTCCGTCAATGGTTTGTTGCCGAAGGATAGACAGAGGTCGGTGATGTTGTCTCGCTGGAGAAAGGCGGTGAGAGTGGTTCCTGATTCTGAGGTTGCTGAGAGTATCGCAGAGCAGCTGGATGGTACAGGGCTGGCTATTCCTTGGAACGTGGTTACTCCTAATCAGTTGAGGGAGTTGGTTAAACTGGGTGTGCCTATTACTACCGATGAGTCGGGCCAGCAGGCTCCTGAGACTAAGGAGAAGTTCCTGGCTCAGATGAACGAGTTGAAGAAGGAGTTTCCTCAGGCTCAGTTCGTGGACGTGAAAATGACCAAGGACGCTTTCAAGGAATGGGGCAGTAAGGGTATCGTGAAATCTCCTATCTTGGAGCAGAAGTTGCAGAAGCATCCTGATTCGCTGATGAAGGCTGGAACCTACTTTAGCGGTGGTGGACTGGTAGAGGAAGGTTTGAAGGGCATTATTGACCCAGTGGTGGCTGTGGAATATGACCGGAAGATAAGTGGCGTGTATCGCAACAACTTCGGACAGCATATTGTTACGGCTGACGTGAGAGACGTGGACCCGAAGGAACTGGTGAAGCATATTGATGGCGAGGTGGAGTATTTCCATGCTTCGCCTGTATGCAAGAACTACTCTCAGGCTAAGAGCAATGGGGGTGAGGTGGAGCTTGACAAGGAGACTGCCAAGAGTACTGCCGACTTCATTGATGCCGTGAAGCCGCGAGTTGTGACTATCGAGAACGTGAAGGGTTACAAGGACTCTGAGGCGATGAAGATTATCACCCAGGCGCTGGATAAGAACGGCTACAAATGGGATGCAGACGTGTATAATGCCGCAGATTTTGGTGGCTATACCAGCAGGGAACGACTGATTGTCAGAGCCGTGAAGGACGGAGAACTGCCTGAGAAGCCTAAGAAACAGCCACGCAAGAGTGGATGGCTAGAGGCTGTGGAGGATATTCTTCCTTCCCTGACTGAAAAGAAAAGCGGTGTGGCACCATGGATGGATGCCAGACTGAAAGTTGACGGTATTGACTGGCAGAAGGTGGAGAAGCCTCTTTACGTAATGGGCAGTGCCTATGCCGATGGCAAGATTCCTCATGCCTATGGGGATGAGATTCTGCCTACGCTGAGAACCAAGAGCGGAGACGTGATCATCATGCCGGGTGGAAAGGTGTTGCGTGCTGATGGCAGGGTATTGGCTAGAATAACCGGACTGGGCGATGACTATCTGTTGCCTAAGACGGAATCTTTGGCACATACCATCATTGGCAATGGTATTCCGGTGCAGTTGACCAAGGGCGTTATTGCTCCTCTGCTGAATAAGGATGACTTATCGGGCAGAAATGTACTGGCTAGACTTGGCAGCTCTATCTTCAAGAACAACTGGGATGCAGACATGCAGAAACAGGTGAGCGACCGGGTGGTGAACACTGCCAACAAACTGGGTGGTGCTGAGGCCACGGTTTACACTTCTGTGGATGAGGTGCCGGATGCTTATCTGAGTGATGTGAAGAATGGTGCTACCGGATGGTATGACCCGACTACGCACACGGTGCATGTTTATCTGCCTAACTGTGCTGATGCCAACGAGGCTGAGAGAACCGTGCTTCATGAGAAGATAGGTCATGAGGGTATGGAGGTACTTCTGGGTGGCGAAAATGAGGTAAGAACATTTGCCAACTTCGTTTATCATTCTGCAAGTAAGGATGTTCGAGGCAAGATTATTGACTTTGCCAATAAATATGATCCGGACTGGAAGAACAATGATCGCATGAATGTGGGAACTCAGGAGTATATCGCTCATCTTGCCGAGGAGGGTCCTAAGACTGCTGAGGACTTTTCTCTTTGGACTAAGATTAAGCATTATCTTATCAAGGTATTGAAGAAACTGGGTGTTCGAGTGCCGGGACTTCTCAATGACAAGGATTTGAGATACTACCTGATGAAGGCTGGCAAGGCTCTTCACGTTTGGGACGAAATGCCTCAGGAGAAGCAGGAAGCCCTGATGAAGCAGGCTAGCAATGCTGAAATCAAGGATGCGCTATCTGATGGTGCTGGTAAGGGCAAGCCGAGACAGAAGAAGGGTGAGAGTGCCATCCAATACATGAAGCGAGTGATGGAATGGAAGCGATGGAAGGAAGCCAGAGAGGACGAGAACGACCCAGAGCCACCTATGTTCTACGACTTCGACAAGGATGCCGATGGCAAGAAGGAATGGGAACGCCTTAACAAGGAATGGCGTGACAGCCATCATCTGCAGGGTGACGAAATGCCGATTAAGCCGGAACGCAAGGAAGGCGAGACGGACGAGGCGTTTTTCACTCGTTACAAGGAATGGGAGAAGTGGAACGATGCCATGGCCGACAAGGAGAACCCAATGCCTGATATGTTCTCGTTTGAAAAAGCCAAGCAGGACGAGGCTAGACAGAAGTACGAAGACTGGTTGACCAGACACGAACTGAACGAGCAGAACGATGCCGACCTGGACCTGTATGAGGGTAAGATTTACCCGGCAGAGACCAATCCGGAGGCTGATGCCCAGGAGCAGCGAGTGATGCAGGACTTGGCAGAGGTGACCAGTACGGACGTGAGCAAGGAAGGTGCAGCAAAGACCGTGAAGCATGCAGTTATCCATCGTAGAAAGAACATGGAGGAGGCGAGTGCTGATGATGCTATCTATATCAATGATGTGAAGAACAGAATAGAGAAGATGGCAGATAGCGGTGTATTTGACAAGTTGCTCTCTGACTATAAGGGTAAGGCGAACCGGGCAGAAAAGCTGGCTGAGGCTATACCTTATATAATAGAGGCTCCTAGAAGATTGCGTGACCTTGCGCACGACCTGAATGCTACTGGTGCTTTTGACAAGGGACATATTCATATCCAGCCGGAGGATGTGGAGGCTATCCAGCCTTATGTGGCTGATTTGATTGCTGAGACAGGCAAAAAGCATACCGTTCTGAAAGACGACAAGGAGGTGGAGGTTTATGATGATCCTCTGGCAGTGGGCGAGGTGGCAAGCAAGATGGCTCAGGCTATCAATGCCAATCATCAGGGCGAGGAAGCCTTTGTTCCTATTGACGGTTCGGATATTATGAGCGAGCATGTATTGCCACTGGTGATGCAGCAGATTGTGCCGGAGGGTATCGATTACAAGAATCTCTCTCCTGAAATGAAGGCTACCCTTGATTCTATCAGAGACTGGTATAACTATACCTACGACTGGTTGAAGGATAATCGCACATTAAGGGAGGACACCGGGTATAATGCTGACTATGTAAACCATATCTGGGATAAGGAGAAGAGCGACAAGCAGGCTTATGCCCTGTATGTAGAGAACAGACAGCGCACGAAAAGCCCTAACGAGAAGCCGAGAACCATCAGTACCCTGATGGAGGGTATCAGCGTAGGACTTGTGCCTAAGACTACCGACATCACAAAGATGATGGCTTACTACAGCAGAAGCAATATCGAGGCTTGGGTTAACAAGACGATGCTGCAGGAGTTGAGCGGATTGAACGTGATAGAGCGGAATGAGGACGGAGAAATTGTTTCTTCTGACCCACTGCTCTCTTCTACGCCTCCTTTTAACCTGGAGCAGTATCAGTACTTTGAGATTCCGGGTGTGGGTCCGGTATGGGTATATAATGTATCGCCTAAGCAGGTGAAGGTGAAGAATCCTATCACTGGCAAGGAGAGGGTGCTTTATAGCGAGGCTAGTGCCGGAGACCGATTCGGTGTAGTATTCGAGACCTATCAGTCTTCTCCTTTCTGGAAGGCGTTTGATACGCTTGCTTCGAGTGCCAAGAAACTGGAGTTGGGCTTTAGCGGTTTCCATGCCGGAGCATTGACCGAGGTTTATATGGTACAGAACATGGTGGAGTTTGGACCTAAGAAGGCTATGGCCAACTTTATGAAGTATATCTTTGTAGATACGATGAAGAACCATGAGCTGCCTTGCTTCGCCAATCCTGAGGACTTCCAGGAGGCTGCTACCCACTTGGTGAAGTTTGGAGCAACAAACGACTATGCTGCAGCAGATGTGCAGAACATGTTTGACAATATGCGCGATGCGATGATGAAGGTGCAGGAGAAGTTGAAGGACGGAAATGGAATTTCCGGAACGGTGGCTTTGGCTACTATGCCATTGAAGGTGGCAACGCAGATGCTTTCGCTCATCAACAAGGGCATGGATAGAGCCTTGTGGGATTTCCTCCATGACGGACTGAAACTTGCGACCTACCGGATGAGGGCAGACAAGACCAAGGAACGTGCCAAGAAGAAGGGATGGACTGAGGAGGAACTGAGCCGGGCTTTGGATGAGGACGGACAGTTTGTGAACGATATGTTTGGTGGTCAGCACTGGGATGTATTGGGTGCCAGCCATCGAACCTTGCGCTATGCCGGACGAGTTCTTCTTTCGCCAGACTGGAATGCTTCTACCACTCGCCACTTCCTGGCATTAACCGGATTTGGTTCTATCTGGAATGAGGCAACCTTTGAGAACTTCAAGCATTACTACAAGCGACTTGGCCATGGGATTCTTACACCGGAGGACGAGGGCAGAAGGAGCAGACAGATTTCGGCTCTGCTCTGCTATGGTATCGGCTTCATGGTATTCTATGAGGCAATTGCCAATGGTATCAATGCTGCCTTCCGTGCCATGGACGAGGAGAAGGAGCGCAAGAAGGCTGAGGAGATCAGGAAGACCAATCCTAGTTATCGTAGTCCTTACGAATTGGCTTATCCTGATGGTATGAAATGGTATGACTATCTTATGCGTGGAAATAGCCTTGGTCAACAGAGCAAGATCTTTATGGGCAGATATGCGGACGGAACGGAAATGTATATCCGACACGGTAAGCAGTTCCGTGAGGTTCCGGAATATCTCTTCAACCATAAGGGAGAACTAGAGTTCCCTGGACCTATGGTACAGCGAATGATAGGTAAGGCTAACCCTATAGTGAGAATGACCTTGGACAATATAAACTATCTGAGCGATTTCCAAGCCAGCCATGCGGATCAGGAGATTCAGCGCAAGTATGGCAAGACCATCGGACTGCTTTACAAGGATGCTTTGTACTGGGCACCTTTCCTGATTCCTAGTCAGGAGAATAAGGAGTTCAAGGCTGTGGATTTCTTCTTCCCTTCCAGCAAGGGCTTCTCTCCATGGAAGGCTCAGAGCTACTTCAAGGACTTTATCCTGAGCGGTGACATGGAGGGCGTGGTGATGACCTATCAGAGCTGCCAGCGCAATGGTATTGATCCTGAGGCTCAGATTAAGGCTGCTATCGGCAGCGTGAAGGCACTGGAGAGTGCAGAAATGCAAGATGGCGTGACTTCGCTGCAGGAGGCTAGTAAACGCTTTGATGCAGCCAAGAGCATCACGGAAAAGAAGAAGATGCGCCAGAAGATGAAGAAATTCCTCTCGCAGAGTGAGTACAAGGCTTTTACCCAGAAGGAGGCTCTGGACATGGTGCAGGGCTATCTGAACGGTGATGAAGACTTGAAGGAAATGGAGAAGGCTGAAAGCAAGTACCTGATGAAGGCTAAGGCTGAGGACGTGACGGAGGACTGGAGAATACAGAACGTCTGGAACGGAACCATGGAGACTTATCAGGAGTATCAGCGCTTGAAGGATGTTGATAAGGCGAAGGCAAATGCCTTCAAGAACAGCAAGACCAACAAGCGACTGTTTGCAGCAAGAAAGGCTATCTCTGCAGCCAAAAAGAAGATGAACAAAGCCAAGAAGCAAATGGACGGTCAGAACGATGCTGCCAAACTGTTGGAGATCCGGAAGACCAGAAAGGAGCTGCTTGAGACTCTGAACGGAATGGAGTAGCCCGGCATGATAAAAGCTACGAGGGCTTACTCTAAACTCTGAAAAAGAAAAGGGACTTGCTTCACAGCGAGTCCCTTTTTGATAGTCGTAAAATTCTAAATTCCAAATAAATTATATTTTTATTAAAAGATGAAAATCGTATTTTGAAAATTGAAGATGTTGGAGCGATGTTATCCGAGAGAAGTACCAGATGCATCCTCTGGTTCCTTTTTCTTTGGTGATGCCCAGCGTATGTAATCAGCCATGCTGTCATCCATGCGCTGCTGCTCACTCTTCGGATTCTCCTTCTTTTTATCTCCCCAAAGACGTTGGGCAATATCATCCAAGCACCATTGCCACTCGCCTTGAAGTGTTATGACCTTGGAACTTGGCATGATGGTTACATCTGCCTTTGGTGGGTCAACATGCACGGTGTTGCCATCCTTATCGGTCTCTTGCTTGGTGGAGAGAGAGGCGAAAGGCACGTTATTTTCGTTAAGGAACTTCTCCACATCCTCCTTCTTGTTGTCGCAGAGGAGAATGCAGACGGAAACCTTATTCTTCTTCAAGGTGGTGAGGGCTTCTTTAGCCTTGCCTACCAGGGAGAGGTTGCCCTTATCATCCTTTGTGATGACGCAGGCTTCGTGAACATTGATTGATTTACTCATACTATCTAATATATTAGAAATTCTACATTTAAAAGAATTGCGGAACAAAAATAAGGGGAAAATTCGAGAAAGTAATGTTAAGTTGCGCAACTTATCACTAAGAATCGGGAAAAAGGCGGTATTTTTGACGAAAAATTAAGAATTATGCCAGATAATCGTGTTATAAATGATATTTCGAACTATGCCGAACCTGGACCTGACTCCCTGGAGGGAGTGAGCCGGGAGCGGTTTGCCCAGACAGACAGCAACCTTCGGCTGATAGAATGGGCTTGTAAATACTTCTATGATGGCGCAGAACTGAGAAAGAAGTGGAAGCGAGCGCAGGACTTCGTTATGGGCAGACAGCTGGAAGAGCTGATAGAGTGGAATGGTAGGAAGATAAGCATCCGTCAGTATATGGAAATGAAGGGTATGCCTATACTGGAATATGACGTGATAGGCGACAAGCTGCTATCTCTCGTAGGACTTGTGCGCCAGCAACGCAGTACAGCCTCTTGCAGTGCCGTAGACCCCAACGAGGAGGACTATATCAGTTTCTTCAATGAGTATCTTCGGCAGAACGACAACATGAACGACAGACAAGAGTTGGATGCCAGAATGTTCTATGCCTTCTGTGTCTTCGCCTTTGTGGGCATGAAAACCTACTATGGCAGAAAGGATGGCAAGAATGGCATCTTTGACTATATGGTGGACATCTTCAAACTTGCCTTGCCACCTTTCTTCAAGTATGACCTGAGCGATGTGGAATTTATCGCTGAGGCTCATGATCTGACTTGGCGAGAGATTATTGCCACCTTCACGGATGGAAGTAAGGCTGAGGTGGACAAACTGAGCGAGATCTATCAGCAGACACAGCATCATTTCGCTCCTGAGCAGACTTATCACCCCAACGGTGAAGCACAGTATGCCGGGATAGACGATTTCACCCATTCTTCGGTAATCGGCAAGTACAGGGTATTGGAGATATGGACGAAAGAGACCAGACCAGCCATCTGGGTGCATGATTGGGATGCAGGAACATGTGGCTATGCCTCTCCTGACCAACGAGCCTTCTACGAGGAGAAGAAGCGGAAGCTGGAGGAAGCCAACATCATGAAGGACGAGAACGGTTTGCCTGTGCTTGATGAGAACGGTGATCCTATCTATTATGTGGACCCATCGGAGCTGAAAACCATCGAAATGAAGGCTGAGGCAGAAACTTATTGGTTCAGAAGATACCTTACACCGAATGCCTATCTGCTGGATGCCAGGGAATCGCCATATTATGTGCTGAGAGACGGTTTCAGAACTTCCATCATGCCATATACCTTCGTGGCATATCCTTGTTTGAACGGTGAGGTAAGAAGTTTCTCGATGCGTGCCGAGAACAACCAGCGCACATTGAACCATTATATGATGATGATCAACTTTATCGTGGCGAATGGTGCCAAGGGTACGATGCTTGTGGACGAGAATGCTCTGAGCGAGAAACAGAGCATCGATGAAATGCAGGTGAACTATACCAAGACGGATAGCATTATCTTGTGGAACTCCAAGAATGGAGGTAAGCCACCGCAGACACTGGTCAACAAGAGTATTCCGGCAGGTGTCGATTTCATGGTGAACTTTGCCAAGACGATGGCAGGAGAGGGTACAGGCGTGCAGGGTGCTCTGCAGGGACAGCATCGCAACACCAGCGGTAAGCAGTATCAGCTGGAGAGAGAGGCATCATCTACCACCATTCAGGACTTCGTGGAGAGTTTCAATAACTACAAGGTGAGAATCGCCAAGAAGAAGCTGTACCTGATTCAGGAGTTCTGCACCGCAACAGACAGTGTGAAACTGACCGGGGATGACTTCGAGATACATTTCAATCCGGAGACCATGAGGGATATGGATCTGGACGTAGCCATCGACCTGGATGCTTACAGCCCAATTATCAGAGCCACGAATAACGATATGGCTTGGAACTTCATGACCAGCGGTAAGATGGACCCATATACGATGCTGACCGTAGGACAATTCCCTGGTACGAACAGAATGAAGAAGTACTTCAAGGAGCAGTTGGAGAAGCTAGAAGCCATGCAAGCGCAACAGCAAGCAAATGGCGAAATGCCTACTGCCGGAGCTGGGCAACAGCAGACTGGTACGCCAGCAGCACATCTGAAAGATGGAAATGGTAGTACAAATGATTTGGCTGCTTTGCCATCGGCATCTACAGCTACATAAAAATGATAAGGTTATTAGGTTCATGTATATAGACTTTAAGTTTTTTAGTTAGTAAATTGTTAGGTTTTTTAGTTTAAAGGTAAAAAGGTTGAGGAAGAGGAAACCGTGATGGCTTTCTCTTCCTTTTTTTGTGTAGGGTTAAGAGATTCCATGTTTCTTCTTGTAGGAGCGTAGCTTTTCCATCGGGACGGAAACACGATACATGTAATACTCTTGCCATTGCTTCAACTTCTTGGCTCTGACCTTGTTGTCGGCATCGCAGCCGATTGCTCCCCACTTGGATGGGGTGTAGTAGTAGGAGGCAGCCTTGATGTCTTCTACGTTCTTGAAGTAGCGTGTTGCCTTCCACTTGCCAAGCTGGACTAGGCGACGGTAGGCAAGGAGCTGCTTGCGGTTGGGGTCGTAGGTCATGATAGCCCAATCCTTGTGGGACTGGTCGTAGAGCATGTAGAAGCGTGGAGCGCCTCCTTCCTGGTACTTGGCTAGGGTGGCTTTTACGCCTTTCTGCCACATGCGAGTGGAGCGGAGAAGCTCGAAACGAGTGATTACTGGCTGGTAGATGGCTATCAGCATCTTGCGAAGATGATTTTGATACACTTTTTTCATTTTTTCTTGATTTTTAATTGTTACTTACTTATTGGGACCAGGCGATGGAATCGCCTGGAACGGAGGCTAGAGGGGGACGCCTATTTAGCTGCCACCTATTCCGGCTAACTCGGCTACTACTGGAGGGCGTTTGCGGAGGCGTTCTCGCTCTATATCGGACTTGGAGCGGAATGGGATGATTTCCGGGGCAGGCATGTCCTTTTCTACGTAGAGGGCAATGGCTCTAGCCATCACTCGGTCATCATGCTTTCCGGCTATGGCACCGTAGCAGTCGTTTTGCTTGTAATAGAGGAAATAGGTGCATTCATCTATGGCTGCTAGTTCTCGCTCCATATAGCCACCATCACGGATGATGCGTGCCATGGTCTTCACTACTGCCACCTTGGTATTCTTGTTGGTGTTGAATCCCCATTTCATTTCGATATTCTTCACCTTCTTCAACTTGGACTGGGAAGCACTATACAGGTTGTCGTAGAGTGGGAGGAGGATAGGGAAGAACAGCTCTGACTGGTTGCCCTCGGTATTGTTCATGCGAGAGTAAGCGGTATTGTTCTCTATGACCAGATAAGCATCATTGTAGAAATGGGCTATCTGGGCACAGCGCATGGCTAACTGATCGGCATCGCAGTGACCATGCCATTCGGCTACCAGTTCGGGAACGCCACCGTAGATTTCATCGTAACGGTCGAAGACTACTATATCTGAGAAGTCGGAGGTTTTATGTGATCCACCAATATCGCAGGCTACAATGTAACGATGCTTGACAATCTCGGAGTTGTCGGGGCCAGCCCAAACCTTAAGAGGTCCACCTGAACGCTCCACGAAGCGGATATTATTCATGCAAGCATCATCAGCAGCATCGTAGGAGTCACCTTCGATGTCGCCAACCATGATAGGCTCGATACCCTTGCAGTCCTCTTCCATTTCCTTCAACTTGTAAGGGTCGAAGACGGTTGTGCCGGAGAAGAGGAAGGCTTCCACGTCATCGGAAGGGTATTCCTGACGCATACCGTCTAAATCATTATACTTCTTGCACTCGTTCACATACCAATGGATTCCTTCGAGCGTAGCACCCTTGATTTCCCAAAGCCACCAGAAGTAAGAACCATTATATTGCTCATCCTCACGATTCTTCCACAACCAGGTAATGAAGTCAATTTTCTCCTGTTCGTTCTTGAAAGGAAGGATATATTTCTCTATGTAGAACCATGGTACGAAGTATGGTGTGTAGATAGAGAGACGTTTTCCATCCTTATCGAAAGAGTTGGCACGAACCCATTCATCATGGAACTCGTTTTCACGTCCGTTTGGTGTTGACTCTCTGACGATGAATGTTAATGGCACGGTGACACGGATAGAAGAAACAGCAGCATTGATAACCTTCTGAGGGGTCCATTCTGTGGTGTTAGGGAAGAAGGCTTCCTCTGTGATATGTGCCATGGCAGCATCTGCAGAACGGCAGGATTCTGGGTTGCGAGCTGAACCAGTTTGTATCTTGCAATCACGTGGTATGAGATACTTGATGTTGTTCTGTGTGCTTGATGTTCTGAGTTTGCGAGGGTCCTCTTTGAAAGGTACTCCAATATCATAGAACAGCCATGTAGGAATGGCATTCATCAACTTCTCGTACATATCGAATACCTGGGTAGCAGATGAAGACTGGTGACCAATGATGTTACTATTCCAGTTGGTCATCCAGAATATCTGAATCCATCCCATATATATATCTGTTGCAGTAGATCCACCCCACTGTCGGCATTTGAGGAGAATGATCAGGATAGAACCAAGTTCACCATGAAGGCGCTGTCTCTCAAAATCCTTCACGAGACCAATCTGTCCATGATTGAGGAGGAACGGTATATCATCGCCACCATCCTTATTCTTGATTCGGGCGTAGGCGTAGGCAAAGAAATAGAAATCGTGCTTGCAGCGGAGACGGATGAGGTAACGGAAGACTGCATCGCGTGCTTTGTCGGGGTCGTAGTCTGCCATGTACTTCTCGATGAAGGATTGGATGGAACCGCACTTGATGATGGCGCAGAATTTCTTTTCCTTCAACATTTCTACCGGAAGCCAGAGCTTTTTTCCATTCAGAAAGTCGGGCATCTGACTCTCGAAGCGAAGACCAGGGGCATTCTCTCCAGTAATGGGACGATAGCTTGCGAGGAGACTTTCCAATCTCCTCGTATTTTCGGCAAGAATCTCTTTGAGCTTCTTATCGGAAATCTGCTGCTGAGGTCGTGCCTTTAATGAAGACATTTATTACTTTGAACTTTGAGATTTGAACTTTGAACTTTTTGATTTGCCTCCTATATTTTTAGGGTGTTGGCTCTGTGAACGAAACTCTCTGCCTTGGCATAGATGAAGCCTAGGGAGAAGAGGATGAGGTGGTAGATGCCAGCTATATGAGGGAGGAGGCAACCAATTACCAGGAGGATGAGCATCTGGCAGAAGGCTAGACGCTTTCTGCGGTAGAGCCATGGAGCAGTGAAGCCCATGAAGAAGGATATGATGACCGATGCGCCCAAGACCGGGAGGGACGGATAATAGAGGAAAGAGAGAGCTACGGATGCCAGCCAAGAAGCCAACAGGCGATGGAAACGGAACTGACGATGAACCATCAACAAGCACCAGGCATTGACTGCCCAATGGATGAAGTTGGCATGACCGAACATGTAAACGAAATGGGAGTATGTTGAGGCTGATGGCGATACAGCCATGTAGGCATGAAGCGGAATGATGAAAGCCATCAGGAGGATGATGAGGAGTGTTATATATAATGTACGCATAATAGAAGAGATTTATCGAGTTATGAATGATGTTTTCTTGTTGCGGAAATGATGGCTGATTTTCATCTGTATGTAGCGAGGAGCCATGCCCAGGTTGGGCGCAGGGAGATCCAGGCACACATACACAAGATTCTTGGTATTGTATTTCTTGTATTGTTCCATCTGACGGATGCGCAGGAAATCCTGATAGAAGGCTTCGAAGAGTTTTTCCTTCATGGCTTGGTATTTTCCGAATAGAGGCTTTTCGCCCTTGATGCGTTTGCATATATACCGATAGGCAGTGCTATCAGCCAGATAATAACAAGAGGCAGGCATCTGGGCGATGTAATCGCATATCTTAGCCATGGTGGTAGGATATTCTACCATCCTCTTGGCCTTACGAAAGAGCAGTAACATTTCCTGGTCTCTTTTAAGGTAAATTTCGGATATGGAATTTAGATGTTTCATGGAAACAAAATTAATTCATCAAGATGCAGAACTTATCATAAAGTAATGCGAAATTTTCCTTAATTTAGCACACAAATATTAAAAATGAACGTTTATGGCAAAAGAAACGATTGATAATCAGAATGTTAAATCAAAGCGAGATTCTTTCAGAGAGCGTCTTGCGCAGCGTTATCCCGACCTGAATATGGACGATGATGAGGCTGTTTTTAACCAAATTGCGACCGATTACGACCAGTACGACCAAAGCAAGAAAAAGATGGATGACTTCAACAATATGCTGAAAGAAAATCCTCATGCGCCTGGGTTGGTGACAGGTCTTGTGACCAAGAAAAATGCTGACGGTGGCGACTTCAACCTTATCGACTACCTGATAGACGAGCTGGGTCAGGACTACATCGAAGCCATCAATGGTGACGAGGAGGCAAGGAAACGCTTGAAGGCTAGCGAGAAGGAAAAACTCGATGCGAGTGAGAAGCTAGCCAAGGGCAAAGAGACGCTTGCTGCCAACATGGAGCAAGAGGACAAGGAACTTGATGAAGCCATGAAGGAAGCCAAGATTAAGCCTGAGGCTATCAATGACCTGATAGAGTGGTTGTATAAGCGTAGCGAGGATGGCGAAGACCACGAAGATGATGGATTCGTATGGAGAGCCATTCGCTATGACTTGAAGAAGGCAGACTTCTTGCGCCTCTTCCAGATCAAGGACTTTGACAAGGCTGTGGCTGATGCTGAGGAGCGAGGCTATAAGCGTGGCAAGAACGAGAAAATAGATCAGCAGAAGCAGCTTCACGATGGAAGACAGGGTGGCAAGAAGAACATCAACATCAATGGTGGCGGTGGTGCTCCTGCACTTCCAAAGGAAAAGAGCCGGACGGAACAGGTGTACAGCAAGATGGTTGGAATGTAGGATTCAATTTAGAATTTAGAATTAATAATTAATAGTTTAAAAATTAACAGATTATGAAACAGTTTAAGAAATGGTTTGGATTCATGATGGCGATTGTCGTCATGATCCTGAGTGGTGGCAGCTCTTATGCTATGGCAGAAACTCCTCCTAATATTCCGGCAGGTGAAGGTGGCGGTGGCCCTACAGGTCCAACGGACGGCCCAGGTGTAGGTGGCACGGGTCCAAAGTGGCAGGGTGGAAGCCAGGAGCAGCAGGAGAAGATGAACAACTGGGACTACTATGTGGCTCATGTGAACCCTACCGTGGTGGAAATGAAGCTGGAGAGTTGCCCAATCGACCAGATTCTTCGAGCCTCGAAGCGAATGACTCCAGTGGACAGTAACCGCATCGAGTACTATTCGATCGGTCAGCGACCAATCAAAACAAAATTGACGGAAAAGGTTAATAAAACCACAAATGGTGGCTCTGTGACATTGAAAGTTGAGAATCCTACCGTATTCGGTGTAGGCGACATTATCATGGTGAACAGCTATATGGGCTTTAAGGACAATGGTACTGAACGAAGCGAAATGATTCCTTTGCAGTTGCGTGTAACTGAGGTAGACAATGACGGAAACCCTACATGTTATGCGCTGAACGGTAAGAAGAACAATGCACGCGGAAACAGAGACCTTCCAGATGATATTGCTGTAGGTACTGTTGTGATGCGACTGGGACGAGCTGCTGGTGAAAAAGAGGTAGAGACAGGTAGCTACTACTCTATGCCTGACAAGAGCTTCCAGTATTGTCAGCGATTTATTATGCAGGTGGAGGAGTCTCTTATCGACCGTATGAGCAAGACCCAGGTACAGTGGGACTTCACTCGCCAAGAGAAGATGGCTATGGACGATATGCGCCAAGGTCAGGAGTTGAGCGGACTGTTTGGCTATCGCTCTATGTCAAATGGTGGCAAGGATGTAGGTCTTGTTTATACCATGGGTGGCATCTTCTGGGAAGCTGGTAAGGATTTGCAGATTGGACACTGGGAGCCAAAGATGTTTAGACAAGCCGATGGCACTCTAGTTCCTGTAACAGCCGATGTAACCGTTCCTGATGGTTCTGGCGGTACAAAGGTTGAGAAGAAGCAGGTATATGAATATGTGATTAGCGAGAAGGAGCTGACCCAGTTTATTGCATCGATGTTGAAGGGTGCTGGTAACTCCAGCCGTACCAAGTTGCTCTTCGTAGACAACCTGATTTATCAGGCATTTGCTAACCTCCGCTCTAACAAGCGTATCATTACACAGACCGAAAAGGACTACCAGGGCTGGAAACTTGACTTCGAGAAGTTTGAGAGCATGGGAACTAAGATTCTCATCTATCGCCATGATGCCTTCAATAGTTGGGGTATGGATGGTAGAGCCTTCTGCCTGGATGCTCGTTATCTTGACAAATATGTATTTGGTACTTGGTCACGAAACGAGTTTAATGCCAAGGATCTCCTGATTCGCAACACTGCAGGTGTGGTTATGGAAGAGTATAGTTGCTGGGTTCTGACATTCCCTGATGCCCATGCCCGTGTATCTCGTCCAACCTTCACCGAAGACGGTGTGACCGATGAGCAGATTCAGGAGGCTGCTTAATCAAAGCAAAGGGAGCTGATAGTTTTCTAACATATATCAAAAATCGGGGATAGTTGAGGCTGTAATGGTCTCGCTATCCCTTCACCCATAAACACAAAAGATATGTATAGATTTGTAGCAAACAGTATGCTCATCTTCGTGGTGACTCTGCCTAGCGGACTTATCAAGAGCGTGGAGTTTGAACGGTGCAGTAACAATGCTTATTCATACCTCACGGACAATAAACAGGTGGCAGACTGCATCAGAAAGCATCCGCTAACGAAGGCTGGGCGTATCATCGATGAGAGTCAGCCCGAAGAGGTGCAGGTGCAGAAGCATGAAGAAGAGCATGTGACGAACGAGAACGCCCTTCACTTCGAGAATATCACCAAGGCAAAGAACTATCTCCAGAAGACCTATAAGGTGGATGTAAGAAAGCTGAAATCGCCTGAAAGCGTGAAGGAGAAGGCTAAGGAGCTTGGGGTGGACATCGTGTTTTAATTAATAATTTATAATTAATAATTGTGCTGCTTATGGAAGCACTGATGAGTGATCTTGTGAAGGAAATGCGCATTGCCATGGACGAGGTGAAGCATGATGAAGACAACGACATCTTTGCTGATGACTCGGACGAGGAAATGAAGCAAGCTATTGAGACTGCAGCCCAACAGCTGCTGATGCAGGCTCCAGCCCAGATGCTGCTGCCTGAAAGGGTGGTGGTATCGCTGAACGAGACTGGCAAGCAGGACTATGACGCGATTCAGACGCAATATACAGACGGTCATGGTTGCCTGGTTATTCCTGATGACTGGCTGAGGCTTGTGGCGCTGAAACTGAAAAGCTGGTCTTCTTCATTGACATTTCTGATGGACCCGGACAGCAAGGAGGCTCAGATGCAGGCTTCCCGGTGGACGAGGGGTACACCTCAGAAGCCAAGAGGCATGATTGCAATTTCGCCAGTGACCGGAAAGAGGGTACTGATGTACTGGACTGCCGGGCGATATGATGCGAACCATGCCGAGGAACCAGGCAAGGTTTATGATCATGAGGTGGAACTGTTCACCTATATTCCTTATCAGAAGGTGGAGGATGTCTTCTCTAAAGAAGAAGGTAAGGAGAAAGAGGTGATAGACCGGAAGATTGTGCTTGCGCTGGTTGATGAATGCCGGAAGTATCTTATTTATCGTGCTATCTCTATTTTCCTTGTTAGCAAGAAGGAGAGCGAGCTGGCAGAAAAGTATAACCAATTATCTCAAATATAACATTTTATGGCTAACGATATAGATAAAACAAGTCCTCACTACAAGGGTGATTTTGGCAGCATCTATGAGGTGAACAAGAAGTTCCCTACAGGAGGTGTTGCTGGCGACTTTGTGGTGATAGAAGGCTGGGCGCATTACTGGAATGCGTACAGGGCTACCTGGTGTGTGAATGCACAGAGGGATAGCTATTGGGACGAGTTGATAACGAATATCATAGAGAAGTTTAAGCTCGTAAGAGGTGCTACGTATATGGGCGTGGCTAGTCTTGACACTGTGCCAGCTAAGGCTATCGGGACCAAGATGTATTATTTTGCGACCGTAGCTGGTACGTATATGAACTTTGGTGATCTCGTAGTTCCTCAGGGTATCAATGTGCTCTATTCTGAGAATGGCAGCAGCTGGGTAAACACAACCTTGCTGGAAGTGGCTCAGGAATTGGGCGTGAGCAACAAGAAGGTTGTAAGCCAGAAGGCATTGAATGATGCATTGGCAAAGAAGGCTGACAAGGAAACCGTTAACACTGAGCTTGCCAAGAAGTTCGACAAGGAGAGTGTTGTTCAGAAATCAGGCGATGCAGAGGATAAGGTGATGAGCCAGAAGGCAGTGAGTGATAAACTCAGCGAGTTAGCAGATGAATTTAACATCGAATTAGAAAAAACTAATTCCAAAAAAATCACACTTAATAAAAATGAGTATATTAGCATAGGTACTTATGCAACTGTAGTTGGAGATACCGCATCAATGGAATTAGTTAAAAAAGATGAATATAATAGTGTAAAATTTTCAGTAAGAAAGGGTGATAAGATTGAATTGACTGGTGAAGGAACTACAGCTGCTAGATTATGGTTTATTGTAGATGCAAATAATATTATTACACAATGTGCTTATAATGGTGCTATTGCAGACGATGTTACTATTTCAGTAGAAAATGATGGTTTTTTTATTTTTAATACAAAAAATACTATAGATTCAGCATTTGTTCGCTACATTAGTAACTATACTAAAAACATTAATACTATAAAGACTGATATACATAGTTTAAGAAATGAATTAGCTGATCATACTGGTAAAGATTATGACCTTGTAAATGGGTATAGTTTGTATGTTGGTACTTATGCAACTGTAGTTGGAGATACCGCAACAATGGAATTAGTTAAAAAAGATGGTTATTCTTATATAAAATTCTCTGTAAAAAAAGGTGATACAATTAAGTTATCTGGTGAAGGAAATACAGCTGCTAGATTATGGTTTATTGTAGATGCAAATAATACAATTAAGCAAATTGCAGGAAACAATGCGATCGCCACAGATAATACAGTTGAAGTGGAACATGATGGAATTTTTGTTTTTAACACAAAAAATACTATAAATTTTTATATTCGAAAAATTACAAATACGTCAAATGAATTATCTGAAATAAAAAATGATATTGAAATCTTTAATAGACAGAAATATGAACTTATTGAAAACAAAGCTACTTCTGTTGGAATTTGGAGTACTAAGGTTGGTGACAAAGTAATACCTACAACTGTGGACAAGATTGGATGGGCAACCTTAATTATTGATGTAACACCAAATGATACATTTATTTTAACAGGTGTAGGTGATACATCAAATAAATTATATTGTTTTATTGATAAAAATAATACTATACTTGCTATAGCGGCCAATGGGGAGGCTAGAGAAAACTACGTGATAAGAGTATCAGATTATGTTACTCAAGATTGTAGAATGATATATAATACCAATAGAAATGGTACTATCAATCAATATTATGTAACACAGCCAATCTCCTATTTAAAGAAATGCTCTTGGATTGAGCTTAAAACAGAAAAAACACAATCAAGTATGCTCGTAAAGTGGGGGGACTCACTTACTAATATGGGATGGGGTACAGCTATAGAAGATTATATAGTAAATAAACATCTTGATATTACAATTCATAATGTTGGTACTGGAGGTGAGGATATATTTCAAATTTCAGCAAGGATTGGGTCTATGCCTACATTTTTAGAAAGTGGCATAACATTGCCAGTTGGTAGGGTAAAGACGCAAATAGGAACAAAAGATTCTCCTAATTTATATGTAGTTGACGAAAATGGAAATCATCATTATATCAAACTACTATTACAAGGTACAGAAGAAAGCATTAATCCATTATACATTAATGGTATTAAGTGTAGATTAATACTAGAAAGTGATACATATTATCTTCGTTCTTACTATTCGCTTGAAACGGAAGTGATGTTACAAGATAATTCAAATGTATTTTTGGCAGGTTCTTCAAAGTTGTACAGACCATATATAGCAACATTAATGATAGGTGCTAATGGTGGTTGGGATAATGATATAGATACTTTAATAAAGAGAACAAAAAAGGCTATTAAAAATGTCGGCACTCCTAATTATTTTATAATTGGGTTCTTTCATAATTATAACAAAGAAAATGCTCTGCCGTTTGAAAATAGATATATCGCTGAGTTTGGTAATAGATTTATCAATACAAGAAGGTTCTTTGTTGAACGAGCAGCTGCCATTAGTGGAGTCACACTCTCTGATAGTGATAAAGATGATATTGCTAATGGTACATGTCCAAGGAAAGCCTTCATGCAAGACTATATTCATTTCAACGAACTTGGCAGACAACTCCTTGGAAAATTTGTTCTTGAAAGATTAATAGAATTTGGATTAATGTAAATATTAAAAAGCTAGGTAGAACGAACTCTAAGTCGCTGAGTTTACAAACTTAAAAAAATAGATATATGAAGAAGAATAAGAAACAATTACATGAAGCACTGGCAGTGCTTCTTACCAAACTATCATCAGCAAGGGACAACCCCTTGCTGATGGATAACTACGTTACGAAAGCCTTGCGCACGGTTCTTTTGGAGTTCAAGGAATCGGGCGAGCTTTATGACGCCTACAAGGAGCAGATACAATCCACCATGGAGAGTGACAATCCTTGGATAGGTATGCTGATGAAATCGATTAGCGGTGATGCCTCTGTCAAAGAGAGCATGACCGATGAAGCCATCATAGGGATGGTAAACTCTATGTTAGGAGAATAAGCTATGAAGGATTGGACTGGAAATAGAAAGAGTACGTTCGTAACCTTGGGAGCATCCAACCACACGGACAAGGAGCGTGAGAGCAATGACTTTTACGCTACCGATCCTATAGCTATCGACAAACTTGTGAAAGCTATACATCTTCCTCATAAGATTTGGGAGTGTGCTTGTGGTACTGGGTGTTTATCTGACCGTCTGAAAGACTTCGGACATGATGTTGTCTCAACCGACCTTGTGGACAGAGGCTATGGGGGGGGTAAGCAATTTTTTGGTAACCACCGAACTGCCGAACGATTGTGCTTGCATTCTTACCAATCCACCATACAAGTATGCCCTGGATTTCATCAAGCACTGCTTGGAACTCCTTCCGGATGAAGGTCTTTGTATCATGTTCTTGAAGACTACCTTTCTTGAAGGACAAAAGAGGTATGATGAGCTATTTAGCAAGCATCCTCCTCAGTACGTTTTTCAATTCTCCCGAAGAGTGCTTTGCGCCAAGAACGGAGAGTTTCAGAGGATGAAGGACGGAGGAGGCAGCGCAGTAAGCTATGCTTGGTTCGTTTGGAAGAAAGGTTATCATGGTGATACTGTCATCAAGTGGATATAATATAATAAGGTGTAACTCTTTATAGGGCTACACCTTATTATATTATAGGTCAATAAATATCAGATGTACATAACAAATGAGCTGCAATCTGTATGATCGGAGGCCTTTCAAAAATAATTTGCTTACAGATTGTTACTTTAGCAAAGTTTAACTATAAGATATTGCGCAAAATGAATAAAAATGCGCAGAAAGTTGTAATTTTGCGCCAAATTCTTACTTTAAGAACTATAATTGTAATCAACAACTAAGAAAAGGAGGTTTTTTATGACACAAGAACAAGAAGCCGAAGTCCAACGGTTGATAAAGGACATTGATGTGACAGAACTGATGAATATGCTTAAGAAGCATGGTAATCGGTATAGCAGAAGAATATTGAAGTTTTTCAGATGGTTTTGTAAGTATGTGCCTATCATTATTATGTGCTTTCACGCTTATGGAATATGGGAGTTCTCTCAGCATCCCCGTGAGATGTTTATCCCCTATAATGAAAATATGCCTTGCTATATCTTTATTTATTTCATGGTTTACGTCCTGCCGATGGTGACGATACTGGCAAGTAGATTTTTCTTCTTGTGCCAGCGGTATCGCATTCCATTTATATACTTCTTAGGGATCAATGCGGCTCATATTGTAGAGTGGAATTGGTACACAACTAAAGATATGGTGGATTCCTGCTTTACGGTCATGGCCGTGACAGCTATATTCTATTTGTATAGCTTTGCTAAAATGTTTGTTAATGAAACGAAGATGGGCAGAAAGATTTGCTCCTGATAGAGAATGCTGGAGATAATCGGAGAATAACAGAGATTTTTAGGAATAATATTGAAAAAGAAGACTTATGAAGAAGATACTGAATTATGATACCCTGGGATGGGCATTGAAATCATTGAGTGATGCATGCTTTAAGGCTGCAGAACAACAAAAGAAAGGGGAAAAGGTCACCGCATGCGGAATGAGCGATGATGATCTGGACAATCTTTGTGAGCAGATTCCGTTCATGCTGAATCCTTATATGACTGCCGGGCAGGTGAAGAAGGAGGCGCATATCAGCGAATCTACTCTAAGAAGGGCTATCGCTGATGGGGAGCTGGAGAGCGTAGGGAACGCTGGGGATCATTCTCATTTCTTCAAGAAATGGGATGTTAGAGAGTTTATCAAGAAAAGACTGAAAAGAAACAAGAACTAAGCCCTATCGCAACACGGATAAGCGATATGAATATGCAAGAAATATATTTTATGATTGCTGTGACCTTAATCTTCACGGTATTTATCACTGGTGCGTTCATCCACCTTATCTGCTCTAAGCAGTATAAGGTAATGTCAAGATGGAAGTTTGCGTGGATAGCTGTTTCCACCATTGTTATATGGGTTTTGGATATTATTGCATTTTCATCATATCTGATGAATTAAATGGTAGTCAACGAGAGAGGCGAGAGATTGCTTCTCTCTTTTTTATGCTCTAAAACATACAATTTTTGCCTTAAATTATACGCAATATTCTTGCGAAAATATACATACGATGGTTTTGATATGGGTCTATGTCACCTTAAATCTTTGGAAATCAGCCACTAAAAGAATGTTTGACAGAGTTATAAAACATGTAGATATTTTGGGATAACTTTGCTGCCGTAATCGATTACATGTGTGAATAAACAAAATGTACAACTTTTATTACTTTAGGAATTATGGCAGAAGAAGTAATTAAGACTACCTCTTGTTGCAACGATGCAATGATGGGTGGTTTGCTTGGAGCGATGGCAAATCGCAACAATGATCCTTTGGCAATGGCAGCTATGATGCGTAACCGTGACGATGACGATATGTGGAACAATCCGTTTGCCTACATGATGATGATGGGCATGATGCGCTATATGTATGGTGCAGATTGGAACAATCGTGACAATGGCGCAGACGTGCAGCGTGCAGAGATTCAGAGCCAAATCGAGAGTTTGCGCAACCAGATGGCAGACAACCAGAATAGTAACTTGCTGATGGGTGCCATCCAGGGTAACGGCAACGATCTTAAGATGTTGGCAAGCAATCTGAACTGTGACTTCAACGCCTTGCAGAACTCTATCTGTGGCATCCAGGCAGGCATCCAGCAGCTTAGCGGTCAGGTAGGATACTCGGCAGAGCGAGTAATCAACGCTATTTCGCAGGGTAACTTGCAGATGACAATTGCGCTTAAGGATTGCTGCTGCCAGACGCAGCAGAACATTATCCGTATGGGTTATGAGAACCAGATGGGCCAGAAGGACATCATTAACCAGATGCAGCAGGGCTTTAGCTATACCAACACTGGTATAGAAAGAACTGCTTCGAACCTCGGTTTCCAGATGCAGCAAGACAAGTGTGACATCATCCGTGCAGGTGAGAACAACACCCAGCGCATCATCGACACCTTGACAGGGCATTGGAGCCAGGAGCAAGCAAACGAGATTCAGGACTTGAAGTTCAAGAACTCACAGCTGCAGCAGAACATCTATCTTGCCAATCTGATGAATGGCGGTTGCGGATGTGGCGCAGGTGTAGCAGGTGGCTATCAGTAAAAAAGTAAAGAATGAAACAGAAGCGTAGTGGTATGAACAAGATTTCTCCAGTGGGCTTGGCTACTACAGCATTGGTAGCCAACCAAGTTTCAGTCTTAGCTACTTACAATGAGAAGCTTTGCAGGCCTTATTGCGTGAATGGCAATGTGCAGCCACAGGCAAGCATAACCTACAGTTATGAGCAGCCTATCCTGAATGGTACAACGGTGTTTGTGCCTATCGTGGCAACTATCTCCATCATTTCGCCTGTAACAGGCAACAAAAACATGATGAGAGCACAGCCGTTGATTTACACGGAAAAATGGGTAGCAGCCTTCCAAGGGCAGACAGCTCTGCCAACGGCTGTGACCATCACCAGTGTAGGCAGAACGCAAAAGGCTAACGATGTGGTATGCGGAAAGGCTAGAGGCCTGAGCATATTTGACAGTCTAACCGTAGCATTGACTACTGCTTAGTATCATTATAGGGGGAAATGGTGGATGGTTTGCTAGCCATCGTTTCCCTCGCATTATCATCCATTTAAAACGATACGATTATGATATTCAGAGACTTGAAGGCTGGATTTCCAATCTATCTATTTGATAGAGCCAGCAGAAAATTTAAACAAGGTAAGGTGACGACCAATCCATGCCCTGACTTTGAGAATGGCAAGCAGAACGTAATGGCTGCTATGCCTGGAATGCCGAATTATGGGGCAAGGAACGTGAAAGTAAACGTGCAAACTGAGGATGGCAAGCAGTCTATCTACTCGGTTGTAGATACTGAGCAAACAGCATACAGCGACACCCTTGTAATATCCTGTAGCAAGGAGAACATCATCAACGAGGTGAACGCATTGAAGAACCAAGCTAACGACATCCTAAGAAAGATGCCTGATTTCGAGCAGACCGTAAAGGACTGTGATAATCTCCTCGCAGAGCTGGACACAACGTTTCGTGACCAGCAGAAAACCAACGAAAGACTTGACCAGATGGAAAACAAGCTGGACGAGATTTTCAAATTTGTCAAATCACAAAAACAAGAATGATATGAACTTAGTAGAACTTATCACAAAATATCAGACAGATGCCACACCGGAACAGATGGTGATGGTGACAAAGATCATCGGCAAGTTTGTGGCTATGCACGCTACGGAAGAAGACCTCCTGAAACTCTACAAGGATATTTATGGGGTTGTAGGTAACGGACACTTCAACGACTTCTTTGCTGAGGCTCAGATCAAGAAGATGGTGTTTGAGGATGACAAGGAGGTAGAGCATCGTGCTCCTTACTATACCATGGCCAAGACGCTGGAAATCTATGAGACGGTGCAGGACGAGATCAGACCTTACAACCAATGGGATTTTGCCGTGGTGCTGAACATGATCTACTCTGACAACTATAACCTGATGAAGAAATGGTTCCCAGAGGACAGCGAGGAGCAGATGATGGACAAGATGGTGGACCTTGCCGTGAACTGGCTGAGGGATGATGATAACCCTTATGGGAAGTGCAAGGCTTGGGGGTACTTTAATTGATAATTAATAATTGATAATTAATAATTATTATTTGTGGACTTTACCATAATACCTAAGATATATAAAAGAAAACTATCAGAAGAAGAGAATGCTGGCGATATTAGGGCTTGCGTTCTCTTTTTTCGTATGAAGTTGCGGAACTTATCACTGATAATCGGGAATGATGACTTAAATTTGCATCGTTTCCATAACGGAGTGGGGACGGAAAAATGGAAAAGAAAATGAATGATATTCGAGGTTACTTAATTGGGACGATATGGACTTTTCTGAGTCTGCTAGTTCCCATCAGAGACTTTATGATTGCCATGATGGTATTGTTCGGGCTGAACCTGGTGTTCGGCATCGTGGCTGCAGTGTTTAACGGTGAAGAATGGAGCTGGAAGAAATTCGGCATGTTCTTCGTATGCTGTGCTGTGTTCTTCGTGACGGTGGCTGCATTGTTTATCATCGGTCACTTCCTGCATTCTGATACTGAGGCTCTGTTTTGCGTGAAGTGGGTGTGTATAGCTGCAACCTATCTGTTCACGACCAACATATTGAAGAACCTGATGAGGATGCTAGTGCCTGATACGCCATTTTATAAACTTGTGGACTATGCTTATTATGCGCTGACACTTGGATTCGTGGAGAAGTTTCCGATGTTCAAGAAATACCAAGAATTTAAAAACAATAAGGAAAATGGAAATGAAGGAAATCAGATTGGAACAGCTGCTGATGGCGATGCCTAATGCCGGGAAAAGGGCAGAGAAGTTTCTGCCATATCTGAATCGATATGCCGAGGAGTTTGAAATCAACACGCCTTTAAGGTGGGCACACTATCTTGCTCAGATAGCGCATGAGAGCGGTGAACTGAGATATACCAAAGAAATTGCCAGCGGAAAGGCGTATGAAGGGCGAAAAGACCTTGGCAATACCCATAAGGGTGATGGGGTGAGGTATAAGGGGCGTGGACTGATACAGATAACAGGGCGAGCCAACTACAGGAAGTATGCCGGATATTGTGGCTATGATGTAGTGGAGCAGCCTGAGTTGTTGGAGAAGCCTCTTGGTGCAACACGTTCATCGATGTGGATATTTGATACCTTCGGTTGCAACGAATTGGCAGACGAGGATAATCTGAAAGCAATCAGACGGAAAATTAACGGTGGCTACAAAGGACTGGAGAAATGCGAGGAGTATTTGAAAAGGTCCAAGCGAGCCTTAAACATATCATAGCTTATGAAGACAAGACATTGGATCATCTATCTGCTGGTATGGGTAGCTTATTTCTCTGTGCTCTTCCTGACGAGCTGCAAGACGAAAACCGTGACGCAGGAGCACTATATCACAGACAACACCGTGAGCAAGGGCTTGGATGCCAGTTGGCAGGAACGGTTTGTCTCAGCCTTCGAGCAGATGGCTACATACCGTAACCGGGAACATGAGACTTCGACCAAGGAGACAACTCATACAAAGGATAGTACTTCGACCACTGTAGACCAGAACGGAAAGCCTATCAAAACAGAAAGTTGGCACTCTGTTGTGACCAATAGAGACACTAAAGAGGTGACGAAGCTACAGGATTCTATCTCTACTATGAGTAAGAAGGTGGATAAATATCAACTCTTGATTGTGCAAAAGGACAGTCTGATTCGGTTAAAGCAGGACTCTATCCATGTATTGAGTAGAGAACTGAGCAAGGCAGAACAGAGGTATATCACCCTGGGGAAGTATACAGCCAAGATGATCTGGACCCTGGTAGTTGCAGTGATTGGTTTGCTGATTTGGTTGTGGCATAGAAAGAAATAAGGCTTATGAAAACGATAACTATAAGAATAGTGAAAAAGAGCGTAATGGGCGTGGTAGAGGGACTATCTGCCACCATTGCGCAGCATAACCCGGAGGTGGACTTTCAGACCGTCTGGGCTAGTGATGGCGAGGAAGCGAAACTGGATGTATACTATCGCGAGGCGATAACCGACCTGGAAAACTTCTTGGCAAGATTCTCTTCTTCGACCACACAGCAGTTTGACCTACAGGCACTGGCTGATGATTTCTCAATCACCATCAAGACTTTGGTATCTTGGCCACCTAGACTAAGTGGGGTGCTTACCAACCAAATACAGAACTATCTGGTTCATGCTATCCTTGCCGGATGGCTGAGCGACATCCCGGATATGACCCATACGGACTATGCCAGCATGGGAGCAAGTGACCTGGAAGCTATCAAAGAGGTGCTGCTAAAGAAGGACTTTAGGTTTGTGGAGGCTGCAAGAACAGTTGACGATACCGTGAAGGAAGGTTCATCGGCTGTTGATGCAGTTGCCAGAGCTGTGGATGGTGTAGGAAAGAATGTTGCTTCTCCTGATACCGCTATGAGAGGTGCAGATACAACAGCCAAGGAAGGCAATTCTTTGGATGCTGAGGCTCGAAATGAGGACGCAGTAGACAAGGATGAGCAGAGAGGGATGAAAGGCTCTGAGCGAAACCCAGACTTTGCTTCACAGCATTTCCATCAAGACTTTGTGGACTGGAGCGGAGGCAGACCGCCTTTCGAGCTAAGATAATTTTTTCTTCAATATAAATAATTGCAATTATGGATAGAAAATTGATTACATTGAATTTTAGCATGGAGCAGGTATGTAATGATGTACTGGCAAGATGCTATGTAGTGAGCCAGGGCATGGTGGACGAAGCACAAAAAGACATCAGAGCCAACATCGAAAGCCCGGACAGTGACGAGACTCGCAGTATTATCAACCGTGCCGTGACGGAAGCCATCGCTAACATCAAGCTGGCTGCTCAGCGTTATCAGACCACTGGTAGAGTGGAAGACAACAACAACCTGGAGCGACTGGTGAAGGGCATAAGAAAGTATGCCTATACTGACAACGAAGACGGTACTTGGACGGAGGTAGTGACCACCATCATTGACGGTGAGGAGAACGAAACGACTGCTACCGTAAACAAGGCTGGTAAGGACAGGGAGGAAACCATCTATGAGACGGTGACGCTGAACCTGGAGATTCCGAACTGGAACGTGGCTGTGACGGATGCCTTGAAGAGCCATTGCCATCGCTATATCGTGGACTACGTGATGAGCCAGTTCCTGATGGATCAGTTTGCGGATAAGGCTGGAACGTATGGGGAAAGCGCTACTGCTGACTACAATAACATCAAGAGCGACTTGCTGAGCCGGGATAACTATACGCTGAGACGACCTAGCTTTACTTAAAAGGCTTTTCTTGGGGGGCTATCTGGGACCAGGCGATGGAATCGCCTGGAACGGGGGCTTTTTATTTTTGAGGCTATTCTTTTTCTTCATTATTTTGGGTGTTTATGGAAAGAGCCTTCGCTATCGGGATTCTCCTGATTTGCGAAGGCTCTTGGTTTTTTCTGGGCTTGGGGAGCCAGGCGATGGAATCGCCTGGAACGGTGGCTTCTGGCTAGAACTTGTTGAAGCGACGGATGACTTCGAGGCGAGTGGCGAAGTACTGGTCTTTGGACTCTAGCCAGAGATAGAGGGCTATGCGGAAATAACGGAAGCTGTGACTGCTCATGTAATGACTCTTGGGGGCATTGGTGCGACCCAGATAGTGCCAATGTTGGTTGTCATTGCTGCCGTAGAGCCACATGACAGGCTTGACATCGGTGGTGAGGGAATGGATGAAGCCTGTGATGGCATTCGGTACATTGTCTTCATCGAACTTTAGGGTTCTGCTGACGAGGATTCCGGCATACTCGGTTTCGTCTGGATCGGAATAGTTATAGCCCTGGTCTAGGCACATGACACTACCGTCACGATACTGTATGTAGGGGTGAGGGTAGGAATTGATGGCCGTGAGTACGTTCTTGATGATGAAGGTGCTCCAAGTCTGATCTCTGACGGAATAGCTAAAGGCTACGGTATCTGCCGTGGCTTCCATCGACTTCTTGCTGACATCGAGACAGAGAATGCGAGAGTTCTTGTAGTCGTAGATGACCTTGCAATGCTGGAAGAAGTCGATTGGTGGCTCTGAGAAGTTGATGAGCTGTCGCATCTGTGATTTCATATCCTTGGTATCTTCAACGTCCGTTTCTTCTTCCTTGAAGTAGTTGGCGAGTTTGCCGAGATTAGCCGAGATGTTGAAATAAGGGCCATCAAGGACATCGGTCATTGACACTATCTGAGATTCTACTATGCGACTGAGTGAGCGATTGGTGACGAATGCAACAGACTGATCGAGCTGTGTGATGCTTGCCGGATTGGAGCAGACTTCCCGGCTGATAGGACGGATGCTGCTGTAGGTTCCGGTTGAAGACACATCAAGTGCCCAGATACCATCTGTGGAAAACGCCATGAGAGGGTACTGACCAAACTGACCCTGAGAGAGGGCACGCGTGGTGGAGGCAATGCCCTGGATGGTTCCGATGCCTACGGTATTGATGGCATTGAGTGGGAAATGGAAAGGGTTGTCGGCCTCTGACGTGTAGAGTTTGTTGCTTAAATCAACTACATCATCTGCAGTATAGGAATATGTGCCAAGAATGAACTCTTCTATCCTGCGGTTGAAATCGCCCATGTGCATGGACCCATTGATTTCGTTGCATGGCGTTAGCGGAAACGAGAAGACGTAAGGGATGGAATCTTCCATTCTCGTAGCATAAATAATCATCTGCGTGGCTCTGGAATCAGGATAGAACTTGACCAGATTGGCGAGCATATAGGCATCTACATTCTTTCCGCTGTCATCATTGACCACAACATGCTTGGTTCCGGACGATGTATTGATAACTGTGACTATTTTATCAATGCGATAATGATTCTGAGTGTATGAATTGGTGGAATCGGAATTTAACAGTGACGAATACGGAAACATGACCTTGCGGTTGAAGCCGGAGAAGAGAACTTCCTTGACTCCATACAGATTGAGGCGATGATTGTAGACATAGCTGCCTGATGCCAGGAGGCTGTTGTGGGTTTTGTAATCGTCTTTCATCTGTTCCTGCAAAGAGACTTCGTATATAGCTTGCTTATCGACCGGTAGAGCTATTTCATTACATTCTCTGAGTTCTTCAAGATTCAACGAGCATACCTTGTAAAAGGCTGATGTGTTGGCTAACTTATTGTGATATACATCATCTGAAATGGTAGGGAAATTGACCCTGACACATCCTACTTTTTCCTGATCATTGGCGTAGGTATAGCTGTCAACCCTGCCAACACCTAAGCCATAATTAGGTTTATAGATGGCAAGAGACGTGATTTTCTCTGCCGTATCAATATTGGTGATAGGTGGAGTGATGAAGACATCAACGGACTTGATGACATCTTTCCACAACCTAAGCTGGTCTGTGTCTCCACTGAGGCTATAAAGAAGGGAGACATTGCGAGGATAATAATAGAATGCAGCCTTGCTGATTGTGATTTCGAAAGGCTGATAATCTCCATCGGGGCGAGAGAATTTTACCGTGTCCTTGACATTGATCTTGCCCTTGAAAACGTCTCCTACGACATCGGAATTATTGAACGTAAGATTGGCACTGGCTACGGCATAGGAATTTGGAACCTGCACAGGCATGAATACCGGAGCAGAATGCATAATCATGGAGCCATCAAACATGCGATAACAATAGCGGACGAAGAAATTGGCATAGAACCGACCATTGCGAGCAATCACATTGTTGGTGCGATTGACAAGGGCATAAATGCTCTGGGTTATGTCGGACTGCTTTTCTTCCTTGATACTGGCGCATATTTCGCCCAGGCTAAAACTATCATTGGCTACGACACTGAAAATTTCAGCACAAGTGAAGTTGGTCTGCTGAAAACAATCCCAGAAGCCATTGCTGCTGCTCTTGCTATCAATGCCACCAAGGTCATAATCACCAGCATGGTTGGCCGCATCAATAGAAAAGCCTATATGCAAGAATGGTGGCTTTTGTCCCAACCATTGGTAAAAACCGTAGCCGGAACTATCGGGGTAGAAAATGGCATAATGGATGCCATCGGTGGCGGTGATGATGAGAGTGTTGCCTACTGAATTGACTGAGAGAATGGAAACACCGGAAGAAAAGGTATAGATGCTGTTCATGTAGGAACCATCTGAATCGAACCAATAGAGGGTTGAAACTCTAGATTCTGTGCGAATACCAATGAGGTGGTGATAACTGCCTGTTTCGTGAACATATAAAATCTTAGCCACCTCACCATTGACGGTGAGGGGCTCAGAGAGGGGTGTGCCAGCGACAATGGCAGGGCGTAATGCGCCGTTGTGCAGCTCTAAATTGCCACAGAGGGATAGCGCACCGTTCTCTACTGCCATTTCATCGGGTGTGAGGCTGAGACCTTTGTATCTGATTGATTGTTGCATCTTTCTTAATGTTTAATGTGTTGTGCTTAATGTTTAATTATCGGCAATGGGATGGGTCGGCACGATTGACTACTGCCAAAGCCTGAATGATGTCATTGCATATCATGATGTTTTCGAGGTGGTCAGAGACTACCAAGTCTATCTCCTGAGTATCAGGTGGAATGCCTGGTATATGATTGAAGAGTTCCTTGACGGTGCTGGCGCTGCAACCGTGGAGCTGAGACTTGCGCCCATATAGAGGGATAGCAAGGTTATGGCTGGAAGACTTGACAATGTACATCTGAGAGTCGTGGAATAAGAAGATGATCTTATCTCCTCGCTCCAATCCCAGAAGTTTAATTGGGGATGAGCGCAGAGTGATGCGCCCATTCTTGTTGAGGGTTAGCCCACGCTTTTGATGGCGTGGACGGTTGAGGATGTAAATATCAGTTTCGTTCTGCATAATCTGTAGGTTTGTGGAGCCAGAAACGGAAGTAGTCGTTTTCGGCATCCTGGTTACGTACTTTTACATATTCCCTGGTAACGTAGAAATGCTTCTTGCGGAGGGTAGGGTTGAGGTTGTAATCATTCAACATCATTGCTGGCTCTACCCTGCCATCAAAGGTGATCTCGTACCAGTAGCGATGAAGGAAGAACCATGGACGAAGCCGGACTTCCTGAATGGTAGTGTAGTTGCTTTTATCTACCCGGCATGGAACGATGCTCCAGGAGCCATCTTGCCAATGTTCCACTGTGCGCTCTGAGCCATCGGGGAGCTTTTCGGTCTTGTCAGTGACCCAGGACTTCTGAATCTTAACGAGGAGGCAGACATCGGCTGTGAAGACCTTAGCCATCTTTCGGTGGCAGAGCATTACGTATCGTCCTATCTTATCGGGGAGGAGGCTACGCTGCTTGCCGGGACGATTGATAACGCAGACGGTGGAAAGGAACTTCTTGCGGGCCATGGTAAGAAAGTCGGGGAGTTTTGCCTTGGCGTGCATACGGTCGAGAACCTTCTGGACCTTCTTGAAATTCTTATCAGCTTGGGTTTCATGCACGGTGATAGGGTCCTGAGATTCTTGGGTCTGCTGCTCACGTATCTTCTTGACATGTTCACGAACTTGCTTTCTGGAAGGAACTTCGAGAAGGTGACCAGTCTTCTTGTCGAGTTTATAATTTGACTTTTGCTGTTTCATATTGATTGTGCTTTAGATGTTGCCTCTGTTGATGCAGATGATTTCGAAATGATGATTGTCGCAAATATCGCAGCCGTTGGGCATACGATGGTTGAAGGAGCAGGGGATGTGCTCCTTGAACAAATCGCAGTTATGGCAATGCTCTGGGACTTCTTCATGCTCCAAGTTGTCTTCAACATGTAGGGTGGAGGATGCCTTGTTAGGAACTGCCCGAACTATGCGCCCGAAGAGATCATAGAACTCTCCCGGCATGACGCTGGTTGCTTCTCTGAGGGAAGGAAGGGTGTAACCCATCTGGCGGATGAACCAGAGACGGAGATAAATGATGAAACGTTTCAACTTTTTCATATATGATTGATGTTATATATATTAATAATGTGGGGCTAAAATACGAGAAATGTGCGGAAGAGAAGTGATAACTTGCGCAACTTAGCTTGTTGAGAACCAAATTGCGCAAGAATTGTCAGTGATTACTCGGCATTAGTGTCTGGACCTTGGTCTTCGTCTTCTTTCCACTCCTTGCTTAAATCATGTTCGAAGACATCAAAAATCTTGGTCTCGCTGAGGCTCTTCAACTCATAGTCATTCATGGTCTTGCCCATGACTTCATCAACATAGCGCTTGGCACGCTCGATGCACTTGGCTTGGATGAGGTAGTTGACATAGGTACGCTTCTCCTTATCCTTCTTCTCATCAATGGTGATGAAAGCCAAACGAGCCTTGAACCAAAGATCATCGTCATCAATATCAGAGAAGAAAATCTCGTTGTAGTTGGCTGGGTTGATGTTGGCAACCTTAAACTCGCCTGAGACATAGACGGACATGTTATCGATGATGCTAGCTTCTGCCTCTGTGAAGGAGAGGGCATCAACAACATACTGCTCGTTTACCAGTTTCTCGCTACCATCCTCCTGGGTCTTCTCATAGCGCACCTTACACTCGAACCAGGTGCTTGTGCGAGAACGGAGGGAAAAACCATTACCTCTGCTAATGAAGGATTCCGTTGGCTGTTTCTGAGACTTGTCTTGTGTCTTAGCCTCTTGCTGAGGCTTGTTTTCTTTCTTGTTCATAATCTTAAGAATTTAAATTGTTATTAATAATTTTGTCTACCTCTTCCTGAGATAGTTGTTTTCCGTCTTTGCCAAGATATTTCTTGCAGATGAAATACATGGTGCCAGGAGGGTCGGGATGGCGGTAGTGCTCATTCAACTCTATATTGGCAAGCTGCTCATCCGAGGAATTAAAGATAGAATGAGCCTGATGTGCTCTTGGCATACGTTCCATGACGTGGTACTGGATGATGTAGCCATCTTTCTTTATCTGCTCGTCTTTGAGACGTATGAGCATCTTATCCAGCTTGGCTTCTGTCTCCTTGATGGTCTTGAAGAGAGAGTTGACCAGCTCCTTGTCGGGCTGTGGCTTCTTCTTCTCTTGGAAATATTGGATGGTTGAGGCTCTAAGTTCTGCTACCAGAAGGAAGAATGTGCCATTGTCGTTCTGAGGGACATCATTTCCGTCTGCCTTCATGATGATGCCATCAACACGCTTTTCAAGTTCGATGGACTGGCGCAGCATCTTCTTATCGCGGTGTGCCCAATATTCCTTTTCCGTGGTTCGCATAGCTGAAACCAGCTTGCGAAAGGATAATATTGATTCTTCACTCATATCTTATTTGATACCTAAAGTTTGTTTGACTTTTCTGATGCGTTCCTGCTCCTTGGGGAGGAGGTTACCTTTTTCGTCTATCCGGCAGAGGAGGCTGAGATTTGGCTTGATGGTTATCCACTTGTGGAGACCATCGTGCTCACGCTTTATCTGTCGAAGCTGAGCTTCTTGCAGTCTTTCACTCAGATGCTGCTCATGGCGAAGCTTACTGATTTCGTTCTGTATTCTGTCCATTGGCTAATTCTTCTTCTGAAGGGTATTTAATGTATAATGAATCCCATTGGTCTCTACCTACAAATTCAAGTGCTTTATCTACATCTTCGACACAAACAAAATCTTTGTCCATTTTGTTTGGCATATTGCTAATAAATGTATAGCCTCTAGCACATGATTGCATGTATTCCTTAAAATGCTTCTTCTCTTCCTTAGAGAGGTATGAAGGACGACTGACAAGACGTTCCTCAAAGTGATGAAATAATCTCACATTATCATCATTAATTTTCTTTATGTTAGAGGAGAATGAACGAATAGCTTCATCCATTTTCTTTGAAGACTTATCCTGCCCCAAATTAAACTCTCCAATTTCAACCTTTAACATTGATAGAAGTTCTTCCGTATCTTTCAAACGAGATATTTTGCTGTTGACAGCATCGGAAGCAGAAGCTAACACATTTAGAGATCTCTCTAGATTGGCATCATTTTTCTTGATAGCCTCTCTGTATGAGATAAGTTCATTACGCTGCTCTGCGATAATTCGCATTAAACGCTTGTTTCTGTCATCGAAGCGAACCTTGAAGTTCTCGTCTCTTAGCGTGCAAGAGACGATGCCTAGCGTGATGACAAAGACCACGCTGAGGCAAATAATTAATGTTATTGTTACATTCATAATTTATAATGTTTAAAGTTCTATTACTTCTGCTTTGTCGGCAGGAATGTCGTAGTATGGGATGGAATATCCTTTGTCCTTCATTTCGTCCGGGAGATAACAGCGGTAGTATACTCCGTAGAAGTTTTGCCATTTCTCCTTGACAGTGAGTATTGTTCCAGCCGGAAGCTCAGGCTTCGGCTTGAATGAAGAACGAGGATAACATCCTGTCTCATGCTCATCTGCTGCGCAACAACATGAGGATTTCCATAAATGAATCTTCATTGCTCTAATTCTTGTTTAATCATTCTCAACTGTGATAAAAGATGCTCTGCACACATAAACTTGAAGCCAGGAACATTTAACATTGTCTCTGCCTCTGCGATGAGCATGCGTATTCTCAATTTTGCAGTAAAGAGGCGGTCTTTGAAGTTCTCTACTATCTGATAAGACTGTTCAAACACGTCCTTTGGCGACCATGAATCATAGGTGCTGCCATCTGGGTTGATGTACTGGACATGATAACCCGGAGCATCATGGTTGCCTTCTGATGGTCTTGCCCATCCTTTGGCTACTGCAGCAGATTTTACCATTGGCTCTGCCTTAACCATCTTAGTACCGATGTACAGCTTTAATGTTGATGTTTCCATAATAATTACTTTTTATTTGTTTTACGTTTGGTGTAATTAATGTTTTCTATCTGCTTTTCGAAGAATGCGATACGTCTATTTAATCTTCGGAGGATGGCACTTCTGATGTAGCGGATTGCTTCTGCATCGAGATACTTGGTGATGTCTCCGTTTGTATCACTGCACATTCCCTGGATGAATATTTCAAACTTTACAGGGCTTTCTAGTATAGTCATGTCGTTTGATGCATCAACTTCTTGTACAAGATCTCTGACCTTGGTTAGCTCTTCGATGGAGTAGAAGTATCCGCGCGGAGTCGATGGTGTTACGCATTTCTTCATATTCTTCCTTTGTCATACTAATTACTTTTTCTTTGTTAATATTCTTTTTGAGGGACCAGCGATAGAATCGCTGGGAACGGGGGCTAAGTGGGGGCAACTACTATCTCTACTTATTCACTTTGACTAAATTTTTGAGATTGTTGAAAGCCTCATAGTCTTCCTTGCTGATTTCTATGCAGTTGTCGAACTGGATAGTAGCAGGATCAGCTATCTCTGAATATCCTTCATTAATCGCCTTGAATGCCTCCATAAGAGGGAATAATGCTGAACCATCATCCTTCATAATGGTAAAGTCAACCTTACGCCATGTGTTGGCTATGTCTTTGCGCATGAATGATGCGACTACGTAAAAATATCTTTTCTTCATATTGCTTCTTGTTTTAATTGTTTGTCTATTGCTTCCCAGGCTAGGATTTGCTGCCAGTGGGTTTCATGATAATTTCTTGCCTTCTGTTTTTCTGAGAGCAGTGGATCGTAGACACCGAAACAATAGGTGTCCCATTTCTCATACTCCTTCATCGTATATGGAGGCTTGGAGCCAGGAGGGGCAGGGATGTACTCCTTGGCGAACTTCTTAGGCAGGAGGGTTTCTATTGTTGAGGCTACCGGGTCGATGACCTCGTATTTGAAAATACGGCTCTTTCCCTTTGCAGGAGAGTTGTGGACTGATCTTGCCCAGCAGATGTTACCCCTGTAGCGTGACATGAGGCCAGAGAAATAATAGGGTTTCCAAATACGATTATCTCTGTATGCGCTACAGATGCCTGTAGGGGAATCTCCGTTGTAAGTGACACTATCAGACTTCCAGCAATGGTTGTAGCCGAGGTCGCTGATGTGGCTATGTACACAGAACTTGCACATCCTCATTTTCTCCTGATCAGCAACCGATGGTGTTGACTGCATCAGGTTTTGTTTGATGTAATTGCCCATAGATGTATGATTTTAAAGTTCAACCTTTGCATCAGCATCTTTCTCATCGCAATTGCAATACGATGAGACTATGATTGTGATGTTCTCGTCAATACGGAAGTACGCCCAGACTACGGTATCTTTCTTAGCTTTTGAGAGAAGCGTGATGTGATCTTTGCCAAGAAGGAATAATGCATCAATTATTGCTTTTATATGCTGATTGTTGATAAAGAATCCGTCAAGCTCTATGATGGCATTATATTCTGGTTCGTAACACTTTCTGACATTTCGCTTAAAAAAGCCCCTACCATCGCATGCTGGACAGTCAAAGTCTTGATGATGGGTCTTTCCATTCTTATCAGTATACTTCCATTCTACAGAACCTGTACCATTGCATTCGTTGCATTCTTCCTGATCATATTCCTCATCTTCTACTTTCGACAGAGAATCGTATGCTTTCTGTAGGCTTAATAGAGGGATATTCAGTTCCTGCTCTACAGGAGGAAGTTTAAGATTAAACATTTCTGTTCTCTCATACTCGCCCTGACAGACTTCTGCATTGATGTAGATGACCTTATGGCAATCTGTAGCAAAAACCTTGTCGTCTTTGAGAAGAGGCATTGCTGAGAGGCTTCCTTTGTCGTGGAACAATCCGAGCAGTTTCTTTTCGTCTACATTTTCATATCCTTTCATAGTTCTGCCTCCTTCTGTTCTATAGGTTTACGCTTCCAGCCTTTGCATGCTGGCTCCCAGAAGAAATGATGGTCGGAATTGCGGGAGCAATTGCCCAGACGCTTGGACTCTTTTCTGAGGGTGAAGAAAACACAGTTCTGACAGTGTTTCCGGTTGCTTCTTGCTATCAAATACAGATAGAGGACTGCTATTGAGCAGATGAGAAGCATGAAGAGGATGAATGATAGTTCTGTTTGCATAGTTACTTCTTGCTTTTGATGATTTTATTTAATAACTTCTTGTTTGCCTCGGTTGCCGAATCAGAGTGATAGACTACGCTGACATCCTGCCGGGCAGAGAGAGGGGCGTGGCGCATGTAGTCATCGACTTGCTGCTTCACTTCCTCTAATGAGCGACAGAGGACGTATTTATAGCCTGCTGCTTCCCAGAAGGCTTGGAACTCCTTCTGATGGGCTGACTGCTGATTGGTGTGGCCATACTTCAATTCTATGCCCAGGGCATGATAGAAAGCCTTGTGGGGGCTGAGGTCACCGATGTTCTCTTCATATCTGATGGATGGGAGAGCCAGGATGAGATCGGGAACGCCCGGCACTACTCCGGCTGCTGCATTGATGGCTATCTTCTTACCATAGGATTCAGCCTCGTTCTTTGGGTGGAAGAAGAGGGTGGAGAATGCCGGGTACTGTAGGCGAAACCATCGTACACAGGCTATCTGCAACTGACCTTCACGCTGCACCTTCTTCTGCTGAGGCTTCTGCGTATACTCAGGATGATTTCCGTTGAGACGGTCGATTAATTCTTGTCTGTCCATATTCGTATGATTTTAAAAATTTGTTACTTAATCGTTGAGGAGACTTTGGAGATAACTCTGGGTCTGATCATCCAAATCGGCTAGCGACTGTTCTTCTTCGGCTACTGACGGATTCCAGACGATGCCCAGCTTGGCGAGTGTGCCATTATCGTAGGCTTGTCGAACCATCTTTGCCATGGAGCCATTTGGATTCTTAGCTGCGCTTTCTATCCATTCCTGGTACTTCTGCCTGAGGGCATCAGTTTCTGCCTTCTCCTTGGCTTTCTGGGCATCTTCCTTCTGCTTAAGCCGAGTTTCTATCTCTTCGTTGGTTTCCTCATGCTGAGGTTTCGGAGATTCGGCTGGTAAACAGTTTGGTGGTTTTGGGGCTGTTCTTTTACCTGCTGAGGCTTCAACGGTAGGGTTGTCGAAGGTGCCTTCCATCAGAGGCTCATAGTTCTTTGGATTGAAGAGCCAGTTGAAGGAGATATAGCAGCCACCATCCTTGCGCCCTAAAAGGAGATCGGAGTTGAGAGCCTTGCGAAGCATCGGTTCTATGTCCTCGAAGGAGTAATCTGAGATAAACTTTGCGACCAGCTTCTTGCGGTCGGGAGTCATCTTCGAGATTGGCTTGACCTGCGTTCCGAGGAAGAGGCGGTTGAAGAGCCTTAAGACTTCTGAGAATTGAGTTTCAGCATCCACCGACTTTTTTTCTTTTTCTTTTTTTTGTGTGTGGGGGTGGGCTTTCTCTTTTCTTTGTTTGTTTTCTTTTATAGGGGTTTCAGGGGAAAGATTTTCTTTTATTTGTTTCTTTTCTCTTACTTCTGTGCCCTTGGCTGTGTCCTTATCTGTGCCCTTGACTTTGCTTAAATCTTCGGAATCACCTTTATTTAAAGGGGTTTCGGGATTGTTAATCTGTGCCCTAGATTGTGCCCTTGGCTGTGCCCCTTGTTTTGGCTGTGCCCTAGATTGTGCCCCTTTCGTGCCCTTAACTGTGCCCTCATCTGTGCCCTTCTCTGTTTGGTGATATACCTTACAACCTTGATTGTCAGATTGTTGTGGGGTAGGAATCTGTGCCCTAGACTGTGCCCCAATCTGTGCCCCAAAGTGTGCCGTAATCTGTGCCCCTTGGTCTCTTTGCCATGGATGGATGCAGTGGGATAGGGGATGCGAACTGTTAACATAGAGCTTGGTTGAGGCTCTTGGAGCAGAGCACTTGGTGATGATTTTCTCGGCTATGAGCACATCGATGGCGACACGGATGGTCTTGACCGTGGTATGGAGCTGTAGAGCCAAATCACGATAGGAGAGGGTGGCAGCGGAAGCCTCGTTGTGAGCGGAGGAGAGGAGCACATGGATGAGCACCTGAACGACCACAGGACGATGGAAGTAACGCCACTGCAACAGCTCTGGAGTAAATATGTAGCCATCTGTTTTCATTTATTCTTCTTTATTTGGAATGTAGAATTTACGATTTCTATCATTTATTTGTTTTCTTCTGCCTCGATGGCACGGAATATCTCGTAAGCCACTTGTGGGACCCAGGCATTGCCGTAAGCCTTTATGGATTCTTGTCGCCACTTGGGGAAAGAAATGGTAAGGCTGTCCACATCAAAGGGAATCCCATCATTTCCTCTACAAACAGGGGATTGAGTTGGGAAGTGCTTCCAGTGACCTTCTTCACTGTGTCGGGCAAAGTCTCGCCATACACATTTCCGTTCACTTTCTTCACCCCAGGATTGGTACATCCCTTCCAGTCTCTCGCTGATGGCGTGGGCATCATGCCGTTGAAGTCGAGAAAGTCGGTCAGTCCATTCGGGCGAAGTTCTCCGTTCTTTCGGCTGTACATCCCTTTTACACCCTGTTCTTTCAGTCCCTTCACCCGGTTGGAGTGTTTTACTTCCATTGCCGTAGGAGTGGGAAGAAGACCATTGACCGCTAAGGCTGTTAGACCTTGCCCCATCTGGGAATTGGGATTGATGGTCTTGGTGAACTTCGTGGATTCTATGCTGCAAGGAGTGGAAAGCAAGCCTTTTCGAGCGGCGAGTGCCAAGGTTGGGCGTTCTGCTGCATTCGGTGAAAGGCTCTTGTTTATTCTTCCTCTTCCTTTGTCGAGTGCCGTGGGCGTAGGAAGGAGTTGTGCCACTGCCATGTCTTCTAGACCTAGGCTGTGGTCTGTCTTGCCCTTCTTCGGATTTCTTCGCCCTCGCTCGTTGATTTCCATGTCCTTGTGGGCTATGTCCATCGCATTGGGTGTGGGCAATAATCCAGACTCGGTCTCTTCTGTGCGGTGCTCCGATGGCACAAGCTGGAATAACAATCGGTTGGACGGAATATCCTTCGGCTTCGAGGTCTGCACAGATTTTGTCGAGGGTGAATCGGCTTTCCTCTCTGTATAGATGATTCTCTTCGAAAAGATAGTCTGTGCGTCCCATCTGAGTGACTTGGCAGGACTGTACCATCGTCTTGATGCCAGCAACGTTTTCACCAACGACCCAAGTGGGGTGTATCTGTCGTATCGCTCGAAGCATCTGTGGCCAGAGGTAGCGGTTATCGTCCGCTCCCTTTCTTCTGCCAGCGAGGGAGAAGGGTTGGCAGGGGAATCCTCCTGTGAGAACATCGACCTTTCCGTGCCACTGATGGAAGTCTGTTTTGGTAATGTCTTCATAACTTATTGAATTAGGAAACCAGTAGTCGAGCACCTTGCGAGGGAACTCCTGTATCTCGCAATGGAAGAGGTTTTGCCATCCCATCATGGATGCAGCGACCTCTGCGCCACCGATTCCGCTGAATAAACTAGCGTGATTCATATTTCTTCTTATTGAAACCCACCGGGCGAAATGGGTTGCCCGGTGGGATACCGATCGAGATAAATTAATATTGAATATTATTTTCACTTTCAAAGAATTAAACACATTTTTATGTCATATCACACCTTCCTTTCTGTTAAGGGACTGGAACTGCTTCTAGAGAAGGCTCACGTCTTTCCGTGGGGTCGGATTTATATAATAATAGGCGTAGTCTTTACTTAACGCTATGGATATTTCTGCCTTGTCAGGAGGCTGTTCCATGTCTCCGGGTTGATGATTTATTTGTTCTTGCTTGCAGCGTGATTGAGAAGCCACTGCAGATGTTCTGCCATGGCTGGATCACGGAAGAGGGATTTAGCCTTATCTATGTCCGGATTCGGCTTTTTCTTCTCTCTCTTGGCTGCAGTTTTCTTCTGATAGTATCTGCGCTGGTATTCCTTCACCTTTTCGGGGTGATCCAGGTGCCATTGCTTGGAGCATGCCAGCAATCTTTCCTTGTGGCGCTGATAATAACGCTGGTAATATCCTGTGCCGTCAGCCCGTTTCTTGGCTGCATTTTCCTGATAAAGCTTCTTCTTCTCAGGATGCTCCTGGAGGTATCTGCGAGAATAGGCTAGCATTTTTTCACGATGCTTAAGATAGTATTCTCGCTGCCGGGCTTTGCGGTTTTGCTCTGCTGTTTCTGATTCCATGATGATTGATATTATATCAAAACCACATTTTAAAGTTCATCAAACTCTTTCTGAATGCTATCTAAAGCCTTTTTTATAGCACTTTTTATATTATCAGCTTCATGTGGTGCATACTTTACTATATTCAAAAGGGCATTCCCCAATCTGCTACCATCAATATTACCACTATCTTTACAATATCTATAGATAGTCGTTTGGTAATATTCGATGAAACTGTTTAATTCGTTTGCTCTATCTAATTTTTGTTTATCCATATTACTAACTGTTTATTAGTTAATTTACTTTTCATTCACATGGCAGTTTCT
>ERZ1034969.97-NODE-97-length-61264-cov-18.658596_pt1 | contig 61264 bp, 49 predicted proteins | sample MGYA00520624_ERZ1034969 | MGnify/ENA primary metagenome ERZ1034969 (study PRJEB33766, sample SAMN09781776) | gut metagenome | biome: gut microbiome | host: Homo sapiens | place: Madagascar | study: EMG produced TPA metagenomics assembly of the PRJNA485056 data set...
CGTTTCTTGGACTTCATTTTATTACGGCAGGCAAAATGTCACGTAAAGCGACTGACTGCGTTCCGTAGGTGATTTTTGCGTTCCGTAGGCGGTCAGCTTCGAATCCGGACACGAGCAAACGCCTAATTCCAGGCATCTCGCCGATGCTTATCCGGCAGCAACCACCTACGGAAGCCCAAAATCACCTACGGAATCGCGCCTGTCAAGGGACGCAGATAGATTAAGCACTGTTGTAAACATGCGGGGGTGCTTGATGTCCAAGTCCATCAAGCTGAGATAGGCATGAACGCCTGACCCTTTGAACCTGTTGGTTAGGACCAACGTAGGGAGCAGATCATGAGCGATGCCCCATCCACCAATGACGCACTCGGCACATTGCGTGCCGCCATCAAACAAGCCGTCACGGACGTGCGCGGGCAGACACCATTGGCGCAGTCGTTCACCAATTTCGTAACCATCAATCTGGTGGCCAACGCGCAGCTTGCCGCGGGCGGCACCGCGGCCATGAGCTATCTGCCGGATGATGTGATCGCCACCGCCGAAATCGCCGGATCGAACTACATCAACGTGGGCACGTTGCTGCCGTTCTTCAAGGACGCGCTGCCGGAAATCGCGCGCAAACTGCACGAAAACGGCAAGACGTGGGTGCTAGACCCGGTTGCTGCGGGCATTGGCGAAACACGCACGTTCATTCTTGAATCGTTCCGTGACGCGCCTCCGACCATTGTGCGCGGCAATGCGAGCGAGGTCATCGCGCTTGATGCGATGTGGGGGCTGGCCGACGCCGACAGCACTGATCCGACCACGCGTCCGGCTGGAGTGGAGGCCGTTGACGAGGTCGACGCGGCCATCGACGCGGCCAAACGCGTGGCCCGCCATTTGGCGAAGCACTCCCCCGTCGGCAAGGGCGCGGTTGCGGTGTCCGGCGCGGTTGATCTGGTGACTGACGGCGAGCGCACGTTCCGCCTGCCCGGAGGCAGTGCGATGATGACGAAGATCACCGGCGCCGGCTGTTCGCTCGGCGGCGTGACCGCGACGTATCTTGCCGTGGCCGAGCCGCTGGTCGCCGCCCTTGCCGCGTCGCTGCTGTATGATCGTGCGTCCGAAATCGCCGAAGTCAAATCCGATGGCCCCGGTTCGTTCCAGGTGGCGCTGCTCGACGCGCTGTGGAACGTCACCGCCGACCAGGTGGCCGCGTCCGACATCATCGAAACCAACTGACCGCAACGTTCCGTGGATGGTTTCGCACCATCGCAATCGTATATACGGAATATATACGTTCAGTGCGGTGCGACGGAAAATAAACGGAAAATAACAAGACTTCTTCTGGAGCACTTACCCAAAGAACAACAAAGGGGAAACCAATGAATAATTATCCATTCGCCTCGATGCGCGACTGCTTTGATATGAGCGCGTATTTCGTGGTCGGTCCGCAGGATTGCAAGGGCCGGCCGGTGACGGATGTGGTGGATGACGCGTTGCGTGGGGGCGCGACGTTCATCCAATTGCGCGCCAAGAACGCGGATGCGAAGGATATCACCGAAATGGCCCGCGATATCGCGCAGGTCATCAAGAACAGCGGCAAGTCCGATTCCGTGGCGTTTGTGATCGACGACCGCGTGGATGTGGTGTGGCAGGCGCGCGACAAGGGCATCAAGGTGGATGGCGTGCATATCGGCCAGACCGATATGGAACCGCAGGAGGCTCGCGCGCTGCTCGGCGAGGATGCCATCGTGGGCCTGTCCGCCGAGACCGAAAGTCTGGTGAAGCTTATCAACGAGCTGCCGAGCGGCTGCATCGACTACATCGGCGCCGGCCCGCTACATGTGTCCACCACCAAGCCGGAGGCTTCCGTGGGCGGCAACGACGGTTCCGGGCACACGCTTGACGAGGAACAGATCAACGCGATTTGCGCGGCGAGCGAGTTCCCGGTAGTGGTCGGCGGCGGCGTACATGCCGACGATATGGAGATGCTGGCCCGTTCGAAGGCGGCCGGCTGGTTCGTGGTGTCCGCGATCGCCGGTGCCGACGATCCGGAAGCGGCCACCCGCGAAATGGTGACGCGCTGGAAGGCGGTGCGCGGCGACGCGAAGCACGGCTATGCGCCGCGTGTGAAGTAGTCCGTCGTACAGGAAATCGACAAGCCCGCTGAGATGAGCGAGAAGTTCCACAAGGGTGGTTCTACACTGTATCAGTGAGCTCAGTGAAGATAATCAATGAATCAGTGAGCCTAATAAGGAGAGTTACCATGACTAGCACATTGCCACCGGTATTGAGCATCGCAGGATCGGATTCGTCCGGCGGTGCCGGCATTCAGGCGGATTTGAAGACCATGCTCGCCAACGGCGTGTTCGGCATGACCGCGATCGCGGCGCTGACCGCGCAAAACACCACCGGCGTGACGATGGTCACCAACACTCCCCCGGAAATGCTTGCGGCGCAGATCGACGCGGTGTTCGAAGACATTCCGCCGGTGGCGGTGAAGATCGGCATGGTGTCCAGCGCCGAGCTCATCACCGTGATCGCCGACCGTCTGACCGCGCACAACGCGAAGAACGTGGTGCTCGACCCGGTGATGGTGGCCACGTCCGGCGCGAAGCTCATCGAGGATGATGCCATCGCGGCGCTGACGTCCAAACTGTTCCCGCTGGCCACTGTGATCACGCCGAACATGCCGGAGACCCAGGTACTGTGCGACTTGGCCGTAGAGCAGGGTGCGGGCGCAATCGACTATGAGAACGGCGAATCCATCTCCACCGAGAACGACATGGTGACCGCAGGTCATCTGCTCGCCGGCCATTTCGGCTGCGCGGTGCTCGTCAAGGGCGGCCACGGCACGCATGACGCGAGTGACGTGCTTGTCGAGCCGGATGGCAAGATCACCTGGTTCCGTTCCCGTCGCATCAACAACCCGAACACGCACGGCACCGGCTGCACGCTGTCTTCCGCCATCGCCAGCCATTTGGCTCTTGGCGAGGCGCTGCCGACGGCCGTCGACCATGCCAAGCTGTACCTGACCGGCGCTTTGGAAGCGCAGCTCGATCTTGGACATGGTTCCGGTCCGATGGACCACGCGTGGAAGTGGCGTTGAGCCAAGCCACGCAAACCACGCGAACCACGGCAACCGTTGGAACAGTACAACAAGTAATCGCACGAAAACACACGAGACAACGCTGAGAAAGGTAATCATGACGCTCGATCGCAACGCAGAAAAGCAGGAAGTGCCCGTCAATCCGGAAACCGGCAAACCGTATATCAACACGCTTGCCGCAGTAGCCATCTCCCCCGCCGGCGCCAGCCCGGAGAAGTCCACGTACGTGGCGCAGGCCGTGGACGTAATCCGTGAATCCGGCCTGCCGAACGAGACGAACGCCATGTTCACCAACATCGAAGGAGACATCGACGATGTGCTCAAGGTGATCCGCGACGCTACCATGAAGCTCGCCGGGCAGGGATACCGCACCGACGTGGTGATCCGTCTCGACATCCGCCCCGGTTTCGAAGGACAGATCCACGCCAAGCAGGAACTGGTAAACGAGATTCTGTCGAAATAACCCCCTTTACAGTGGTGAAACGAAACCATTCCATGTAAAAAAGCGCGCTTTTTCTCGAAAAAGGCGCGCTTTTCGTGTTCATTTGGGTATAGTGTTGCGATTATGACCACGATGAAGGAAATCGCCGAAAAAACTGGAGTGTCCATTTCCACGGTGTCTCTGGTGCTCAACGGGCGCGCCGAAGGCAGGGTGAACCCCGCGCTTGCCGCGCTTGTAAGGAACAAGGCGACCGAACTCGGGTACAAGATCAATCCGTTGGCGCGAAGCCTGCGCACCAACAAAACCCGTATTCTCGGCTTCATCAGCGAGGAAGTTGCCACCACGCCATACGCAGGCGGCATCATTCTGGGCGCGCAGGACGCGGCCAGCACCTACGGCTACATGCTGTTCACCGTCAGCACCGACGGCAAGGCGAGCGAGGAGAACGAGATCGCCACATTGAAACGGTACGGCGTGGACGGGTTCTTCTATTCGAAGATGTCGAACCGCATCGCACATGTTCCCGAATCGTTGAACGAATACCCCGTGGTGATGGTGGACGCCACCGACCACGAGAACAAAGTGCCCAGCATCGAGCCGGACGAGTTCATGATCGGCTATGACGCCACGAATCGGCTGATCCAGGCCGGATGCAAACGCATCGCATACGTGGGTTGCGCGGAAAACATGATCGCGCAGGACGGTCGTCTTGCTGGCTACCGCACCGCGTTGCAGGAGGCCGGACGTGCGTTCAACCCATCGCTGGTATGCAACGTAATGAACAACGGTCCAGCTTTACGCGCCGTGAACAAGTTGTTCGACGACGAGCATCCGGACGGCTTCTTCTGCTTCAATGATGCGCGCGCCTGGTATGTGTACGAATGCGCGGCAAGAAGAGGGCTTACGGTAGGCAAGGATATTTCCGTGGTCGGCGTGGACAACCACCGCGTGTTCGCAGAGACACTTGAACCGCAGCTGACCACCGTCGAACTGCCACATTACGAAATGGGCTATTGGTCAGCCTGCAAGCTGATTTCCATGATTGAAGGCAAGGATGTGGATACCAGTTCATGTCCATCCGCCAGAGCTTCCCTGCCGCCGCTTGATGCGCCGATTCCGGCGAAGATCCACTGCGCATTGTTGGAAAAAGATTCCGTCATATCCTGATTTTTCTGTTTTTACAACGATTCAAATGCTTACGATTGTTCGCACAGCCATTTTCTATACATGAAAATTGTGCGTTTGTTCACGACACGCCGAATAAAGCAATCGTGCCAACAGTCCGCCAGCAGTTGATTCAGGCTTAATTTCAACTATCCGCAAATCCTTACAAACGTTTGACGTCAAACGATTGACGTCAAACGATTGACGAAGCAGTTGCCATATGCTATCTTGAAGCCATGTTCGCTTTTCGGCACGGCAGCTGAAATCCGAGCAGGCGCAAGCCAAAACAACATCGGAAGCGATCGATGCCGCGCGGCAGCGGCACCGCGAAGAGAAAAAGAGAATCAAAATGGCAAGTAAAACACGTTCTGTATGGAAGAATCCTTCCTATCTGCAGAGCTCCTTCGGCATTTTCATGTTCTTCTGTTCCTGGGGCATCTGGTGGTCCTTCTTCTCCCGCTGGCTCACTGACCCGACCCACGGTCTGGGCATGAGCTCCGCGGAACAGGGCCAGATCTACTCCATCAACTCCTTGGCCACCCTGGTCATCATGTTCGTTTACGGCACCATTCAGGACCAGCTGGGCATCAAGCGTAAGCTCGTGATCTTCATCTCTGCGGTCGCTGCATGCGTTGGCCCGTTCGTGCAGTTCGTGTACCAGCCGATGCTGACCGCCGGCGGCACCACCCGATTCATCGGCGTGCTTCTCGGCTCCATCGTGCTGTCCGCAGGCTTCATGGCCGGCTGCTCCCTGTTCGAAGCCGTCACCGAACGTTACTCCCGTAAGTTCGGCTTCGAATACGGCCAGTCCCGCGCTTGGGGCTCCTTCGGCTACGCTGTCGTGGCACTGTGCGCAGGCTTCCTGTTCAACATCAACCCGCTGCTGAACTTCTGGGTTGGATCCATCTGCGGCCTCGGCATGCTGTGCGTCTACGCCTTCTGGGTTCCGGCCGAGCAGAAGGAAGAACTCAAGAAGGAAGCCGATCCGAACGCAACTCCGACCAACCCGTCCTTCAAGGAAATGGTCTCCGTCCTGAAGATGCCGACCCTGTGGGTGCTCATCGTCTTCATGCTGTTCACCAACACCTTCTACACCGTGTTCGATCAGCAGATGTTCCCGAACTACTACGCCTCCCTCTTCCCGACCACCGAAATCGGCAACGCCACCTACGGCACCCTGAACTCCTTCCAGGTGTTCCTTGAGTCCGCTATGATGGGCGTCGTCCCGATCATCATGAAGAAGATCGGCGTGCGTAACTCCCTGCTGCTCGGCGCCACCGTGATGTTCGCCCGTATCGGTCTGTGCGGTGTGTTCCATGACCCGGTCTCCGTCTCCATCGTCAAGCTGTTCCACTCCATCGAGGTACCGCTGTTCTGTCTGCCGGCGTTCCGTTACTTCACCCTGCACTTCGACACGAAGCTGTCTGCCACCCTGTACATGGTTGGTTTCCAGATCGCTTCCCAGGTCGGCCAGGTGATTTTCTCCACCCCGATGGGTGCTCTGCATGATGCCATGGGCGACCGTCCGACCTTCTTCACCATCTCTGCCATCGTGTTCGCCGCTCTGGTCTACGGCTTCTTCGTCATCAAGAAGGATGATCAGGAAGTCGGCGGCGATCCGTTCTACACTGACAAGCAGCTCAAGGCCATGAAGACCGCTGATGCGGAAGTGAAGGCCTGAGTCTCAGCCCGTACTAAGTCGGCGTACGGCGTCGATGGTGGTCGCAACCTACATCCCTTCTCCCGCGATCATCATCGGTACCGTACGCATCATAACAACAATCGTGGTGTCCGAAGCGTTTCCCTTTTTCCGCTTTGGGCACCATCTTCAAAAAGCTTTTTATCCAACAATTCATAACCCAGATTCAGAAAGGCATTCAACGATGACTGGCTTTACTCCGGACGCACCTGTCCTTCACGAAATCAAGAACCACAGCGAGGAACTCACCAAGGCAGAGGCCGGTGTCGCGGCCTTCGCAGCCAAGCGCAACAACCGCTGGTACCCGAAGTTCCATATCGCCTCCAATGGCGGCTGGATCAACGACCCGAACGGCCTGTGCTACTACAAGGGCCGTTGGCATGTGTTCTACCAGCTGCACCCGTACGGCACCCAGTGGGGGCCGATGCATTGGGGTCACGTCTCCTCCACCGACATGGTCAACTGGAAGCGCGAACCAATCATGTTCGCACCGTCCCTGGAACAGGAAAAGGACGGCGTGTTCTCCGGTTCCGCGGCGATCGGCGACGACGGCAAGCTCAGGTTCTACTACACCGGCCACCGTTGGGCCAACGGCAAGGACAACACCGGCGGCGACTGGCAGGTACAGATGCTCGCCGAACCAGACAACGATGAGCTGACCAGCGCCACTAAGCGCGGTATGGTCATTGATTGCCCGACCGACAAGGTGAACCACCACTACCGCGACCCGAAGGTCTGGAAGACCGGCGACAAGTGGTACATGACCTTCGGTGTCTCCTCTGCCGAGAAGCGCGGCCAGATGTGGCTGTTCTCCTCCGACGACATGGTCAAGTGGACCTATGAGCAGGTGCTGTTCGAGCATCCGGATCCGGACGTGTTTATGCTTGAGTGCCCGGACTTCTTCCCGATCAAGGACGTCGAAGGCAACGAGAAGTGGGTTATCGGCTTCTCCGCCATGGGTGCCAAGCCGTCCGGCTTCATGAACCGCAACGTCAACAACGCCGGCTACATGATCGGCACTTGGACTCCGGGTGAGCAGTTCAAGCCGGAAACCGAGTTCCGTCTGTGGGATTGCGGCCACAATTACTACGCGCCGCAGTCGTTCAACGACGGCAAGCGTCAGATCGTCTACGGTTGGATGAGCCCGTTCGTCGAGCCGATTCCGATGCAGGACGACGGCTGGTGCGGCAACCTCACCCTGCCGCGTGAGATCACGCTGGGCGCCGACGGCGACCTGCACACCGCGCCGGTGGCCGAAATGGAAGGCCTGCGCGAGGATACCGTCGATTTCGGTGCGATCGATCTGGACGTCAGCGGCGAGAAGACCATTGTGGACGATGCCGAAGCCGTGGAAATCGAAATGACCATTGACCTGACCAACTCCACCGCCGAGCGTGCCGGCCTGCGTGTCCACGCCACCGAGGATGGCGCCTACACGTCCGTTGCGTATGACGATCAGATCGGCCGCGTGGTGGTCGACCGTCAGGCCAACGCTCAGGGCGATCGCGGCTACCGTACGGCACCGCTGTCCGAAGCCGAACTTGCCGCCGGCGAACTCAAGCTGCGCGTGTACGTGGACCGTGGCTGCGTGGAGGTGTACGTCAACGACGGCCGTCAGGTGCTCAGCTCGTACAGCTACGCGTCCGAAGGTCCGCGCGCCATCAAGCTCGTGGCCGAATCCGGCACGCTCAAGGTCAAGTCCCTGGTGCTTCACCACATGAAGTCCATCGGACTGGAATGATAGACGTCTGTCATGGTTGACAGGCAAACAACCATAAGGCAGTAGCAAGGGGTATATGGGAAGGCCTCCGCATCGGAAGGGTGCGGAGGCCTTTCTATATCTGATGAGATATCTGGGTAACCACCAACGTACGTTATCTCTCGTTGCCGCCGTACTTGCTGTGCGGGTTTGCCTACGTTCCGCCCCACCGTCTATACTGGCGAGCCGGTAACAATCTTTCTGGCCGATTGGCAGGCAGGCTCCTCACCTTACTGATTTCCCGCCATCGGTCACGTGCGCGTCCACTTTGACGCAGAAAGCAAGGTGAACGATGGCGGAATCGCACGTTCAACACAAACTACTCGGTATGGCGAAGCGTCGTATTCCAACGCTGATCGCCGTCATCACACTGCTTGTCGTATGGGAGGCATGGGTGCGATTGGGGCACGTGCCATCCACGATGATCGCCGCCCCCAGCGAAATCGCGCAGGCGACCGTCGAAACATGGCCGACCCTGTGGCCCGCGACCGAAGTCACGCTGTTGGAAGGCACCGTCGGCTTCCTGTTCGCCGTGACATGCGGCATTCTGATCGGCATTCTGCTGTACTGCTCCCGTATTGCCGATGCCGCGCTGTTCCCACTGCTGTCCGCCGCGCAGACGATGCCGCTGATTTCGATCGCGCCGTTGTTCCTGATCTGGTTCGGTTTCGAGATTTCCGGCAAAATCGTGATCGTGGCCGTATTCGGCCTGTTTCCAATCGCGGTGCAGACGATTCGTGGTCTTGAGGCGGTCCCCCAGTTCTATTCGGATGTGGCGCTGACATGCGGCGCGACTCGCGCGTGGACGTTGTGGCATGTGAAGCTTCGCGTCGCCGCACGGCAGATTTACGGCGGCATCCGCGTATCCGCCGCATACATCTTCGCCACCGCCACCACTGCCGAGTATCTGGGTGCGCGCAAGGGCCTCGGCATCTGGCTGCAGGCGGCTTACAATTCGTTCCGCACGCCGCTTATCTTCTCGGCCACGCTGGTCATCATCGTCATCACCGGCATACTCATGTGCCTCGTGAATCTCAGCGAACGCCTGCTGCTCGGCCCAGCCGACGCGGACGCCGATCCGGACGTGGACCAGTGAAAACGCAACAATCACCATTGCGGCCCTCATCATCGTCATGCACACCCGTATAATGGGACTCGCTGTTTAGCCAATGTGTGGCAAACCGGCAATGTTCCACAGCTTCGGCGTCAAACGGTCAACCGGGCGGCGGCAGACATCATAAGGAACGTCGGGGGCATTGGACGAGCGGGGGCCTTAGCCCTTCGTATCGTTTTCTGCCCGAACCCCGCCCGCAGCGTCATCCCTAGAAAACGGTAGAGAAGCAAGATTCAAGGGAAATCGCAAGGTATGAAGAAGACCATCTTCAGCAAAGCAATCGCAATCCTCGGCTCGATCGCCATGCTCGTCGGCGTGGCCGCATGCGGGCAAAGCAACGACTCCACGAAAACCGCGGCGGACGGCAACGGCCTCACCAAGGTGACGTTCATGCTTTCGTGGGCGCCCGACACCAACCATATCGGCGTGTATGTGGCGAAGAACAAAGGCTATTTCAAGCAGGCCGGTCTTGACGTGGACATCGTGGCGGTGGCGCAGGCCGGCGCGGAGCAGGCCGTGAACAACGGCATGGCGGATTTCGCGCTGTCCAACCTCACCAACGTGGGCATTTACACGCTTAAGGGCGCGAAAATCAAACAGGTCATGCAGGTGCAGCAGAAGCCGAGCGCCATCTGGTGTTCGCTCGCGTCGAACAAGGACATCAAGTCCCCGAAGGATTTCGACGGCAAGACCTTCGCCACGTTCGGCTCCAACGAATCCGACGCGGTGATCCGCCGCATGATTCAGACCGACGGCGGCAAGGGCACGTTCGACAAGGTGACCGTCGGCACGTCCACCTTCCAGACGCTGTCCAGCGACAAAGCCGATTTCGGTGGCTTCTACGCCACGTGGGAGGGCGTGCAGGCCGACATGTACGGCCCGAAGCTCAACTGCTTCAGCGAGCCTGATTACGGCGTGCCGGGCAATGCGGACACCATCGGCGTGATCACCAGCGACAAGACCATCTCCTCCAACCCAGGACTTGTGAAGAAGTTCGTACAGGCCACCAAGAAGGGCTACGAATACGCCTACTCGCACCCTGATGACGCCGCTGCGATTCTCGTCAAGGAGGCTCCGGACGCGAATCTGAAGCTCGACTTCGTCAAGAAGAGTATGAAGACTATCGTGGACGGCCAGTATTGGGGCGATCCGGCCAAGATCAAGGACGGCTCGTTCACGTTCGGCACCAACGACACAGCCGGCGCGCAGAAGTACTTTGACTTCCTCGCCGAAGAGAACGCCTACACCGACTCGCACGATAAGGTGATTCACACCGCGCCTGTGGCCAAGGACATCTCGACCGACGAGTTCTTGAAGTAAGCAGTCACCTGCTCCATCTTCAGCTTTCATAGTGCCAAACATGTGAAACGCGCCCGAAATCACGGGTCGAAGCGCATGTTTGGCACTATTGGTTATTGAGGTGCTGACGCTGTTGGCACATATGGTACCGTACATTTTTGTGCTGGAAAATCGCAGTTGGAGGTTGTGACTATGGCTGTGCCTATGAAAACCACGAACGGCAATCGCAAGCTAATTCTCGATGTCGATACCGGCATTGACGACGCGCTTGCACTGGCATATCTCGCCTCGTTCAACAACATCGAGATACTGGGCGTCATCGGCACCTACGGCAACGTTGCAGCCGACACTGCCGTATACAACACGGCTTACGTACTGGAACGGTTGGGGTTCCGGAACGTTCCGGTATTACGTGGTTCGACACGTCCCTCCTGGGCGGCCTCGTTCATTCCCGACGCAGGTTGCGCGCAGTTCCATGGTACGGATGGGCTGGGCGGATTCGGTCCGGCTGTTGGCTCTCCTGCCGTTGCTTGCGTGTCCGATTCTGGTGAAACGGACATCTGGAAGTCCGATTCGGCACCCTATGTGTCCGATTCTGCAGAATCGGACATTCAGAGCACCACAAACACCGTCTATGCGTCCGATTCGGGTGAATCGGACATTCCCGGTACCCTCAGCACTACTTATGTGTCCGATTCAGGAGAATCGGACACTCGAGTGAGGCGCGGGCTGATTTCCGTCGGCGGATACGACGTACACGACCCGCACGCGAATCCTGCCGCCGATTCGTTCTCACTTTCGTTCACGACCTGCGATGGCGCTGCCCACTCCCCTGCGTTACCGGAAGGTGTGCGATTCATCGTCGATATGGTCCGTAAATACGGCAGCGACGTCACGGTAGTGGCGACCGGCCCACTGACTGACGTCGATGCGGCACTTACTGCGGCGCCGGAAATCGCAAGCAAACTGCGATTGGTGATGATGGGCGGAACGCTCACGCAGGAAGGCAATTGCTGGGACACGACCGCCGAAACGAATATCATCCAGGATCCGGAGGCTGCCGACCGTGTATTCCATTCCGGCGCGGACGTGACCATGGTCGGCTTGGACGTGACGCACCAGTGTCTGCTGGGTTCCGACGCGACTATGCGGTGGCGCCAGGCAGCATCGCAATCGCATGATCCGCGTACCGATGCGCGGACGTTTCTTGCCGATATCGTCAACTTTTCGATTGCCGCAAATATTCAGGCGGACGCACGCCTTTTCTCAACGGGCATGCCATTGCACGATCCGCTCGCCGCAGCCGTAGCGGTGGATCCGAGTTTGGTGGAATGTTTCGATCTGCCGATGAAGGTCGAAACGGAGACAGGCGATTTTCATGGCACGCGCGGTCGTACCATCGGCGATCCGGCAGGGCTCATCGACCCATCGGCACCACGCGTGCACGTGGCGCTCACCGTGAACCACAGCCGTTTTGTGGAGGATTTCACGCGGCGGATAGCGCAGTTGGCAGATAACTGACGGCCGTTTATGCGAAAAGACCCCCGCGGGGGTCTTTTTCTTATTTCTTCACGTCCTGCAATTATTGACGGCCTACGGCCGGCTCAACATTACCCTCGCGGCATAGCCGCTCGGGCGTGAAGCTGGAACAGCCCACCGGGCTGTTCCTTATCGCTTCACGCCTCCAAAGCGACGATCGCGGTGAATATAGTGGTCGATGGAGCGCCACAGCACATCACGGCCGCAATCCGGGAACAGTTCCGGCACGAAGTCGAGTTCCGCGTAGGCGGCTTCCCACGGCAGGAAGTTGGACGTGCGCTGCTCGCCGGACGTGCGGATCACCAGATCGCAATCGGGAATATCCGGGTTGTACAGGTGCTCGGCGATCATCTTCTCCGTCACACGATCGCCGGAGATCTTGCCGTCACGCACCTCACGTGCGATGGCCGCGCAGGCGTCCGCGATCTCGGCGCGGCCACCGTAGTTCAGGCAGAACACCACGTCGATGGTCTTGTTGTTCTTGGTTTTCTCCTGCGCCACTTCCAGCTCGTCGATGACGGATTTCCACAGCTTCGGACGGCGGCCGGACCAGCGCACGCGCACGCCCCACTCGTTCATCTGATCGACACGACGGTGGATGATGTCACGCGAGAAGCCCATGAGGAAACGCACTTCCTGCGGCGAACGCTTCCAATTCTCCGTGGAGAACGTGTACAGAGACAGGTAGCGCACGCCCGCTTCGATGGCGCCGGCGATGGTGTCGAACACCACCGGTTCGGCCGCCTGATGGCCGTCGGTGCGGATGAGTCCGCGCTGCTGGGCCCAACGGCCGTTGCCGTCCATGATCACGCCGACGTGGCGCGGAACCTTGTTCTTTGGAAAATCGGGAATGATCGACGGGTCGGAAAACGGTGCCGCCGGAATGTCAAGGGATTTGTAATCCACGTTCTCAAAAGCCATACCCGCTAATCTAGCAAGCGCATGGAACGAATCGGCCGTTCCAAATAGTATTCGCCCCATTCTTCCACTATTTGGTGGGTTTCCCGTTGAATCGACGCGGCCGCCGGAACACCGTCCAGCTCCCCCCAATCGCCATCGACAAGCGCCGAAAGCCGGCAAATCGCATCCCACGACACCGCTTCCGATTCGGGGGTATGGTCGGCGGCGCACATCAGGCCGCCGGCGGGAATCGAAAAATACCAGGACAGCGTGGACGAAATCGGCTCGCCGCACACCACGCAGACGCGCAGACGGGGTGTCCAACCAGCGATCGCCAGTGCGCGCAGCACGTACGAATCGCCAATCGTGGACGGCTCGTGCGCATGTTTGGCAAGCGCGTTCAACGCGCCCAATACCAGCCGGTATTGTGCGACCGCAGGCTCCTTTTCCGTGGCGACCAGCTTGTCGGCGGTTTCGCAGATCACGTTCGCCGCCGTGTACGCTTGAAAATCGGCGCAAATCGGCCCTGCATACGCGGCGATCGATTCGGCTTGGGACACGACGTCGAGCGAACGGCCTTCCGCAATGAGCAGCGCCACGCGCATGAACGGTTCGAGTCGGCCTCCGAAACGCGATTTGGTACGGCGCACGCCTTTCGCGACGGCGCGTACTTTGCCATGGTCACGTGTGAGCAAGGTGAGTATGCGGTCGGCTTCGCCGAGTTTGGCGGTGCGCAGCACCACGCCTTCGTCTTGATACAGCGGCATCGCACCTCCTTTTCTTGCCGTTCATCGCATCCTGTTATGCATACGCTCGCCGCACGTGCGCGTTCCGAGATACATTCGCCCCGTCAGTAGATGAACAGCCCCCAGAACGCGAACACCAGCAATACGCAGAACATGGCGGCCACGGTCAGCCAGAACATCACGCGTCCGAACCGCGTGGAAGCCAGCACCGGCTGCCGTCCGCTGACGATTTCGCCGATAGCACCCTTACGTGGCGGCCACTGCGCGATGCCTCGATGGGTTGCCTCTTCGATCAGCCGCATGAACACGCGGGACCATGCCCACACCACGGCGACGCACACGATCTGGATCACCGGCCAGCTCCAATACATCACGCCCGGATTCTCCACTGGGGCACTGCCCCATGCCAGTTTGACCACACCCATGATCACATCGCCAAGGCCGGCGCAGAACAGCACGAACGTGGCCATAGTGGCGATAGTCAACGTGACCAGCGAGTTTTTGAACCCTTGCGCAAGCCCCAGCCGATACCGTCGTCCGTGGGCACGCGCCCAGATCTTACGCATCAGCACGGCGAGCCACAGCACGCCTGCGGCAAGCAGCAGCACCAGCATGCTGGCATGCAACGCGACCAGGTAGATGGTCAGGCCGCGATTGGCTTTGAGGTCCAATGGCACTGCGATTGACTGGTACATTCTGGTGCCGGCCACGCGTTCGCTGGTCTGTTTGAGTCCGTGCGTGGTGCCGACGGCCCAGTCGACCACATCGTCCACGTACGCGTCGGCGAACGGGGTTCCGGAATTGGCTTCGTCGCCGAGCCTCAGCACATGGTTGGCGATGGGGTACGTGCGTATGGTGACGTCCCAGTTGCCGGCCTGGTGAGCCAGATCGACGATTTTCTCCGTGCCTTCCACCTGCGCGGTCATGACGTCTTTCGTGCCATATGCCACCAATGTCGGAATGGCATACGCTTTCGGCGTCAACGTGTCGATGTCGAGGTTGGTGAGTCCGAACAGGGACGCGTCGATATTGAATACGCGGCGGACGATCGACTGGTAGCCGTCATGCGCGCCGACGAGCGCGAAGTCCTGTGCGGCGAGGAAGCCCAGCGAATACCGCGGCTCGTAGACCATCGGACTGAGCAGCACCTGAAAAGCGACGTCCGGATCGCGCTGCAGCAGATACGATGAGATCCAGGTGCTTTCGGAAGTGGCGTAGATGCCCACTTTGGAGGCGTCCACCGTATCCATTTTCCGCAGGAGGTTGATGACCTGGTCGTAGATGGCGGCGGAACCCGGGTAGTCGCGATTGGCGTCGTTGGTGGACCAGACCGGCTTGTCAAGCACCGCCGTCACGAATCCCGCCGAAGACAGGTCGGAGGCCATGTCGCCGAAGGAATTGTCGCAGGTGCCATAGCCGGCGCCGTGCATGAAAACCACACCGGGACGTCCGTTCCCAGCCCCTTTCGGTTTGCGGATCAGCACTTTGATGTTCTGTATCTCACCGGTGGAAGGCCGTTTCGCTTTGATGGTGACGTACCGTTTCGCCACCTCGTAATCGCCTTTTTTCGCCAGTTTTTCGCCGGATGGATTGGCGAAGGTCACGGCGGTGTTGGCGTCAAGCGTTTCGATGGTCTGCTCGGTCGGCTCGTAGTTCCATGTGGATGCCGTCAGATTGGCCACGGACACCAGAATGCCCAGCAGCATGATGAAAATAGGCAGGTTGACCATGAGTCGCCGCCCGCGCGTCCACGGTTGATGTTGCGGTTGCGGACGCGCGGGCGATGAAGCCGATTCTTGCCGTAATGATTGGCTGGCGGCTGATGATTGACGTTCCTGCTCTGACACGCCGCTCATTCTACCGGCCTTTGCTGAGAAGCCTGCGATTGCATGCTACCGACGGCACGCTGGAACATGGCTTTCAGCAGTTGCCGTTTTGCGTCACCGGCACGACCACCGGACCGGTGGCGGTGGCAGGCAACTGGCCGTCGGCCTCCATCTGCGCGGCGATCTCCTGCGCCTTGGCGAGCAGGGTTTCCACGATCTGGTCTTCCGGCACGGTCTGGATGACCTTGCCCTTGATGAAAATCTGCCCCTTGCCGTTGCCGGAGGCCACGCCCAAATCGGCTTCGCGAGCCTCGCCCGGACCGTTGACGATGCAGCCCATGACGGCCACGCGAATCGGCGCGGTCACGTCCTTCAACCCTTCGGTCACCGCGTTGGCCAGCTGAATCACGTCCACCTGGGAACGGCCGCAGGATGGGCAGGAGATGATGTCGAACTTACGCGGGCGCAATCCCATGTATTCCAGCAGCTTGCAGCCCACCTTCACTTCCTCCACGGGAGGCGCGGACAGTGAAACGCGGATCGTATCGCCGATGCCTTCGGCCAGCAGCGCGCCGAATGCCAGGCAGCTTTTGATTGTGCCCTGCCAGGTCGGGCCGGCTTCGGTGACGCCCAAATGCAGCGGCCAATCGCCCTTGGAAGCCAACAGACGGTACGTCTGCACCATGGTGACCACATCATGGTGCTTGACGGAAATCTTGAAATCGTGGAAGCCGACGTCTTCGAACATGCGCGCTTCCTTCATCGCGGACGCCACCAGCGCCTCCGGTGTCGGGCCGCCGTATTTGGCGTACAGCTCCTTATCGAGCGAACCGGCGTTCACGCCGATGCGCAGGGAAATGCCCGCATCCGTGGCGGCCTTGCAGATCGAAGGGCCGACCTCGTCGAATTTGCGAATGTTGCCGGGGTTCACGCGCACGGCCGCGCAGCCGGCGTCGATGGCCTGGAACACGTACTTGCTTTGGAAGTGGATGTCGGCAATCACCGGAATCGGCGATTTTTTGACGATTTCCGGCAATGCGTCGGCATCATCCTGGCTTGGCACGGCCACACGCACGATATCGCAGCCGGCCGCGGTCAGTTCCGCGATCTGCTGCAGGGTGGCCGGTACGTCAGCCGTCAGCGTATTGGTCATGGATTGCACTGAAATCGGCGCTCCCCCGCCGACCGGCACCGGGCCGACCATGATGCGGCGGGATTTGCGGCGCGGATGCAGCGGGCTTTCGCTGATGGCCGCGTCACCGGTTTTGCGGAACGGTTTTTCGATTTCTGGCATACGTGATCCTTGCATGTGCGAGGCGCGTTATGCGCCCCGCGATGGTTCTTACGATTGCTTGTGCTCTTTACTTGTTTATCAGCTTGTCGGCGCGGGCGCGAGCCTCCTGCTCGAGTCGGCTCATTTCCTCCACGGAAGCGAACAGCGGATTGCCGCGCAGTTCGGCGTCCATCTCGTCAAGCACTTCGCGCACGGTGTCGACGATGCCGAGGTATGGCAGACGGTGTTCGAGGAACGCGTGGACGGCCTGCTCGTTGGCCGCGTTGAGCACGGCCGTATGCTTTTCGGACGATTCGAGGCAGTGACGGGCGAGGCTTACCGCGGGGAAGGCCTCGTTGTCGAGCGGTTCGAACGTCCATGTGGCCGCCTTCGTCCAATCGCAGGCCGCGGCGACGTTTCCGAGACGTTCCGGCGCGGACAGGCCGAGGGCGATCGGCAGGCGCATGTCCGGCGGCGAAGCCTGCGCGATGGTGGCGCCGTCGCGGAATTCCACCATGGAATGCACGATGGATTGCGGATGCACGGTCACGTCGATGCGGCTCGGCGGCACGTCGAACAGTCGGCTTGCTTCGATGACTTCAAGACCTTTGTTCATCAGCGTGGACGAGTTGATGGTCACGACCGGCCCCATGTTCCATGTGGGGTGGTTCAAGGCCTGTTCCGACGTGATGTCGGTCATTTGGTCGCGCTTCCAGCCGCGGAACGGACCGCCGGACGCGGTGACGACGAGCTTGGACACTTCGCCGTGTGTGCCGGAACGCAACGACTGCCAGATGGCGGAATGTTCGGAATCGACCGGATTGATCTGCTTGTCGCGTACCTGCGCGCTAAACAGCAGGTGTCCGCCGGCCACCACGGATTCCTTGTTGGCCAATGCCAGCTGGGAGCCTGCCTGCAGTGCCGCGATGGACGGTTCGAGGCCGATGGAGCCGGTGATGCCGTTAAGCACCACGTCGGCGCCGGAGCCTGCCATGGCGATCACCGCGTCAGGGCCGGCTGTGATGTTGACGTTGCCTGCGCCGGCCTGTTCCAACGCCTCACGTAGCGCGGGGAAGGCTTCCTTGTAGAAGATCGCGACGGTTGGCACGTGGAATTTCACCGCCTGCTGCGCAAGCAGTTCGACATGTGCTCCGCCCGCGGCGAGACCCGTCACGGTGAAGCGGTCGAGATGACGTGAGATGACGTCAAGGCCTTGGGTGCCGATGGACCCGGTGGAGCCCAGAATTACTACGGTTGATGGTTGCATGGGTTATGCGCTGCTCTCCGTATGATCTGCCGATGTTCCGGCATTGGTTGGGACTATGTAAGTTGGGACTGTGTAGTCGAGGCTGTGTAGTTGGGATTGTGTAAACGCGAGAACAGGCTGACGATTCCGCCAGCCTGTTTCTTACCGTTGGTTCACTCGAAGGACGGGAACGACAGATCCGGAATATCGAGATTGTCGTCGTTGCCCGACGCAGGGAAAATCGACCTAAAGGCCGGGCTTGGTTCCGGCTTTTTGTCCTCCTGCTGCTTGTCCGCATCGGGTTCGGCGGACGGTTCAGTTGCCGGGGCAACTGCCGGTTCTGCGGCAGGTTCAGCCGGAGCGGACGGTTCAGGCGTGAAGGATGGCGGCACCGAGGCTGCGAGGGAGCTCAGGCTCGTCGAACCGGTGGTGACCTGAGGCAAGTCGGACGCGGACAGGCTCGGAACCTGCGGCGTGAACGTGTTTTCCGTCTGGTTCGTCTCATTGATGGTGTGGGCCAGATGCGCCAACGCGGCCAAAGACGGATCCTGCTGCGGCTCGGGTTCAACCGGAGCCGGCGGGAATGCCAGAGCGGCTGGAGCCTGCGAATCGGTCGTGGTCGGAGCCGGAGTCTTTGGCGCGGCATCTTCCATCGCATCATCGGCAAGCGGATCGAACGCCTGGGTCTCTTCAACGGCGCTCGGCGCGGAAGAAGCGGAATCGGTCTGCGGCTGGAACACCGGAGGAACCACCGGAACCGCATGCGGAGTGTTCGTCGGCGTGGCAGGCACGCTCACCGGGGAGGTGACCGCGGACGTGAAGATCTCATGCTCGGCCTTGTTCAGCGCGTCGAAGGAATCCTCTTCGCTCGGCGTGACGGTTGGCACAGTAGGAGGAACCGGAGCAGCCGGAACCGTGGCGGAAGGAGCTGCGAACAGCGGTGCGATCATCTGGGTTTCGCCAGCTGCGGAATCACTGGAAGCCGGGGCAACGGACGGTGCGGCCGCGGCCATCGCCTCTTCGGAGGGTTCGCCGACGAAATCCGCGACGCGCGCATACGATTCGAGTCGGGTCAGCAACTGCGCGCAGGCGGCCAGATAGTAATCCACCTGACGTTCGTCGTATCCCCTCTTGCCTTTGCGCTGAGTGAAGATCACGTTGCTCAAGGTCTGGGAATTCGTGTCGGCGATCGCCTTGGCGTCCGCTTCACTGACTTCCTCGACACCCAGCTCGCCGGCGGCTTTCGTCAGGCACTTGTCGATCACGCTGTCGACCTGCTTGCGGTCGTAGCTCGGATTCTTGCCCTCGCCCGGCTTGAACCGTTGGCCATGCTCGCGTTCGGCATGCGCGTCGAGCTTCTTGAACAGGTCCTCGGTCTGCGCCTTCCATGCCACACGGCCATGCTGGGAGATTTCCCACGTGGTCTGCTTGTCGACCACGGCACGTTCCAGACGGGCAAGCGCGGCATCCACTTGGGCGATCACATAGCCGCCCTTGACCAGTTCGAAGGAGACGTTCTGAATATCATGCTGGGTGAGTTGCGCGCCCTCACCTTCATACAGCATGTGCGCACGTTCAAGGAAAGCATCCACCTGTTCCGCATCGTAGCCCCACTTTCGCTTCGCGGCATGAGCGATTCCCGATGCGTTCTTCTCGGTTTCAGGTTCCTGTGCCATTGGCGTTCGACCTCCTGCTACACGTATTAACGTCACTACTTTACGTGATTGATTCGACGCAGACGCCGCAAAAGATGAAAATTCAGTGAATCGACACGTGCGGCTCATCGCTCACACGGCGGTTTCGTACCGATCAAGCGGCATCATATCCGCCATGCCGACACACGAGTGCGGCTCATCGCGCGGATACGGTACAGTAGTTCGTTGCGGGCGATTAGCTCAGTGGTTAGAGCGCCACCTTTACACGGTGGATGTCGGGGGTTCGAATCCCTCATCGCCCACTTTTCGCAACGCCGTGAAAAATCAAGGAATCGCATATCATCCCGCGTAATATCAACGCGCGCACCCGTGTTTTGCCCACATTCCGCCCACGTTTTGTTTGTGTTTTGCCGGAAAGTCCACGTAATAGCGAAATCCCCCAAGCCCAATGGACCCGGGGGATTTTCGTATACGCGAGAAAAATCGCGAAAAGTCTTGGTTTACTTGCCCTTGCCGAACGCGCGCAGGTGAATACCGTTCCAATCGGAGCTGACGGTCAGCGGAGTGGCGGCGTTCATGCCGGCGGTCTTGGCCGCGGACTGCACGGTGCTGGAGCTTGCGGCACCCGGACGTCCCGGCTTCGGGGTGAGCACCCACAGCGGGCCGTCATCGCCGAGAACCGCATAAGCATCGACAATGGTGTCGGCCAGTTCGTCCTCGTCATCGCCATCACGCCACCAGATGATCACACCGTCGACTGCGGAGTCATAATCCTCGTCGACCAGCTCCTCACCGGTCAGTTCCTCGATCTTGGCGCGGATCGAGTCATCCACATCATCGTCCCACAGCCATTCCTGTACCAGGTCGCCGGCGTGGAAACCGAATTCTTCAGCGTTATCAGATGCCGTTTGATTCACGTTCGTCAATATACCAACACTGCTCGAACATATACGTTACGAACGCCGGAATCGCCCACTTTTCGAGATGAAACGGCGATTTCCGCCTGTATCACGCCTATCTCCTTCCGCCGCACGCTCATTGCTTGACGGTGCATTGCGGCAGTGAACCGCCTTTACCATCGCGGATGGCGACCAGCGCGTCGTACGCCTCGTCCAACGTGCCCACCTTCACCACGTGGAGGCCCTGTGGCACGTGCCCGACCACGTCGGAGCAGTTGGATTCCGGGGCAAGGAACCACGTGGCCCCGTCGCGCTTCGCGCCGATCATCTTCAACCGGATGCCGCCGATCGCGCCAACCTTGCCTTTGGCGTTCATCGTGCCGGTACCCGCGATGGTCTTCCCGCCGGAAAGCTGCTCTCCGGTCACCTTGTCGATCAGACCGAGCGTGTACATCATGCCCGCGGACGGGCCGCCGATGTCATCGACGTGCATGGACACCTTCATACCGGACACGTCATAACCGTGCGCCTTGAGGAACCGCTTCGCGGCCGTGGCCGCGGCGCTCTGCGATGAGGACATCTCCTTGTTGCTTTCCTTCGCATAGTCCTTGGCGCTTTGTCCGACGGGGAACACGGCCTCCTGCGGAATCACCGTGGCCTTCGGATTGGCCCATGCCAGCAACGCCTGCGCGTTGGTCACAGGATATCCGGGAACGCCTGAGGCGTTGACGGTGACGAGCAGTAGTTTGCCGGAGTCCTTATGCGTCTTCACGCCGGACACGTCGATGACCTGCTTGCCTTCGACTTTTCCGAGCACGTCCTGGGTCGGTCCCGGCTCCTGCACCACGTACGCGCTGGGCGCAATAAGCACCAGCACGCAGAGCACGGCCACGATCGGTCCGGCGAGATATCGCCAAGGGCGAACATCGAACCACCGTCCGACCTGACGCCAACGTCGTCTGATACGTGGCAGAAGGCCTTGAGACGACCCGTTACGTGTGCTTTTGGCGTGAACTCGCTGTGTTTCCTGCATATCGGCCATGCCTCCCATACTATGGAAGGCAACGAACTTAACAATCGCGTGGAACAAAGGCAGGAAACGGTATGGATGAGAATGCGATCCGCCAGTGGCTTATCGATTGCTTCGGACCGATTCAGGGCGAGATGGCATGGAACCAGCTTTCCAACATGCCGGAAGCCGTACGCGACCAGCTGATGAGTCAGGATCCGAGCACGCTGCCCAAGCCCGAAGAGGTCAAGTCCATGATGCAGGCGTTCACCGCCGGCGGACTCAACACCATGGGAGATATGCAGCAGGCCGTGGAACAGGGGCCGATCAACATCAAACTGGCGAAATCGCTCGCGTTGCAGCAGGCGAATGGTGCCGGATCGGACAGCAGCGTGAACGCCGAAACCGGCGAAATCGCAAGACGTGCCATCAGCGAGGCGAACCTGTGGCTTGATACCGCTTGCGAATTCAACCCGGCGCAAGGCGAGACGCAGCTGCTCACCCGCGCCGGCTGGGTGGAGGACACAATCGACGCGTGGGCGCAGTTCGCCTCCCCCGTGGCCGAATCGATGAACGACGCTCTGGCTTCGATTCTGTCGCAGCGTTTCGGCGACGGCGAAATACAGACCGAGATTTCCGGGGTTTTCGCAGGCCCCATCGAAATTCCGATTCCGGACGAGATGAAGAATCCGGCGAAGCTGATGCGATTCGTCGGCAACACGTCGTTCGCCATGCAGTTGGGGCGTGCCGCCGGCGACCTGTCCCATGAGGTGCGCGGCAGCTTCGATCAGGGCATCGCGCTGCTGAAGAATCCCGCCGGCGGACTGATCGTGCAGAACGTGACCGAATACGCGAAGTCGCTGGACATCGACGTGAACGAAGTGATGGGCTATCTTGCGCTGCAGGAGCTTGCGCATGCCAGGCTGTTCGCCTCCGTGCCGTGGCTGATGCCCCGCTTCGAGGCGCTGCTGGGCAAATACGCGCGTGGCATCACCATCGACATGGATGCCATGGAGGAGCAGATCCGTGAGGCGGAGTCCATCGATCCGGATTCCATGGCCAGCGCGGTGAACATCACCAAGGTGGCGTTCCCGGACACTCCGGAGCAGAAGCAGGCCATGAAGGCGTTGGAGAATCTGCTTGCCTTGGTGGAGGGCTGGGTGGATGCCGTCGTGTGGCGTGCGGGCATGGCGCATATTCCGCATATCGAACAGCTTCGTGAGATGTTGCGCCGCGAACGCGCCATCGGAGGCCCTGCGGAACGCACGTTCGAAAGCCTGATGGGCATGCAATTGCGCCCCAAGCGCATGCGTGAGGCGGCCGCGCTGTGGGAAAGCATCGGCGCGCAGGAAGGCCCCGAGGCGCGTGACGCGAAATGGTCGCATCCGGATCTGCTGCCGCAACTGCCGGACGAGCAGTCCGAGGATAGCTCCAACGAAGAGAACGGCGCCGCATCCGCCACTACCGGTACGGAACAGACCACGGCGCAACAGGATATTCCGAACAGCATCGATTGGGATGCCGAACTGTCCAAGCTGCTCGACGAGGAAGAGCACAAGGGCGATGACGCCGATGGCACGAACGACGCCGACGGCACAGATGACGCCGGCGATACGAACGCTTCCGGCGACCCGCAGTCACCGGAAGAAGCGTGATTTCCTGCGCCCGCGATCGGACCCATCGTCCTCGCGGGCGCGTGCATAGGACACGTCGAGCGTGTCTTCGGCACGCGTGACCGCCACGTACATCAATCGCCGTTCCTCTTCCAGAAGGTCGCCTTCGGGTGGTGAACCGTATGGAATCAGCCCTTCGGAGCACCCGATCAGGAACACGTGTTTGAATTCCAGGCCCTTGGAGGCATGGATGGTGGAGATGGTCACGCCTTTAACGTCGCCGCCTGCGCCAAGTGCTTCCAACATGGCCAAGCGGGTCTGAGCGTCATCCGCGAGCGCGGAGTTCCGCCATCCGCTGTCTCGTTTGACGCGGTAGCGCAGGTGTTGTTCGCCCAGTGCCCGGCAGAGGATTTTCTGCTGCGCGTTGACTCGGGTGAGGATGGCGCAGTCGCCCGGAGATGCTCCCTCGTCCACGAGTCTGCGGATGCGTGCAGCCACGCCCCGGGCTTCTTCGAGATCGCTGTTGTAGACGGTTTGCGCGACTCGGCGGCCTTGGTCTCGCTTGGAGTTGAGTTTGAGATAGTCGGCGCGTTGCGGTGAGGCTTCGAGCACGCGGTTGGCGTAGTTGACGATCTGCGGGGTGGAACGGTAGTCGTTGTTGAGTCTGACGTCGGCGGTGAGGGGTCCGAATTCGGAGGCGAAGTTGAGCAGGTTGTAGCTGCTGGCTCCGGCGAACGAGTAGATGGTCTGTGCCGGGTCGCCTACCACGCAGATGTTGCGGTTGTCACCGAGCCATCGGGTGAGCAGCCGATGCTGCAGGGGCGAGACGTCTTGGTATTCGTCGACGGTGAGCCATGTGATGCCGGAGCGGATGCTGGCCGCCACGTCTTCGTCGCTTTCGATGAGGTGGCAGGTGATGAGCAGGATGTCGTCGAAGTCGATTTCGTTGCGATTGGTTTTTTCGGTTTCGTAGGCTTTGTAGACATCCACGAATTGGCTTGGTTCCAGTCCTGCCGGCGGCTGGTGGTGGATGGCCGCGCAGACGCGTTCGTAGTCTTCCGGCGCGATGAGCGAGATTTTGCACCAGTTGATTTCGGCTTGCAGGTTGCGCACGGTGTCGTCGTCCACCTGCTGGGTGGTGACTCGGCGTAGGGAATGTTCCACGATTTCGCGCGGATTGCGTGAGATGAACGGCATGGGCCCTTCGCATACGTCTGGCCAGATCCGACGGAGTTGGTGTAGTGCCGCGGAGTGGAAGGTGGCGGCTTTGACGTCGGATGCGACGTCGAGTTGGGATAGTCTGTTGCGCATTTCCGCGGCCGCTTTGACGGAGAAGGTCACGGCGAGCGTGGCGCGCGGATCCCATGCCTTGGTGGCGCATGCGTAGGCGATTCTTCGGGTGACGGTCCGCGTTTTGCCGGCACCTGCGCCGGCGATGATACGGACGGGACCGCGCACGGCGGTCGCCGCCATGCGCTGCGCATCGTCCAGTCCGTCGAGAATCGCTTCCGCTGTTGCATCCATATGCTCCATTGTGGCAGATTGCGTGACGATACGGACGCCATCGGCGCGATTAACCGTGAATTCGTGGCAAGTCGCGCCCTTATTAGCCTTCAGTGTGTATTAAGGTTGGAATTGTGACCGAACGAAGCAGATTTATGATGGCCGCCTTGGCGAGCGCGGCGATGCCGAACGCCACCATCGCTGGCACGCGTGACAGCGAGCAGGTCAACGCCACCGACAAGGGGTATGGCATTGATCATGCCGTGGTGCAGGACGCCGCGGGCAAGTTGTATGACACGTTCGCTTCGAACACGCCGAAGGGACGCAAGCGTCTCGCTGGTCGCGTGCGTGCCGCGCAGACGTTGATGGGCAACCGCGAGTTGGGCGGATTGGGGTTCGACGTCGATCGCGTTCTGGCGTTCTCCAACGGCGAACAGGAGAGGTCCGTCACAGGAGACGTTTCCGTGATGGTCGCCACGCATCATGATGGTCAGGCGCGTCCGCTGACGCTGCTGACGTTGGACGACTGTGCCAGCGTGGGCACCGCGTTGGGCGCGATACACCGTCTTCGTCCGGATTTTCTGCAGGAGGCCGGCTATCCGGTGTTCTCCACGGGGCAGATTCGCGCGCAGCTGACCGCATGGATCAAGCGTTTGCGTCAGGCTGGCCATGTGCCGCAGGAAATCACGACGAGCTGGTCCGACGTTCTTGGAACGGACGGCCTGTGGTCGTTCGCCACTTGTCCGGTGCATGGTGGCCTGTCCGACGGCGATGTGCTGTTCTCGGGCTCGTCGATCACCGCCATCACGAACTGGCAGGACATGCAGGTCAATGATCCGGCGCGTGATTTGGCGTGGATTTTCTCCAAACTTGACGAGAACCACCGTAATGCGTTGCTCAGCGCGTATGGACGCATGCTGGGCAATCGTTTGGACGATCTGATCATGCTGCGCGCCAACCTGTGGCTGCAGATGGAACAGGTGGGCGATTTCATCAGCGCGTTGAATCAGGCCGATAGCGTCAAGATCATGCAGTTCAAGGCGCAGGTGGAGCGTTTGGCTCACCAGTTGGGTATGCTCACCGCGAAGAACCATAGGCCGAGCGAGACGCGTCAGGACGAGCAGAAAGCCGGCAACCGTCCGCCGAGCACCATCACCGTGGGCACGTTGCTGGACGAATCGGAACGTCGCAGGCAGGCGGCGGCGCAGCAGAATAACGATGCCGACGCGACCGGCGAACGTCATATCGACGCGACCGATATGGATGATGACAGGACCGGCGATTTCGATGTCACCGGCTCCCAGCCCGTCCGTAAGACGAAGCAGATCGTCGATGACGCCACGGAAGCGTTCGATGTGACCGCCGCCGAACATATCGCCTCCGCCGGCATGGTTTCCGGCAGTGCCGATTCGGACGATACGAGCGAACGTGAGGAATCCCCCGTCAGCACGTTCGTTCCGGAGCAGTCCGCGAGGGAGCGTCACGAGTCGTTGCCGTCCAGTTCGACCATTGTGATCAGCACGTTGCAGACCGCCGATGGCAGCGACGACACGAACGAGGAGGAAATTCCTCAAGCCCATAGCGAAGCGGCGACCATGCTCATTCCGCTGCTCGAACGCGATGAGGCCACTATGCAGAAGGCCAAAGCGGAGGTCGACCGGCTGCAGGCCGAGGACGCCACCGATGAGAAACCGCGCGTAGAATAAGCGCATACATTGCAAACGAATTTGCATACGAACACCCTTACAAGGAGCATCATGGATATCGAACTGGGCATTCAGAACGTGGCGCGCACCGTCACCTTCAGCACCGAGCAGAGCGCCGACGAGGTGAACAACGTCATCGCCGAGGCCGTGGAGAATGGCAAGACCATCAACCTGACCGACGACAAGGGCCGTCGCATCGTGGTGCCGGCCGGTTCTCTCGGCTATGCCATCATCGGTTCCGAAACCAAGCACGCCGTCGGCTTCGGCAATCTCTGATCGTCACCTGCACACGCGTTGGACACGTTCCAAATGAAAAAGGCGTCGGACCATATCAGGTTCGACGCCTTTTTCATATTCGATTCATGTATCCGGTTCACGCTTGGAAATTCCATATCCGGATTTCATGCGGCATGTGAGCTGCCGACGCGACCGATCAAATCCACACCCCGGCACAAGATTTCGCGTACGGTGTCGTCGTCGGTAAGGTTCTCGCCCAGACCGTTCGGCTTGCCTTTGCCATGCCAGTCCGAGCCGCCGGTCACCAGCAGATCGTGCCGTGCGGCAATCGTCAGCAATCGTTCCCGCTGTTCCAGAGGATTGCCGCGATGCCATACTTCCAAGCCGTCCAAGCCGTCGGCGATCATCGCGTCAAGCTGCTCGTCGGACAGCAGCCGGCGGTTGCGTTGCGGATCGCCCGCATGCGCGGCGACCACCACACCGCCCGCCCCCTTGACGGCGGCGATGACCTCGTGCGTCGACGGCGACGGCGTGGGAATGTAATACTTGGATTTGGCGCTCACCGCGTCGGCGAACGCGTCGGAACGCGTCTCGTACACGCCCGCCGCGACCAGCGCGTCGGCAATGTGCGGACGGCCGATTGTGGTGCGCTCCCCTTCCTTCACTTGGGCGAGCACATCGTCCCACGTAATCGGAAAATCCTGCGACAGCCGCTCAACCATGCGTTTCGTACGATGTAATCGCGCCGCACGCGTGTTGGCGAACATGCTGGAAATATGCTCGTTGGACGGATCGTATTGGAAGGCGAGCATGTGCACGGACACATCTTCGTCGACGGCGGTGATTTCCGTGCCCAGCAGTAACGGCAAACCGATTTCCTCCGAGGCTTCCGTCGCCTCGCCCCAGCCGGCGGTGGTGTCATGGTCGGCAATCGCCACACCATGCAAGCCAAGCTTCCTTGCCTGCGCCACCAGCGTGCGCGGCGTCTCCGTACCGTCGGAAAAGACGGTATGGCAATGAATATCCCAACCTTGTGCGGGTGGTTCCGCGTAACTCACGTGACTCATATGACTATCGTAAGCTCGAATCCGCGGTTTTTCGCGTAGACTGAGACATGACAACGTTTGTATTTTGATTTTCCAAGGATTGACGATGAGCGATTTTGAAGGCCAGGCCGCTGTGGACGTAGCCGATGACGAAACGAGCGTCGGCACAGCCGTCGCCATGGACGACGACTACACGAAGCCGCGCGGATGGCGTCACGGCGCAACGTGGACGTATCTGATCATGCTGCTCGCTTCGGCGGTGGCATTGCTCGTATCGTTCATTCTGTCGGCGGACACGCTGAAAATGGCACGCAATCCCGGGCAGAAGCTCAACTGCGATGTGAACGCCGTGCTGTCCTGTTCCACGGTGGCCGAATCCTGGCAGGCGGAAATCGTGAAGTTCGCCGGATTGAGCTTCCCGAACGCGTTCTTCGGCATTGCCGCCGAATCGGTGTTCGTGACGATCGCGGTGATCGGACTGGCCAAGGTGGCTGTGCCGCGTTGGTTCGCGCTGTGCACGTGGCTGGGCGGGCTTGCCGCGCTGGCGTACTCGTATTGGCTGACCACGCAGTCGCTGTTCGTCATCAACGCGATGTGCCCGTGGTGTCTGGTGCTGATGTTCTCCACCACCGTGCAGTTCATGGCGTTGTCGCATGCCACGGTGGCCGTGCAGGATATGCCGTCCGGCCATGCTGGATTGCGCAAGTATTACCGGCTGAATTTCGATCTGATGGTCGATGTGGTGTGGATTGTGGCGTTGATCGTGGTCATTCTCGTCAAGGACGGCCCGATGCTGTTCACCTGATACGGTTTGCATAGAACCTTTTACGATGAAGGCCGACCCTGCGGGGCCGGCCTTTTGCCTATCCGCTTTTCATTTGCTGCCGCAGCGGTTACAGCAGTTCGATTTTGCCTACGATGGTGGCGCTGCCGGTAAGCTTCACGTCTTCGTCGGTCACGTCGATGCGCAAGGTGCCGCCACGTACGGTGATGGTCCAATGGTCGATGCCGGTTTTGGCGCGCAACGTGATGGCGGTGGCGCATAGGCCCGTGCCGCACGACAAGGTTTCGCCGCAACCGCGTTCGTTGACGCGCATGGTGGCCTCGCCCGCATCGTCGCCTTCGCTTTGCTCGTCGATGCGCACGAACTCCACGTTCTGGTCCGACGGAATCTCGGGCGCGACGACCGGCTTGGTGACCAGATCAAGGTCTTCGACGTTCGGCAGGCTGGCGAACGCATCCTCAAGAACGGCCACGACGTGCGGATTGCCCATGTCCACGAACGTGCCACGCGCGGAACCGGACGTGCCCGGAATGGTCACTTCGTAACCGTCGACGTCGCCACGCTTCCATGCGCCCATCTCCACTTGGAAAACGTCCTTGCCAAGCCCTGGCACATCGCCGAGCGACGTCAGGACCTTCACGCCGGCGCGGGTGCCGAGACGGAACGGCTTGCCGCCCGGCTGGTCGGCGATGCCCTGCCGCTGCGCGAACAGCGTGATCGCACGTGTGCCGTTGCCGCACATCTCGGCCAGCGAGCCGTCCGCGTTGCGGTAGTCCATGAACCAGTCCGCATCGCCCGCCGCGCAATCGGCGATCTGCCTTTCGTTCACATCGGACACCGCCTGCGGATGCGCCAGACGGATCAGACCGTCGCCGCCGATGCCGAAATGGCGGTCGCACAGGAATCGCACTTCATCGGCGGTCGGCTCGTGCGTACCGTCTTCGTCGAGATACACCACGAAATCGTTGCCGGTGGCGTGCGCTTTGTAAACAATGCTTGGAATGCTCATACCAGTTCACTCTACACGCGGTAGGCTATTGAAAGCGTTTGACGTATGCGCCTGCGGGCGTATGCGCGATGGCAAAGGAGGACGTATGGCTTCAACGGCACCTATCGGCGTTTTCGATTCCGGTTTGGGGGGCATTTCCGTGGCGCGTGAGATCCGCCGCGACATGCCGAACGAACATGTGCTGTATTTCGGCGACTCCGCGAACGCTCCATACGGCACGAAATCGCCCGAACAGGTGCGCGAACTGTCCGACGTCATTGTGAAACGATTCGTGGAACAAGGCGTGAAAGCGGTCGTGATCGCCTGCAATACCGCCACTTCCGCCGCAGCCAACGAACTGCGCGACACATACGACATTCCGATCATCGGCATGGAGCCGGCGTTGAAGGTGGCTTGCGACCGTGGTCACGGCAAGCGTCAGCGCGTCATCGTGGCCGCCACTCCCCTGACGTTGCGTGAACGCAAGTTCGCTGTGCTGATGGACCGGTTCAAGGCCGATCATACGATTTTTCCGGAGCCCTGCCCCGGTCTGGTGGAGATCGTGGAGCATGGGCAGCTTGACGACCATGATGTGGTGATGCGCACGCTGCACCAGTATTTCGACCAATACGATCTGTCCACGATCGACTCCGTTGTGCTCGGCTGCACGCATTTCGTGTTCTACCGCGATTATTTCCGCGAACTGCTGCCCGATACGGCGGCGATCATCGACGGCAACGAAGGCACCGTGCGTCACCTTGGCGTGGTGCTCGAATCGTTGGGCAAGCTTGCTCCGGAAGACACGGAAGGCGGCATCGAGCTGGCCAATTCCGACACTTCCGAACGAATCGCGCAGTTGGCGCAGTCGCTGCTTGATCGCTGAGCGCGAATGTCCCGACAGACCGCGTAAAGTCGAATGAAACCCGGCAAAAGGGACGGACTTGCGAAAGGACGGGCGCATATGGCCAACAGGACAGCGATGATCGACGTCGGCGGCGGTTTCCGCGCGATTTACGGCGCGGGCGTGATGGACCGCATGCTGGAGGACGGCATACATGTCGACCATTGCTATGGTGTTTCCGCCGGCAGCGCCAATATGGTTTCCTACATTTCCGGGCAGCACGGGCGGAACCACACGTTCTACACGCAGTACGCGTTCCGTAAGGAATACGCGAGCTTCGACAGCTATGTGAAGAACCACAATTACGCGAACCTCGACTACGTGTACAGCACGCTGAGCAACCACGATGGCGAGAATCCGGTGGATTACGAGGCGTTTGCGGCGAATCCGACCGAATTCACCGTGGTGGCCTGCAATGCGGATGACGGCTCCACGAAGTATTTCGACAAGTCGGACGTCGGCTACGACAATTACGACATTATGAAGGCGTCGTCGGCGGTGCCGGTGGCGTGCGAACCGTATGTGATCGACGGCGTCCCGTATTACGACGGAGGCATCGCTGATCCGATTCCGGTGCAGAAGGCCATCGACGACGGCTATGACCGCATCGTGGTGATTCTCACCCGTCCGAAAGACACCGTACGCGAACAGAAGAAGGATATCGGCCCGGCCACGATTCTGAAGCGCACGCACCCGGAGGCCGCGGAAAAGCTGATGAACCGTTATCAGACGTACAACGACGAGGTGGCGTTGGCCAAGGAATACGAGAAGGATGGCCGTGTGCTCATCCTCGCGCCGGAAAGCATGTACGGCTTGAACACGCTGAGCAAATCGTTCGAAGGTCTGGAACGCATGTACCGCGCCGGCTATGCGGCGGCGGCCGCGATTCCAGCGTTCCTGGAAAGCTGAAATCCGTTCTTCCGCAGCGCTGTCATGCGTTTCCAACGGTTCTAACGGCAACCGCATGACAGCAATCGCATAATGCGATCATATGGCAGCGGTTATGTACGTTACGGCATCGCAACACGCGTAACCGGGCGGCGGCTATGCTGGAACGCATGGAAAAGCAGAATCGTATTTTTTCCGGCTTTGATGCCGATGCCATCGATCGCACCACCGCCGCAGATCTGGCCGAAGTCGGTTCCGACAAGTGGACCCGCTACCCCGGCTGTATCGGCGCGTTCATCGCGGAAATGGACTACGGTCTGGCGCCGTGCATCCAGCAGGCCATCGATAATGCCTGCGACCATTGCAAACTCGGTTACATTCCCGAACCGTGGAAGCGCCGCGTGGCCGAGGCGTGCGCCGGCTGGCAGAAAAGCCACTACGGCTGGGACGTGGATCCGGACATCATCCGCGTGGTGCCGGACGTGTTGGAAGCGTACGAGATCTTCCTGCGCGAGCTGGTCGGCTCCGGCAATTCCGTGGTCGTGCCGACGCCCGCGTACATGCCGTTCCTGAGCGTGCCGAAGCTGTACGACGTCGACGTGATCGAAATCGAGATGCTTCAGGGAACCGACGAAACGACCGGCGAGCGCGAATGGCTGTTCGATTTCGACGCCATCGAACGCGCGTTCGCGGCTGGCTGCCATGCGTTCGTGCTGTGCAATCCGCACAATCCGATCGGCAAGGTGCTTACGTTGGCCGAGGAACAGCGGCTGTGCGAGCTGGCGGAACGGTACGACGTGCGTATTTTCAATGATGAGATCCACGCGCCGTTCGTGTTCGAGGGGCGTCATATTCCGTATCCGACCATCAGCGAGGCGGCCGCTCGGCAGTCTATGACCGCTACCAGCGCGTCGAAGTCGTTCAACATTCCAGGTACGAAGTGCGCGCAGGTGCTGCTGACGAATCCGGCGGACCGTGAGATGTGGGCGGAACGTGCGGAGTGGAGCGAGCATCAGACCGCCACGATCGGTGCGATCGCCACCACCACCGCCTACAACGAGGGCGATCCGTGGTTCCAGGACGCGCTTTCCTACGTGCGACGCAATCTTGGGTTGTTCGACAAGCAGATGCGCACGCGGTTCTCGGGCGTTGGCTATATTCGCCCACGCGGCACGTATATCGCATGGCTGGATTTCGGCCCGCTCGGCATTGACGATCCGGCCGCGTATTTCCTTGAGAAGGCGAAGGTGGCGCTGACCGACGGCCGTTCGTGCGGCCGTGCGGGAGCCGGCTGCGTGCGCGTGAACATGGCGATGCCGTATCCGCTGCTTGTGGACTGCTTGGACCGCATGCATGACGCGTTGCAGGCGGACGGTTTGCTTTAAAGTTTTCCGTCTTTCGTGTGTGACCGACGCTATGGGCGGCCACACACGCCATATTGCGGGAAAAGCCGCCGAATCATTGCGATTGCAACGGTTGCGCTATGGGCGAATAGCAGCATGTTACGATGGCCGCACACCACCGTCGGTGGACGCGCGACGCGAATCCAGCGTATGCGTTTCATTGAGAAGAAGGCTTTACGAATATGCGATTCCCCTACAGCGGCAACGGCACATGGACGCCCGACTACCACTGCGGTTTCATTGATGCCGTCAAACGTTTTTTCATCGGCTACATGGAGTTTCGGGGGCGTTCCAGCAGACGCGAGTTCTGGCTCGCCATGCTGTTCTTCATTCCGGTCAGCGTGCTGATATTCCTTATTCCGGCTGCCGGAACGGTGTCCGGAATACTGTGGATGCTGGCCACCATGGTGCCAATCATGGCCATCTCCTTCAGAAGGCTGCATGATGCCAACCGCACCGGCTGGTGGTTTCTGCTTGGGCATGTCGGCACCATTCTGGCCCTTGCGATACTGGTCGTCATTGCGTTCGGCCTGGTCATCATCGAAATCGGCATGATCATGGTCATCCCCCACGAGCCGCCGAAACTCGACTTTCACGACCCGAACAGCTTCCCGGGAATGCTGCTCACGCTGTTCTATGTCAGCCTCGGCATGGCCGGCATCTCGCTGATCATCCAAGCATTCCTGTACTCGCTGCCCAGCAACCCCGAGGGCGTCCGCTTCGACTGATGTTCTCAGCGGCATCCCGCCCCTCTTCCCTCCCTGCATTACCCTCTTAGCCCTTTTGTATGGAAACGTTCCATCTCACATTGAGACAGAGCAGTGAGCTCGGTTAACAAAACTCCTATAATCACGTCTATTGTCTTTCCGCCGTCATAAGCGACGGAATGTCAACATCAGAGGAGAAAACAATGAAGAGAAACATGCTCCACCGCCTGGTCGCCATGGCCGCGGCGGGAACCATGCTGATGTCGGTCGCCGCGTGCGGCTCGTCATCCGATGACAACGCCGCCACCAGCAATTCCAGCGACACCTCGCTGATTTCCGTGAACAACAGCGAGCCGCAGAACGGTCTGATTCCGAGCGACACCAACGAAATGGGCGGCGGCAAGGTCATCCGCTACCTGTTCGAAGGTCTGGTGAGCTTCGACGCGAAGAGCAAGCAGCATCTTGAAGTGGCCGAAAGCATCACACCGAACGAGGACGCCACCAAGTACACGATCAAACTGAAGAAGGGTTGGAAGTTCACCAACGGTGAGGCTGTGACCTCCCACTCCTTCGCCGACACGTGGAGCTTCGCGGCGAACGTGAAGAACGCGCAGAAGACCTCGAGCCGCTTCTCCACCATCAAGGGCTATGACGAGCTGCAGGATCCGAACGTCGACCCGAACGCCAAGCTTTCCGGCCTTTCCACTCCGGACGATTACACGCTGATCGTCGAACTGAACAAGCCGGATTCCGTGTTCCCGACCAAGCTGGCACACCAGTCCACCTTCCCGCTGCCGAGCGTGGCGTTCAAGGACATCAAAAAGTTCGGACAGGCCCCGATCGGCAACGGTCCGTACAAGTTCAAGTCCTGGTCGCATGACAAGAACATCATCATCGTGCCGAACAAGGATTACAAGGGCAGCCGCAAGGTATCCAACAACGGCATCGAATACCGCGTCTACACGAATGAAGATTCCGCCTATTCCGACGTGCTGTCCGGCAACCTCGACGTGATGGATCAGATTCCACAGTCCGCGGTGAAGACCTTCCGTCAGGATTCCGGCGTAATCGCCTACAGCCAACCAGGCTCCTCGTTCCAGTCCTTCATCATTCCGGAGCGCCTTGAGCACTTCGGCAATGACGAAGAAGGCCATCTGCGCCGCCAGGCCATCTCCATGGCCATCAACCGCGACCAGATCGTCAAGAAGGTCTACGACAACACGAAGACCTCGGTCACCGATTTCACCTCCCCGCTGGTTCCCGAATACGCGAAGAAGCTGGAGAAGAACGGCGACAACCTGAAGTACAACGCATCCAAGGCCAAGGAACTGTGGAAGAAAGCCAACGCCATCAAGCCATGGTCCGGCAACTTCCGCATCGCATACAACGCTGACGGCGGTCATAAGGAATGGGTCGACGCCGTGTGCAACCAGATCAAGAACACGCTCGACATCGACGCCGCCGGCGAACCGTACGCCACGTTCAGCGACGTGCGCAACCAGGTGACCAACCGCACCATCAAGACCGCGTTCCGTTCCGGCTGGATGCTGGACTACCCGTCCGCCGAGGATTACCTCAACCCGCTGTACGCATCCAGCTCCGCCGACGGCCATGGTTCGAACGATGGCGATTACAAGAGCGAAGAATTCGACAAGCTCCTGAACGCCGCGCTCGCCCAGACCGACGTGAAGAAGCGCACCGAGGACTTCACCAAGGCCCAGGAGGTGCTGGCCAACGACCTGCCGGTGATTCCGCTGTGGAACGACAACGTCGCGGCCGTGTCCGCAACGAACGTGAAGAACGTGTCGTTCGATTACACCAACCTGCCTACCTACAACACCATCACCAAGTGACGGCTTCGTTGTGACGTTTCGCTGCCAATCGGCAACGAAAAACGAGTGGGGGTTCGAATCCTTAATGGATTCGAACCCCCACTCGGCGTTTTGCAGCCGTTTCGTTTATTTGCTTACGGCGTCAAACCTATGGCGTCAGCTCTGCACGTAGCTGCCCTTCGGGGACTTCCAACCGCAGTTCATCATCTCGCTGTTGAACACCATCGCACCGTCGCCATGGGCGGGGACGACGATCATGCCACCGTCGCCGTGGTGACGGGCCACACCGTCCAGCGCGGCCTTCGCAGCCTCGACCGGATCTTCCTTGGCATACAGCACACGGTCGGAAACCTGGTGTGCGGCGACTTCCTTGACGAACGCCTCACCGATGCCGGTGCAGGAGATCGCAACGGAATCGTTGTTGGCGTAGGTGCCGCAACCCGGCAGTGGCGAATCGCCAACACGGCCCGGCATCTGGTTGGTGATGCCGCCAGTGGAGGTGCCGGCTGCGATATTGCCGGACGCGTCACGTGCGACGGCGCCGATGGTGCCATGCTTCTCCCATTCGTCGCCATTGGACTGCGCCTCACGCAGGGATTCCTGACGGGCCGGGGTGATGAAGTACTCGCTGTCGCACAGTTCGATGCCCCACTCCTTGAGCAGGTTATCGCCCGGCTTGGCGAACATGACGTGCTTGGTCTTCTCCTTGATGGCGCGCGCCACATTGATCGGGTTCTTGGACGTGGTCAGACCGCATGCGGAGCCGACTTCGCCGTCAACGCCGGTCATCAGGCAGGAATCCATGGACACGATGCCTTCGCTCGTCAACGCGGCACCACGGCCAGCATTGAATTCGGGAGCATCCTCCATGACACGAATGGCCGCGCAGACGGCATCCTCGGCCGGAGCGCCCTGTTCCAGCAGCGCATAGCCGGCTTCAAGGGCCCTGTTCAGATCCTGCTCCACCTGGGCGCGACGTTCCGGCGTGTCCTTCTTGCCGCGATTGCCAGCGCCTGCGTGGATCACCAGAAGGATTCCATCCGGATCAGCCTGGGCAACCCGGACCGTCGACTGCGGCAATGCTGCTTCGTTTGTTGACATCTTCTCTCCTTCAGATATCTCGCTTATGTTTGACATTCGCAGATATCTTACGCCGGTTGCGGCAACGAAGCGCCCGACATGCGCAAAAGCGATGCCGTCGCGCCGTTACGCAATCAAAAACATATCGAAGCGCGACTGCGTCCTTTCTTACGTTTCATACTTTTGCAAATCGCAATCTCGTATTTCATGGTGCTCCTCCGTTGGTAGTGCCAGTATGTGTCAAGCGCATCGTTCCCCGGACAAAATCACGTTCTTAAGCAAAGCCACGCTTGTAAATCGGAAACACAAGTCGTTGTGGCCCCTACGGATTCATGTATATCGAAATGGCTGAAATTATTATCCATCGCAAAAACTCTCGTAAGCAACACTTATCGAGATAAATGTAGCTTATTTTAACGTTAGCTACACTTATGCGGATAAGTGTAGCTAACGCACATGCGATGCGACTGATAGATTGGCAATAAATGGATATTCGTATACTTATTCGTATACTTTTTTATGCGTTTTCAGATCTCGCAGAGGAGAAACATGTCAGCCGCATCGATCCTTGACAGCATGGTCTCCGTCACCAGCCTTAACCACGGCGGAGCAAGCAAAGCATTAAGTCAGGTGGGCGACAACCATCCAGTCGTCGTACTCAAAAACAATCAGCCCAGCGCGGTCATAATCACGCCCGCCGACTATCGCCGGCTCACTCAGGCTGAAGAAAATTTCGCGCTATACCGCAAAGCCGTGGAACGCCTACGCAACGATGACAGCACACTGCTAACCGATGCAGACGTATTCGGCGAAGATTATGAGCCGATTGATGACGGTTTTGAACCAGAATTCGAATAAGGTCCATCAACAACCGGCAAGTGGACAATTTTGTATATTTTGATATGGCGATGCAGGTTGTATGAAATCAAGAAATCGACGTCTTGCACAGCCGGATTGAATATAGTGGATGGCATTGCGATACGTACAGGTTTCACTTTTGGTCGGAGCAGTATCCATGTACAAAGGCGATTTATCAATCACACGAGGAGCTGACTGAAATGGCAGCGTTCGGCAGGCCGGAATATGACCGTTATGTACGTCTTGCGGAAATGATGATTTCATTTCTAAGAGACCATGGATACAACTACGACGCCAATCTCGATCAAGACATCCTTGACCATGATGGACCGGGAGTGCCAGTCGAAAATGGCGTTGACGCCATCATCGAGTTCAACCTCACTCCTCCGAAGGATATGATCACCTTGTTTGGACAAGTTCATGATGAAAATCCTTGGTGCGACGAGGAATACGAACAATTTCGCGATTACCTGCGAGAACGCGAAGATGAGCACCAATCGGGTAAATTGATTCCGCCATCCGCAGATTAGAACGCCGACCCCCCACACACAAGTAATAATCGTTTGCACTGTTCATCGTAGCGGGCGCGGAACTCATTCTCACTTCCCGCAGTGACACCGTATGCCAGATAAAAAACCGGGAACGGACGCGACGTTTGAATTACGACGAACCCGACTCCCGGCATCGCGACTGCTTCTCAAAAGATGTGTGCTTGACTCACATGGATGGTACTGAGAACCATTCGCTTGCGATCTGCTTCCGCACACATGCTGGCGCGATGTAAATACAACGCAGGCACACGGCAGATACAAATCAAGTCTGTGCAAAACTTCCAGCCAGCAAAGAAGCCGACCGGAAAGCCACAGGCCACTCTAGTCGTATGGTTGAATATTCACAAATTAACTGACCAAACCGACATATGTCATGTGAAGTGAGCGATAAATCAAAAAACGGCAGTTCAAAAGCGGACCATCTCAATACACGTATCCCATATGGGATACGACCGGTAGTGAAGGTCCGGTCGTACACGCTTATCGTATTTCAATCCACGCATCCCGTATGGGATGCGACTTCCCCTTTTTCTGGTTGCCCTACGGCAGCATCATTTCAATCCACGCATCCCGTATGGGATGAGACAACTGCTTAACCTGTTTTGCTTCAATTTTTCTTAAGCAATTTCTGCACTATTTTTCCGCAGCATAGGCTGCTGGTTTCCAGCGGAAACTGCACCATATGACCGCCCAGACGAAAACAGGCACCAGCCCGCCGTGCCTGTATATTCCCGAGACGCAGCCCAAAAACAAATCCGCCGGCTGCAGCCGGCGGCGCTCGGGAAGGAAAGGACGATGGCGATACCGATGCCAAACCGCAAGATATCAGGAGACTGGACCGTCAGGGAGTGTCCAGGTCGGAGATCGCAAGGAGGCCGGACGTGGACCGCGCCACTGTCGCGAAATACGCCGATATGGACGACATGACGCCGAAAAACCGCCCATGGACAGGCGCCAGGGCTCCAAGATCGACCCGTACGCGGCGTTGGTCGACGGATGGCTCGAGGCCGACCGCATGCTGCCCCGCAAGCAGCGCCACACCGCCAAACGCGTGCATGACAGGCTCCGCGCGGAGACCGAGTACGACGGCGAGTACACGACGACGCCGGGGTACGTGAGACGCTGGCGCGAGGCGAACCGGAGCGGTTCCGACGGGTACGGCGAGCTCGTCTGGGCGCCCGGCGTCGCGCAGATCGATTTCGGTGTGGCGAAGGCCCGCATCGTCGGCGAGCTCGTGGACGACCACTGCCTGGTCGTCACGTTCCCCCATTCGAACATGCGGTATGTGACGAGCCTGCCCGGGGAGAACGCGGAATGCCTGTGCCACGGGCTGGTCGAGGTGTTCGAACACATCGGTGGAGTCCCTCCCGTGATCGTCATGGACAACGCCACCGGCGCGGGGCGCAGGAACGCGAGGGGCGAGGTGACGCCCGCCGCGGTGCTCGACGTGTTCGACATCAAAAAATCGCTGTCACACAAGGGCAACCCCTACGACAACGCCGTGGTCGAATCGACGAACAGGCCGCTGAAGAAGGAGCTCGTGTACCGGAACCACTACACCACGATCGAGCAGCTGAGGCGTGACCTCAACGACTACGTGTGTTGGTCCGACAACCGGCGGCTCCACTCCACCCTTGGATACCGGAGTCCGAAGGAATTCACCGAACAGGGACTCGTCCTCTAAGAAACCGTCCAACACGCTGTTGCCAATCCACTCGTGCTCTACGGGCCCGTCGGCACCGGCAAGACCCATCTCGCGGTCGCGTTGGGCAGGCTCGCGTGCATGCGCGCGATACCTGTCAGGTTCTTCACCGCGACCGGGCTGCTCATGCGGCTGCGCCGCGCGAAGCGCGAGGACCGGCTCGACACGGAGCTCCGGCAGATCGCCAAGGCGAGGCTCCTGATCATCGACGAGTTCGGCTACATGCCGATCGACGAGGAGGGTTCTAGGCTCCTGTTCCAGGTCATATCGGATTCCTACGAGACCCGGAGCGTGGTCTACACCACGAACATCGAGTTCTCCGGCTGGGGACGCGTGCTCGGCGACAAGAACATGGCCGCCGCGTTGATCGACCGCACCGTGCGCCACGGCAGGCTCGTCAGATTCGAGGGAGGCTCCTACCGCAGCGAGCACACCCTCATGACCAGATAGCTAGGAAGAAAAGGGCGGCGGATTTCGACGGCGCAGTTTCTGTTGGAGACCAGCCGCCTATGCAGCTGAAAAATAGTGCCTATACTGTGGATGCCAACTTGCAGAAACACACCAGAGCGCCGCCGCGCACCCGCTCCGGTCGATTTCAATCCACGCTCTCCGTAAGGAGAACGACGGTCGTGACAATCGTGTGGTCGTTCGCTGGCGTATTTCAATCCACGCTCTCCGTAAGGAGAGCGACAGAATTGGTGGTTTCCAACATTTCATCCCATTGATTTCAATCCACGCTCTCCGTAAGGAGAGCGACGGCATGCGACTGCGAGATTGTCCCATCATGGGATATTTCAATCCACGCTCTCCGTAAGGAGAGCGACGTATGGCCGGATTATCGGGGAGAAGATTATCCAGATTTCAATCCACGCTCTCCGTAAGGAGAGCGACCGGCTAACGCTAACGCTCGACCAAACGGTCCAAAAATTTCAATCCACGCTCTCCGTAAGGAGAGCGACCGGCGTATCCTTGGACGGAATCGGCGGCACTTCGGATTTCAATCCACGCTCTCCGTAAGGAGAGCGACACGCGGACGTCCTCCGTGTCCTCAAGACGATCGAATTTCAATCCACGCTCTCCGTAAGGAGAGCGACCTGCGCGATCTGTTCGGCGAGCACCACGTTGGTATTTCAATCCACGCTCTCCGTAAGGAGAGCGACCGCCGCGACCTCAAACCAAACACTATCCTTCTGATTTCAATCCACGCTCTCCGTAAGGAGAGCGACCCGGTTCTTTGCAGAACAACATCATGGCCGATGTATTTCAATCCACGCTCTCCGTAAGGAGAGCGACCCCTCTTGGGGGTGATGGCATGAGCATCATCACATTTCAATCCACGCTCTCCGTAAGGAGAGCGACTTATAGCCAATTACGTAGCCAATGTGTGCGAATTGTATTTCAATCCACGCTCTCCGTAAGGAGAGCGACCACCGTCAACCGGTATTCCTCCGGACATGTACTCATTTCAATCCACGCTCTCCGTAAGGAGAGCGACACAAGTCAAAGCAGATTTTGGCTTGATTATCGGAATTTCAATCCACGCTCTCCGTAAGGAGAGCGACGGAGACGAAGCAAATCGGAATCGGTTACCTCAAATTTCAATCCACGCTCTCCGTAAGGAGAGCGACGTCATTTTGGTCCTTTCTAGAGGGTGTACATCATATTTCAATCCACGCTCTCCGTAAGGAGAGCGACGTTTCCCGGTCTTCGGCGTGCCCTGTGGTGTTTTATTTCAATCCACGCTCTCCGTAAGGAGAGCGACTGACGCCGCTTGTCGATTCCATCTGGCCGGTGATATTTCAATCCACGCTCTCCGTAAGGAGAGCGACACGACAGGCTGTAGTCGCGCAGGACGAGTGCCTGATTTCAATCCACGCTCTCCGTAAGGAGAGCGACCGAAAGCCATCATGCAGAACAATCTAAGCTCGCAATTTCAATCCACGCTCTCCGTAAGGAGAGCGACGCTCGGATAGTACTTGCGGACGTCCATCTTGATATTTCAATCCACGCTCTCCGTAAGGAGAGCGACAAAACGCCCTCGGCAAAGCCGGAACAGGACTGCAATTTCAATCCACGCTCTCCGTAAGGAGAGCGACGCAGCTCATGGAGCAGGGTGTGCAGATGGTTCTATTTCAATCCACGCTCTCCGTAAGGAGAGCGACGAAACCAATATCCGCGCCTACTACGGCTATCCGTGATTTCAATCCACGCTCTCCGTAAGGAGAGCGACCACATGGTATTTCACGCCCGCCGTCAACCCCGTGTGATTTCAATCCACGCTCTCCGTAAGGAGAGCGACCTCACCCGCGAGCAGGCTAGGCTTTTTCTGGCCATTTCAATCCACGCTCTCCGTAAGGAGAGCGACGTGCAGGCAGTGTTCGACGAGTTCGAGACCCAGGGCATTTCAATCCACGTTCTCCGTAAGGAGAGCGACAGGCTGGGTGATGACCGCGATAAAGGACTCGAGATTTCAATCCACGCTCTCCGTAAGGAGAGCGACTCGCCATGGGCCCGAACCCGTCCGAATCGCTCGAATTTCAATCCACGCTCTCCGTAAGGAGAGCGACCGACAGCCTCTGCCCCGAATGCGTCAAAGCCAAGATTTCAATCCACGCTCTCCGTAAGGAGAGCGACGTATCCGCCGATCGCGGCGTCACCGAATGTCATATTTCAATCCACGCTCTCCGTAAGGAGAGCGACATTTGCTGTAATACCATTTCCACTGGCCGGACACATTTCAATCCACGCTCTCCGTAAGGAGAGCGACGCGTGGAATCACTCAAGCCGACAGCGGCGAGAATTTCAATCCACGCTCTCCGTAAGGAGAGCGACAACCGATGACATCCTGCAGTGGGTCGCTCACTGTATTTCAATCCACGCTCTCCGTAAGGAGAGCGACGCTACCTGCTGGGCGATGCGAAGGCGGCGGAACTATTTCAATCCACGCTCTCCGTAAGGAGAGCGACTGCGCCTGTCGTCGGCCATCTGGTCGTCGATGATATTTCAATCCACGCTCTCCGTAAGGAGAGCGACCGACATCCCAATCGAGAGTGATGCCGTCTTTTGAATTTCAATCCACGCTCTCCGTAAGGAGAGCGACGAGGATTGCAAGCATGACATTGCAGACGCTTGACATTTCAATCCACGCTCTCCGTAAGGAGAGCGACTAGGCAATAATTCCTCGCAGATTGCGACTATTTTCATTTCAATCCACGCTCTCCGTAAGGAGAGCGACTTCCGGCACCGGCGTCATATCCGGCGTCCACTGCATTTCAATCCACGCTCTCCGTAAGGAGAGCGACAATCGGCACGTCCAATCCCCATCTGCGGTAGCTTATTTCAATCCACGCTCTCCGTAAGGAGAGCGACGTGGCGTCTGGTCTTGGTGAGTCCGTGCTCGCAATTTCAATCCACGCTCTCCGTAAGGAGAGCGACGGAGTCGATGAGCAGCATCTTCGGCTTCAAACACATTTCAATCCACGCTCTCCGTAAGGAGAGCGACCTCGATTCTGGCGATTCTGATCGCGACGTGGCCATTTCAATCCACGCTCTCCGTAAGGAGAGCGACTTGGACCGCTCCCAGTTGGCAACGTGCCGATAATTTCAATCCACGCTCTCCGTAAGGAGAGCGACATCGTCAAAAGTAATAGCCATATCCTCATTATAATTTCAATCCACGCTCTCCGTAAGGAGAGCGACCCAGCTCGAAGTCGTTCAGCCCGATTTCTTTGGATATTTCAATCCACGCTCTCCGTAAGGAGAGCGACTCGTGTGCACAGTAGGCGGCATTTCACTCATCATTTCAATCCACGCTCTCCGTAAGGAGAGCGACTTTCGCGCAAAACGACACGCCAAAACACAAGGAATTTCAATCCACGCTCTCCGTAAGGAGAGCGACTTGGCCTACGCCTACGACCCTGAGACGGGTTTGGTTATTTCAATCCACGCTCTCCGTAAGGAGAGCGACTGAGCATTTTCCCGCAGATGAAGGGCTTCCGCCAATTTCAATCCACGCTCTCCGTAAGGAGAGCGACTCGATTATCTGACGTTCTCTGGTTTTGTCGATGAATTTCAATCCACGCTCTCCGTAAGGAGAGCGACATCCTTGCTTGCGCCAAGTTCGGCGCTTGCCTGCTATTTCAATCCACGCTCTCCGTAAGGAGAGCGACGAGCGGCAAGGTTATCGCGATGGACGAGTTCATATTTCAATCCACGCTCTCCGTAAGGAGAGCGACTCTGCCATAATCATCGCTCTCCGGACGCGGTGATGATTTCAATCCACGCTCTCCGTAAGGAGAGCGACGCGACAATCCATATCTGGAGGCCACCAAATGAAATTTCAATCCACGCTCTCCGTAAGGAGAGCGACCTGGAACCTCAAGGATGAACGGCGTTTTCTGATTATTTCAATCCACGCTCTCCGTAAGGAGAGCGACCATCTCCAAACTCATATCTTGTGTACACAGGTATTTCAATCCACGCTCTCCGTAAGGAGAGCGACCTGATTCACGCCATTAGTCAAACAAGTGTTATTATTTCAATCCACGCTCTCCGTAAGGAGAGCGACTTAACGGTGTCTGACACTCGTAATCACCATTTGAATTTCAATCCACGCTCTCCGTAAGGAGAGCGACCGTGCAGCTGGACATTTTTGTCCACTTTCTGAGACGCAAGCCAGCTGCTTGGCTTTAAGCATATCAAACAACACCACCGGTACGACGAACAACATGCCTAAAACGAGCAGCTGTCTTTCTGTCTCATTTTAATGTCCACTATTTAGTTTTCAAACGCCCACGAAAATCACAATTCGGATTTCGATAGTTTTTCAGGTGCGAAAGGTGTCCCTCATCATGAGCGCTTCCACTTCGCACAAACACCATTTCAAGACCGGCCACCTTGCCGAAACCACAATACCGCCGGCTAGAGAACACGCTCCAGATGCCGGACGTCACACGTCACACTCAAACACTCAACCCGGCATACCCCACACCATATCGTTATGGCACCATGCCATTTTACCCTGTGCTATATCATCATCACATCATTAACCGGCAAACTCCGTTCACGCCCATAACGCTCAATCCTATCCGCATATCGAGCGCCAAGTTTATAAAAGCGCAGACTGTCCTCATCAATATTGGCAATCTTCAACAAATCGTGCACCAACACCAAATAATCGGAAGGACTCACCGAGCATTCGAAAACACTGTTCTGTACACGCTGTCCGTATTTCATGCATGTCTTCGCCACCAAACGAAGACGACGCTTCCCCTCAGGGGTTTCCGTACTCATATCGTACGCAACCACAACCATCATGGTTTTTCACCTCCAATAACACATCACCACGAATCATCGCATACCGCCACACACAGCTACGCACCTTTTACTTCCACATAAATGGCGGGTAATCATCAAGATCACCCCGCAACGATCGAGCTAGCAGCAGCGCTTGCACATACGGAACCAATCCCCACGAAATTTTTTCTTGCAGGAACGGATGAAGAATCTGATCACTCTTCTTTTTCTGCCACGCCGTAAGCACTTTCTTCCGCCCGAAATCAGACAGCAGCACCCCGCCATTCTCCCGTATTTCAAAATCCCCCGGCTTAACAGCGCCTGTATTAACCAATGTCAGCACGAAGCGGTCAGCTAACACCGGGCGAAACTCTTCAACCAGATCCAATGCCAGAGAGGCTCTCCCCGGCCGATCCGTATGCATAAAACCAACATACGGATCCAATCCCACACCTTGCAAAGCCGCAATGCAATCATTCGTCAATATGGAGTAGCAAAAAGACAATAATGCATTCAGCCTGTCCAGCGGAGGCCTCCTCGACCTACTGGTGAAAAAGAAATCATCTTTATTCTTCAGAACCAAATCGTCAAAAGCGTAGAAATAATCTTTGGCAGCAAGCCCTTCGACACCCCTCAACTCATCAACCGTCAAGCTTTTTCGAGCTTTTAACAATGCCGCCGACAATTTGCCGCTCTGCTCGGCAAGTCGGTCGATGTTCACCCGCAAAGCATGATCACGTTTCGTACGTTCGAGCACCCATTTCGCATTGTAAAGCTTGCCAACAATGAAAGATTTCGCATAACGCAAAGATTTTTGTTCGTCATCCGCGACTCGAAATTGTTCACGGCGAAGTAGCACATTACGATTCTCCTCCCCTAACACGGAACAGTAATAATGACCTCTCGGTGAATAGAATGCCATAGAAACGCCCAGTTTGCCGCAGCGCCCCATAAGAGCAGGCGAAGCACCCTTATACGAGAAACACATGATTCCTTCAATTGACCGTAATGGCACTTTCGCCAAGGTTTTGTCATTCTGATAAATCACAACATTATCGTTCTCCAAGGCAAGATAGGCATCTTCTGTCATCACAAACAACGTGTTTAACAGCTGCTTCATCACTCCCCGCTTTCCTTGAGCAGTTCTTCGATATATGCTTTTGCCGATTTCACCTTCCGTAATTCAGGCAGGCACAGATCCCGTAGAGAACATGACGAACACGATCTGGTCTGTTTCACTTTGGGAGTCCATCCACGGGAGAAAAGATCATGCATTTGCAAGAAGTCAGCTTCGACCATATTGCGAAGATCTTCGTCAAATTTTACCCGCTCACGACGTTTTGTCTGCTGATAGAACAAAGCACCTTCAGGAATATCACACGCGAGCATTTCTTCCAAGCACATCGCTTCCGCGCATAGCTGTAAACGATCAGCATCAATCGTTTTGGATTTGCCGTGTTTGTATTCAATCGGATATGGCAACCACAATCCATCTCTTCCGTGAAGCGGAACACCATCATTAGACTTATGGAATTCCACAACATCACAGGCTCCAGTTATGCCGAGCGCTCGCGAATAGACTCTCAAATCCCGCATGATCAGCATATCGCCGCGAGATTCAGAAGCCGCATAATCATGGGCGCGTTCATGTTCTAGATGCCCAGCTGTGGTCAAATAGTTCTCTGACCACAGCTGCTCGACATGAATAAGCGCCCATTGACGCTTGCAGAATGAGAAATGCTGAATACCCGAAAGGGCCAGCCAATCTTCTTCTGAATAACCATCTGGCCCTTTCATATAAGCACCTCTCATCCAGGCTTGGACGCTGTAATCAGCGGCCTTCGATTACTTCGTAGCGAAGGCCTGGAATGGAAGCGTCATCTACATTCACGGTTCCATCCGCGTCAATGGAAACGGAACGATGAACTTTGGCCGAAGAATACTGGCCCCCCTTGCAGTTATGTGCAAACCAGACGACATCCAGCACTTCCATCGATCCCGACGGACGTGCCGAACTCTCATCATTCTCGAAAAGCGTGACCAGAGCTTCCTTGATTTTCTCTGCATCTTCTGCGCTGAAACCTGTTCTTTCCGCCAGCTGGGGGCTAATGCTTCCATAAGTTACATATACGGCGCGTCCAGAGACGCGATACTTCATACCCATGGTGTCGGATGATTTTTTACCGGAATCCGTAGTCTCGCTATTGACCGATTTAGTGATTTGCACATCGTCAATTGCGATGGGATTAATGGAGAATGCCGGCTGAATCGAGACCGGTCCGCGTACGCCAATCGAAACCTCATCGGTATCCTTGGCCTTCTTAAAGGCGAAAACCTGACCAAAGGACCGCACATCAAGCCAACGCTCGCACACCTTACCGAAGACTACATTCTTCTGCTTCTGCTCATCCTTCGGCAAGGTCTTCAGATATGTATTGAACCTGTCCGACAGCGATTTGGCACCATCATCGGAACGATCATCAGACTGTACAAAGACTGATTCTCCTGCATCCTGCAGACGGTTGCGGATCTTCCTCTTCAAGGCGACGTCGGAAACCTCACCCAACCCTTCTGACGTCGTTCTCGGGCGATTACCATTCAACGGATCACCATTGGGATTTGCGTTATTCACCGCAAAGGCAATCGCAAAATCAATCTTATTTTCCAAAGCTGCCATAATCGCATACTCCTTACTTATAGGCGATGAATCGACTCTGATAATTACAAAAGTCAGTTGTTGCTATTATTTTTTTGAGAAATCTCTTGCGCTTTACGCTTAGATGCTCTCCGCTGACATGAATATCCCAGAAGAAACATTGGCGAAAGCGCCTTATTATCTTCAAAATCACCTTCCTTAAACAAAGCCATAACATCATCGACCTCATTACGGAACCAGGAACCACCGTTTGCCGATTTAAGGTATGGCATAAGCTGCCTCCACAATGTGCCCCACGTCGTATAGGGCTTCGCCGTGAAATTGCTCATCAATTTGATTGCATTGGTTGGACGGTCCTTGACTCCCTGCTTACGCAAGACGCTTTCCTCGAAATTGTCGGCAAGCGCCAACAACCTTCCATACAGGTAATCACGATCATCTCGATTCGGTTCAAGATACATGGTTATTACGTCCTCCTGTCTATGCTGGTTTCTTGTTTCATCGATATAGTGTTTTTTCCATAGGCTGCAAGCGATTTCAAAATCACGACGCCAGACCCTGATATTGTCGTATCCCATAGGCCTGGTGACCTTATGACATGCGGCATTCAAAATCGACATGGGAAATTGCGCTCCGCCAAACATACATTCAATAAGCCGTTCCTTCACATCTTTCGCGAAGCGTTTATAGCTCTTGCTGCTCCTATCAGACGTGCCACAAGCACAGTTGATAATGTCAGTGAACGATGGAGCCCCTTCATACTGAACGACATTAACCCGCTCAGCTCCCTCCACGATGCTTTTTTTGAAAAATGTAAGAGGCCAAGCTGCATCGACATGCCATTGCAGTATGCGCTTAATGTATTCGTCCTTCTGAAGCTCGCAGTAGAACGTTACGCCTAAACGCCCCGTTGTAGCAGCATCCAAGATGACGACAACCATCGGATCATTGTGCTTCTTCAGATCCTCCGCACCCTCATATCCTCTCAGAACCCTTGAGAAAATTTTTGCATACTGAACATTTGTCGCATTTAGCGCATCGCTGATGTCGTCATGAAGCGCTTTGGATTCGTCAGCTATTGGCGAGAGGAAATCATCAAAATCAAAAGATCCTGACTGCGGATTCAATACGGGCTTTTCCTCAGGTCTTTTTATTGCCCAGACAACGATAGCCTGATTGCCTGTCAACGTTCCATGATTATTCACCAACCACCGCAAAGTGGAGTTGATTTTCTGAGAGGACGCACTATCAACCAGCAAAGCTTGTTCCTTACTGGAAAAACGTCCACGAAAAGTAAAATTCGTAGAATCATTGGCAGACAATAGCTTGGCATTGGCATCGGAGCTAACTACCTTTTTAGGGAAATTAGTGGTTGGCGTATAAAGATCCTCGCCAAAAACATCCTTCCCCAGCCTGTGTTGAGAACGCTGCAGATACGCAATCCAACGATTCCGAATATCAACGTCATTCGACAAATCAGAATCTTCGAGTCCGATTTGAACCTCGAAACAAACACCGGCTTTATCGTCCTTATCCGTTAGCTCCACGCCATAATGCGCAGCAGCCTCGCTGATGCTATGCTCCGACACACACCTGAAAACAGCTTCAAGCTTGGCGTCATCACCTTTCCATTTTGCAAGCTGCTGCAAATACATGCTCGTCTTCTCAGGACTGCGCTCACTATCGACGTACTGTAACTGATCAAACAGCGGATGCGGTACTGGCTTAATGGTCCTTCCCATCGATTCCTCTGTACAAGGAATGATGATGGTGCGCTTTATCTTGGCAACACCTCTGATACAACCATTCACGCCCACAAGCACCGACAGTGAAACCGGAAGAGTCGTATGCCCGTACGGAATCAACGCCCTCTTCGCAGCGTCAGCGTCACCATCTTTCTCTGCACTATGAGGAGTCTGACCAGACGCCCCCTGTATCATTTCGTAGGTAGTAAGCAAATTACCAAACAGACTCATCGTTCACTCCTCCTCTACTGATGTAACGTTCTTGCCTAAGTTGAATTCTTTAACATTCAAACCATGCCTAACGATGTGCCGATCGAGAAGCGGCGAATCCGGTGATTCGAATCTGATAACACCATCCTCCATAATCGGCGTCCAGAAGCGCGAAATCAGATTATGGTCAGGATTCTCATCCGGATACGAGAATCCATGAAACATATATCCCATGTTCCATTCTCCATAAGAGTCGTAGAACCCTTCTCCCCCGCCGAATTCACACGGTTCGACATAAGCTTGGCATTCCCTAGCACCCAGAAAAATATCGCGACGGCCTCCTTGGCGCACGGACCTCATCGCAATATTGTGATGTTTATTCTCATCACGATCACCAGCGAGTTCCTCTCTCTGATCATTCCATTCGAAATGCGCAAGAACCTGATATCTCACATCCTTTAAATACGTGTAATACGAAAGGTCATTTCCCCCACTCATTTTGATAGGACGAACGCCTTTACTCTCCATCTGAATCTTATTCATGACTCGCACAGCATCAATGACCCACTTAAACGTGGGCTTCCAATAGATGCTCTCCGTAATCCCCTTCAATGCTTGATACGTTGGCACCTGATACGAGCACTTCTCTCCACCAACACGCGTGGCGACTTCCGAGAACAATGCGTATCTACCCCAAACTTCATATTCGATTGAATTCCGATGCCGTTCCATATAACTCCTTTGTAAACGGTCTTCCAAAGCTATTGGTTAATAGCGTACCACAAAAAATTTCTTGTGCCATATATAGAATCTAATAGGCGTTTCGCGGCATACGCTTTATCGACTATCCTTGTGCCTGTGGGATTCCCACTGCCATCGCGCCAAGAGCGATGTGGATTGAAAATATATTTGGCATATGTGTTGCCTTCCCAACTACAGCTCTCTCGCATACTCCTTGGAGCTTGCGAGAGAGCACTCATCCTCCCTACATCAGCAGGAGAGGCATCTCCGCCTCCCGTACTACGCCGTACTTGTCGTTGTAGTATTCCTCATTCAGCAAGAAAACTCCAAAATCCTCATTTGCTAACGAAATTGCATGCTTCCTAGCCAAATCACGATAGTCATCATCGAACAGAGAAACCGTATATTCCTGCAACCGCCTTAGCACTGAGATTTTCTCGGACAATTCTCCCCTGTGGAGCATATCAAGTAACTCAGTCGCCTGACCATACGGGACCACAACATTGTGCGTGACATCCGGAATTACATGGAAGTTATCGCTAACCGTCTGAAAAGCCTGAGCAAAGCACAAACCGTACTTTCCTCCCGTAGTATTCGTGAATTGAGATCGATCACATTCGTTGAAGGACAACAGATCATAAGCAGTCGTCGCTCCCTCCGCCCTTCCCCGAATTGGGCAATCCGTATAGCCTCCTTTACCATTACCGTCCTTCTTACGGAGAAGCATGTCATAGTACTGTTCCAGAATATTCGAAGACAGCAAATCCTTTCCTGGGTAGTTCTCCATAATCTGTAAAGTGAGCTGCTTACCCATTGCGATATCCGGCAGATACCTTTCCATGCTGTCTTCATCTTTCAATGGATAGACATACACATTCTTTGGTTCTACCGATTCACCATTCCTATTGCAACGCCCAGCGGCCTGCATAATACTGTCCAGACCAGCCATCGCCCTGACCACGCAAGCAAACGAAATGTCAACACCTGCCTCAATAAGCTGTGTGCTCACACAAATCACAGGTTTCGGATTGCCTGGATCAAGCAGCGCACCGATTCTGTTCAGACAATCCGTTCTATGCCTTCCACACATGGCAGTACTGAGATGAATCAGCTCAAACTCATGATTCACATCAAGTCGTTCCAAGCATTGGAAAATCTCACGCGCTTCCTTTTTCAGGTTGACGATTGCCAAGCAATTGCCGTTCTTCCGCGCCTGCTGATAAATAATCTGCCCTAGTTCATCGCAGCTTTTATTTTCAGCTGAAGCAACAATTCTTGTACGTCGAAGCTTGTCTTCATAGCTTTCCGTTTCAGCAATAAGATCAGGCTTTTCCGAAAGAAGCAGATTCTCTCGTTTGGTTTTTTCAAGTAACGGCTGCGTCGCAGAGCACAAAAGAATCGTTGAATTGGTAATCTTCGATAGGAAGCTGACGATCTCATTGAACAGATTGATTGTGTTCATCGGCAACGACTGTATTTCATCAAAAATGATGACACTGTCGGCCATATTATGGAATTTCCGGAGTTTGGTTCCGCGAGCAGACATGACAGTCTCAAGGAATTCCACCATAGTGGTAACAATTATCGGATTGTCCCAACGCTCTGCCGCCAACTTGCGCTGATGCTCCCCGGCATCCTCAAACTCACTCGACGCATTATCCGCTACATCAGCGGAACGTTGCATACCTGCAGTGGAGTAATGCTCCAATAGAACATCGCTATCAGAGTTCAGACCAAGTACATCTCGGAAAGTCTTTGCCGTCTGAGTTGTGATAGACAAATATGGAATCACGTAAATGATCCGGTGCTTTCCTGTCTTCAGCGCATGATGCAACGCAAAATTTAGCGACGCCAACGTTTTACCGCCGCCAGTCGGAATCGACAAACGATAAATCCCGGTTTCCCGCGCCCCCGACAAACAACACTGTTCATTAATCTGATGTCTTATCCTGTTTATTTCCGAACTCGAATCAAAAGATCTCATGCTTTTATCGAGTCGACTAATCAGATTCTGCCAATCAACCGCATTAGGCCGATACTGTTTTCGGGTCTCGAAACAAGCAGCATCCGTCCTATCCGCATCCACCAGTCGCGAATAAATCAGTTTAACGAGCAAACCTAGATAGAAGTATATGCTATCTTTCGACAGCCTCAGCGATTTAATTTTCTTCAGGAAACAAGCGATATCTTCCGCTGAACCTCGGAAATTCGATTGCAGATCGAGCGCCAAACCGTTAAGCCCCCGCTTGATTTCTTGATACGCATACTTCTCGTTGCTTTTGTCCGACTCCGTGAACCCAAGAAGAAAAGCTCTATTCCCGGACTCGTCAATGCAATCAGGAAGACCTCCGTGATGTTTAGAAATGGCAAGCTCAAGAATTTCCTTTGCTATCTCTTCAATTTCCCCCTTCGACTCGAAAAAATCATTGACGACAAACGCCCCTTGACGGGCATGCTGCACATCTCCCCTATGCCCATCATCCGATAACAGATATGTTTGGAACTGCTGAGCAACCTTCCCGACATCATGCAAGACGGCTGCCGTACGTGAAATATCAGCGAATTCATCCTCGAAACCACTAGCCAATCTTCCTGCACCATGAAGATGGTCATACAAAGTCTGAGTATTGCCTTCCTCATCTTTACGAGCTAATAGAACCATAACCTGCTCCTTTACAGATACCCCCCTGAATAGTCTTTACTCTACCGCATTCCAGCAAAAGATAAAAACGAAATGATTGATTCGAAGATTACCGTATGATTGATTCGAAGATTATCGTCGCCAAATACCTGTGCATACGTAGTACGCCCCAACACAAATAGCAGTAGGGGGTGTGTTTCTCCTGCCAAACTCGACAGGAGAAACACACCCCCACATACTATCGTCAGTCAGCCACCCAGCCAACCACCTCAGACCTTAGCAACCTCCACGCCCAGCTCGGCGCCGGCTTCGACGCTTACACTGTCGGACGAGGTGTCATGCGCCACGAGGTCCTTGAACTGTTCGACCTTGGCCACATCGTCCGCGGGCACGGTCACCTTCAGCGTGATGCGGTCGGAAATTTCCAGGCCAGCGGCCTTACGGGCCTCCTGCACGGCGCGGATCACGTCGCGGGCGTAGCCTTCGGCCAGCAGGTCGTCGTTCAGTTCGGTGTCGAGGATCACGAAGCCACCGGTCGGCAGCGCGGCGGACACGGAGTTCGCAGCCTCCTGCGCGTTCTCCTCCTCCACACGGTTGATCAGCTCGTATTCGCCTTCCTCAAGCGCAATCTCGCCGTTCGGAGTCTCACACACAGGCACGCCGGCGGCGTCCACATGCCAGGCACCGCTCTTGGACGCCTTGATGGCGAACTGCACGTCCTTACGCAGGCGCTTGCCGGCCACACGCGCGTTCACGCGCAGCTCGTTCACGATCTTCAGACCCTGGGAGCCGGCGTCCTCCAGCGTGCAGAACTCGATATCCTTCACGTTGAGCTCACCCTTCAACACGTCGCTGTAGGCGGCGACCGCATCCGGGTTCTCGACCACCACGGTCAGCTTGGCGAGCGGCTGGCGCACGCGAATCTGCTTGGCCTTACGCATGGAAAGCGTGCCGGAAACAACCTCACGCACCTTCTCCATCGCGTCCACTAGCTTGGCATCGTCCTGCAGCACGGCACCCAGCTCGGTGGTCTCGCCGGTCTTCTCGTCGGCAAGGAACGGCCAGTCGGCCAGATGCACGGATTCGCCGCCGGTCAGGCCGCGCCACACGGATTCGGCTTCCATCGGGGCAAGCGGAGCGATGACACGCATGAACGCCTCGAGCACGGTGTACAGCGTGTTGAACGCGTTCTCATCACCGGCACCGAAACGTTCGCGGTTGTTGCGGATGTACCAGTTGGTCAGCACGTCGATGAAGTCGCTCGCCGCATCGCACGCGTCGGAAATGTAGAAGTTGTCCAGCGCATGCTGGGTCTTCTCCACTAGGCGGCGCAGACGGGCCAGCAGGTAGCGGTCCATCTCCGGCAGCTTCGCCACTTCGTCGGCACGCAGCATACGGGCGTCATACCCGGCTGCGTTCGCATACAGCGTGAAGAAGTAGTAGGAGCTCCACACCGGCAGCATGACCTGGCGGACGGTGTCACGGATGCCATCGGCGGTGACGATGAGGTTGCCGCCACGCAGTATCGGCGAGCTCATCAGGAACCAACGCATGGCGTCGGAGCCGAAGTCGTTGAACACACCGTTCACATCCGGGTAGTTGCGCAGGTGCTTCGACATCTTCTGTCCGTCGGAGCCAAGCACGATACCGTGGCAGATCACGTTCTTGAACGCCGGCCTGTCGAACAGGGCGGTCGCCATGACGTGCTGTACGTAGAACCAGCCACGGGTCTGACCGATGTATTCCACGATGTAATCGCACGGGAAGTGCTGCTCGAAGGTTTCCTTGTTTTCGAACGGATAGTGGTACTGGGCGAAGCTCATGGAGCCGGATTCGAACCAGCAGTCCATCACGTCGCTGATGCGGTGCATGCGGCTCTTGCCGGTCGGATCATCCGGGTTGACGCGGGTCAGCTCGTCGATGTACGGACGGTGCATGTTGATGTTGCCGTCCTTGTCGCGCGGGTAATCACCGAAATCAGCCTTCAGCTCATCAAGCGAACCATACACGTCCACGCGCGGATACTTCGGATCGTCGGAAACCCACACCGGAATCGGGGATCCCCAGAAGCGGTTGCGGGAGATCGACCAATCGCGTGCGTTCGCCAGCCACTTGCCGAACTGGCCGTCCTTCACGTTGTTCGGAATCCAGTTGATCTGCTGGTTGAGCTCGAGCAGACGGTCCTTGATCTTGGTGACGGCCACGAACCAGGAGCTCACCGGCTTGTAGATCAGCGGGGTGGCGCAACGCCAGCAGTGCGGGTAGGAGTGCACGTAGCTCTTCTCCTGGAAGAGGATGGCGCGCTGCTCTTCAGGAATGCGGGCCAGCGGGCCGTCGCCGGCGCGCAAGTTGCGCAGGATCGGCTTGTTGGCGTCGAACACGTACAGGCCCTCGTAATCCGGGCACAGCGATGTGAACTTGCAGCCCGCGTCGAGCACGTCGATGCTCTTGATGCCCTTGGCGTTGAGCGTGTTCATATCGTCTTCGCCGTACGGTGCCTGATGCACGAGGCCGGTACCTTCAACGGTATCGACGTAATCGGCGGTGAAGATCTGGTAGCCTTCCGGACCCGGCACCTTGCCTTCGGCAGCGTTCTCGTCACCGGCGAAGTACGGGAAGACCGGGTAGTAACGCCAGCCTTCCATTTCGGCGCCCTTAAGCTCGCGCACGATCTCGTAGTTCTCGCCAAGTTCCTTCTCGTAGGAGCCAAGCAGCGGCTTGCCGAGGTAGAACTTCTTGCCAGCGAACTTGCCTTCGGTCGGACGTACTTCGACGTAGTCGATGTCAGCGCCGACCACAATGGCGAAGTTAGTCGGAACGGTCCACGGGGTGGTGGTCCAGAACACTGCGTACGCGTCTTCCTCATCGCGCAGCTTCACGGCAACAGACACGGTGGTGTCCTGACGGTCCTGATACACGTCCGCATCCATGCGCAGCTCGTGCGCGGAAAGCGGCGTCTGATCCTTCGGGCAGTACGGCAGCACGCGGTAGCCCTGGTAGGCCAGACCCTTGTCGTACAGCTGCTTGAAGGCCCACATAACGGATTCCATGTACGGAATGTTCAGGGTCTTGTAGCCGTGCTCGAAATCAACCCAGCGCGCCTGACGGTGCACGTAGTCCTTCCACTCATTCGTATACTTGAGCACGGATGCACGGCAGGCATCGTTGAACTTGTCGATGCCAATTTCCTTGATCTGGTCGACGGAGTCGATGCCCAGTTCCTTCTGAGCTTCGAGCTCGGCCGGCAGACCGTGCGTATCCCAACCGAACACACGGTTTACACGGTGACCCTTCATGGTCTGATAGCGCGGGATGACGTCCTTCGCGTAACCGGTCAGCAGGTGGCCATAGTGCGGCAGGCCGTTGGCGAACGGCGGACCGTCGAAGAAGACGAATTCGTTCTGGCTGTGATCGCCGGAAGGACGGCGTTCGATGGACTTCTGGAAGGTGTCGTCCTTCTCCCAGTAGTCAAGCACGGACTCCTCAAGCTTGGGGAAGCTGGGGTTCGGCGCGACATTGGCGCTCTGCTCACCGGCAGCAGCCTTCGGATACACATGATTGGTGGATTCGCTCACCGTATGCTCCTCGTTTGGCGGTTTCATTACTTACTTTACGAGGACGATGATTTTCGTGCGATTGCACACGTCCGACACCGCGGTACCACCTCGCTTGCCGCACTCCCCCGCTTTCCTTACGTGGGTTTCGTACGACCGCTTGACGTTCGGCTGTCCGGGCCGATCCCGCCGGTTCTACTGAGCCTGCGATCGCACCGCGCGATTTACGCGCGACGACCGCCGCCGTTCTTCCGGAAGCTCCCCGCTGATGACGGATCGTTGCTTTGCTTTTCAGTCGACAGCGTAGCACGCACTACGAACGTAGGTAAACGAAAGAGCCGCATGGCGTCCACCATGCGGCTCTTCCTGCGCGACGACCGCGGTTCAATCGCAAATCAATCGCGCCAATCGCTTTCCGAGAGCGAATCAGCCTTCGTTGAGCTGAATTTCCAGCTGCTCGACAATGTCGGCGTGCATCTTCTCGGTGATCTTCACCTTGAGCAGGAATACAACGCCGCTCAGGATGATGACGGCCAGCGGCACATAGAATGCCCAGACCTTGAAGGTGTGGATGTTCGCGGCGGTCATGTCGGCGGCGGTGGCGGAGCCGATCATGCCGGCGGCGATGGCGACGGCACCGACGATACCGTTGGAGCAGGCGCCTGCGATCTTATCGAGCATCGGACGCACGGACAGGGTGACGGCCTCGTTACGTTTGCCGTTCTTCAGCTGGCCATATTCGATGGAGTCGGTCAGGGAGAGGATGGCGGTCATCTGGATGAAGGTCTGCGGCAGGTAGAAGAACACCAGGCCGACGGTGACGACGGCGAGGTTGTCGGTGCCGACGATGAACAGCAGGTAGCCGAGGACCATGAGCACCATGCCGCCGAGGTACAGGTAGCGACGCGGGATGCGCTTGTTCAGGATCGGGTACAGCGGGGCCATGATGATGCCGGCGATGACCGAGACGACGCCGACGATGGAGTAGGCGGCGTAGTTGTTCAGGATGAACTTGAACATGTACATGAGCACGCCGGTGGTGGCTACGTTGGCGATGGCGTACAGCAGGTAGGACAGGGCGACCCACAGCAGCTGGTCGTTCTGGGCGAGAGCCTTGAACGCGGCGAGTGGACCACCGTTATCTTCGGCCTTGGCGCGCAGGGTGCTGGTGCTTTCCTTGGTGCCGAACGCGACGGAGCACACAGTCAAGATGCCAAGAATGGCCACGATGATGGCGAAGCAGGTCCAGCCACTTTGGCTTTCCTGGTGCTTGCCGGTGAAGACATAGCTGAAGTAGGTGACGATCGGGATGACGACGATAGTCAAACCGTTGTAACCGATGGAGCCGCCGAAGGAGCCGAGAGCAGTGTAAGTGGAGCGCTCGTGGGAGTCGGAGGACAGCGCCGGAATCATGCCCCAGTAGGAAATGTCACGCAGGGAATAGAACACGTCAAGCACGATGAACGTGATGACGAACAACACGATGAACAGTGTGGTGTTGACGTTTACCAGACCGAACAGACCGGTATAGACGAGCACAAGCAGGATAGCGGAAACAGTACCACCGATGAGCTGCCATGGCTTGAAACGACCCCACTTGGTCTTGGTGTTATCGATGATGTTGCCCAGAAGCGGATCGATGAAGATCTCAGCGATACGGATGACAACCACAAGACCGGTGATAACGCCGATGAGCTTGGTAGCGAGTGCCTTGTCAACGCCGGAGAACAGCGAGCTGGTGACATAGACGATGAAGTAGGTGCTCAGCGCATTGTAGAAGGCGGACTGGCCGACGTTGCCGAATGAATAGGCCACGCGGGACAGCAGACTGCCTTTCCTGGTTGGCTTCGCAGATTGCTGCGTCTCCTTCGGCGCGGCTGCGACATTGGATTCTGCCATCGTACTTCTCCTTAGAAGTTGTGATTGAAGCTGTAATCGGAAATCATCATTTGATTTCGTCTGCGTTCAGTATATCCCTTTACCTCTGTTCAGTAAAATTTAACACTTGCATTGTGCGGTGTCGGGCGTGTCGCATTTTTGTGCGTTTGTGTGCGCATAGCTATCAATTTGTGTGCGATTGGCGGTATTCCGCCGATACTAAATAGACAAAAGCGACCGATGATGCCATTTATCACCGGTCGCCTGCGAAAATTTCCGCACATGCGGACGCCAAGCCGCACGTTATGCCGAACGTCATGCGGTACGTTTCGACCGCGTCTGCCGCTTCGACCGTCCCTTCTGCTTCGGCTGGGCGGCTTGGACCGTACGCTTCGGCTGCACGGGCACGAAACTGTCGCGCGCTTCCAGCGTCGTCGACAGATACGCATGCTGCCGCACCGTACGTTTGCTGGCAATCGCGTCGGCAAGCGTAAGAATCGCAACGCGCGCAAGCTCGTTCTGGTCGATGGAGAACGTGCTCAGCGGCGGCGACGTCAGCTGCGCGATCATCTGGTTGTTGATGCTGATGACGCTGATGTCACGCGGCACGATCACGCCGACCGCGTTGAACGCCTGCAATACGCCGACCGCGATGACGTCGGCCGCGACGATGACGGCATCAGGCAGCGCGCCGTTGTGGTCGCGGATGAACTGTTCGCCCAGCTTGCGGCCGGTTTCCACGGTGAACAGGCCGTCGGAGTAGACGAGGCCACGAGCGTCGAGCCCCTGACGCGCCACTTCGCGGCGGAAATACGTGGCGCGGCCTTCCTCGTCGACTTCGTAGAAATTCGTCAGCATGCCTTTGCCGCCGATGAAGCCGACACGCTTCATGCCGGCTTTCGCGCACTCCTCTACCGCGTCGTGGATGGTCTGCTGCAGATCGGGCTGCACGGAATCGAACAGATTCGGCGCGGGATTCACGTCGATGAACACGCCGTAGGGCATGGCCTCATGCAGTTTTTCCAGATCATCGTCGGAGATGACACTGGCTCCGATGGACATGAAACCGTCGAATTTACCGCTTTGCTCCACCATGTCGTCAAGGCTGTGGAACACAGTCAGCTCCATACACTGCTGGGAGGCGTTACGCTCCAATGCGGCGCGCAGGTCGGTGAAATACGAGTCGCGCAGCGCCTCGTCGGATTCCTCGTTGTCCAGCAATGCCACCTCGTGGGGGATGACGATACGCTTGGCTTGGGCGCTGTACCCCAGATCCTCGCTGGCACGGATAATCGCACGGCGAGTCTCCTCACGCACCGACAGCGTCGGATCGCCATTCAACAGACGCGATACCGTGGCCTGCGAATATCCCGTGCGTTTCGCAATCTCCTTGATAGTTGCCATCGTCCCTCCATTTCGTCTCGCGACGCTTTCATAAAGTTTCCATGGCGCTTCACAACGCCTTACCCAAGTTTTAGTAAATACATTACTAAAACCAACATACTACATTACCGAACGTATCCTTATTGCTATGACACAGCCAGATAAATCGCAATTTTTCCAATCGTCGAAACAAAGCACAAAACAAAAACCCTTTGTCCTGCGCAATATGCAGGGCAAAGGATTCGGTAATGCCGGTCGCCCGTTCAAGGCGACCGGCCACAAGGGCGGCATCAGTCGCCAAGGATCCAAACGCGGCTGACAGACCACAAATACGCGGCCACTCCAGTTCCACGGAGCCCGCGTAGCTGGTCGCTCGCCCTCCTGCGCGGCCCCGCCACGCGAACACGTTCGATGCCGTTGCGTTCCATGCCGACTCCACGTCTCACGGAAAGACATACATACCTCCGGCCGTTCTCTCCAGAGATGTTGTGGATGAAATCATGCACATATCCACTTTTTACGAAGCCGGTTGCAAGGCTGTGGACTTTTCATTTACCGTCGGCGCATGGAAAGTTTTGGCCACAACACATTTTTCGCACTGGAGCAGGCACGCGAAGCGGCGGCAAGACGGCATCTTGAATGTAGACAAACGCTGGCGCGCATACGGTCACGCTCCTCGGTTCCACTCTATGTGAGCCACGGCACAGCGCTGGAGCTGCATGGCATGATTGCCACCATGAATTATTTACCCGGATATGGTTCGGAGCTCGTTCACGTTTCGGTGTGCCGGCAACGTGACCTGCGGAAAATCCAGGGGATGAAATTCCATTACGCAAGGCATGGCGTAGACGTGGTGCACGCCGACGAATTGGTGTCAAGCGTCTCCGCGATGCAGGCGGTCTGCCAGATTGCGCCCTATGTCGACGAACGGAGTCTGGTGATCGCCATGGATTGGCTCACTTGCGCCAATCCCGATTTACGCGTCTGCACTCACGATGAGCTCTCCGACTACATCCGGAGTGCGCCGCGATTCATTGGGAGCGCCAAATGCAGAAAGGCCTTGTGCCTGTCCAAACCAGGTACCGATTCCCCGCAGGAAACGGTGCTTCGTTTGGAGAGCGATGCCTACGGGCTGCCTGAGGCACATGTCAATTATGAGATCATTGACCACATACGCGGCTCGGGCACGATGAAGGTGGATATCGCCTACCCGGATGACCGCGTCTGCATAGAATACGACGGAAATTACCACTACACCCACGGCCGCTGGATGTATGACCTCGATAAGCGCAACCGGCTGAGGGATCTTGGATTCACGCCTTTTGTCGCCACCCGCGAGCATTTAGCATCCAAACAGAAGCTGAACGAACTGTTCGGCATGGTCGCCCGAGCGATAGCCAGTCACCGTTACGGCTTGGACTAGTTCCATAGGTGGTTTTTCGCTTCCGTAGGTGGTTGGTCAGAGTATCGGGGTTGGAGAAAGGCTTTATTCTGGCCGTTTTCATGCCGGGTATTCAGACCCAACCACCTACGGAACACCCAAACCGCCTACGGAACCGCATGAGTAGTCCCCGCAATGGATTTTTCGCCATTGATTCGGGGAATCCATGAAAAGCCACAGCGGGCGCACCCTGCGTAAAAGGTCATGCCCGCCGATTCATGGGAGCCATATGCGCAAGGGCCGTGCGGAAGCCACATATG
>ERZ1034969.99-NODE-99-length-61094-cov-114.871476_pt1 | contig 61094 bp, 41 predicted proteins | sample MGYA00520624_ERZ1034969 | MGnify/ENA primary metagenome ERZ1034969 (study PRJEB33766, sample SAMN09781776) | gut metagenome | biome: gut microbiome | host: Homo sapiens | place: Madagascar | study: EMG produced TPA metagenomics assembly of the PRJNA485056 data set...
CCTCAACCGGAAACCGCATCCCACTTTGAGCGCAAATTCCGGGATGCATTTTCCGGTTTTGCTCTCATTGGGAAAATGCATCCCGTTTCTTGACCGAATAATGGGACGCAATTTCCCGTTGGAGCGCCTTTGGGAAAGCGTGTCCCACTTCGAACGCCCAGAGTGGGACGCACTTTCCGCAAAGCACCTCAACGGGAAACTACGTCCCATTCCAAAGGCAAATTCCGGGATGCATTTTCCGAAAGCCTGCCCATCCGGAAAGCCCATCTCACTTTGGACGCATCCGGGCACGGAACCATCGACCTATCAGGCCTCCCATCAATAAAGAGGCGTCCTCCCGGACGGCGGGGCACGAAGTTCATCGCGAGTTCCGCACGCAAAGAAGGCCACTTAATGTGGCCTTCGTCTTGCGCAGGACTGTAGAGCAGGGAACTTCGTGCCCCCGACGCCCGGGAGGACGTTACATTTAGAAAGATGGACCGACCGCCGTCAGCGATGGGAGCTACTCCCCCAGCACGGCCTTTTTGGCGGCTGCAGCCATGTTGTCCAGATCCTCCTTGGTGGGGTGATCCTTTGCGGCAACCCAGTTGTCGAGCAGCATCTTAAAGCGGGTATTGTCGGGATCCTGCTCGAGCATGGCCTCGTAGCGCTGCTTGACCGCGGGACCCATCTTGCCCTGGCACATGACCCAGCCCACCAGCTCGGCATCCTCTGCCAAATTGGACGACACGCGGTCAATAATCTGCTGAAAATAGCTCTGATCAGCACCAAAGCCGCAGGTACCAAACAGGAAAACGCGCTTGCCGTGCAAGGCAGAGAGCAACGCCGCGACCGAAGGCGTGCATGCGCCCTTGTCGCACCAAAAACCGACGAGCACCGTGTCGGCTGCGCTGGCACCCTGCGCCTCGAGCGCAACCTGCTCTGCATCCGCATCGTCACTCAGCGCCGCGGCATGGACAAACTCAACGCCCGCAGCCTGCAGAGCGCGCTTGATCGCGCCCGAAACCATCCTGGTATTACCGCTCTTGCTGTTAACCACCAAAGAGCACGTCATAGTCACGTTGCCTCGTTTCCCCCAAAACTAAAGCCACTAATGCAATTTATTAGATGAATATCTTAGTACTAACGACGCAGATGTAAACCACCGTCTGTCGATTGGCGACGCAGACGACATCTTTGGACAGATTTCGAACAGTATGTACTTCGGATTGAAACCGCCGCAGAACGTTTCACGAATGGCCGAAAAAATGTTTCACAAAACGCCGTCAAATTGTTTCATATAATATCGTCAGTTTGTTTCACGAAATACCGTCAAATTGTGTCATGGTTTTTCGTCAAAATGTTTTACGCGCTGGTAAGATGCTATAAAACAAAATGTTTCTCTGAATGGCGGGAAGTACGATGACTAGGTATATGAGTAGATGTATCGATCGCTCAATCGAACGCGATCTTGGCATTTTTGGTGCCGTGTTCATTCAGGGACCGAAGTGGTGCGGAAAGACGACTACGGCCCAGCGATTCGCAGAATCATCGCTGTCTCTCTCCGACCCTGCCGGAGACTTTGCCGCACTGCAGCTTGCCAGGATCGACCCAGCTCAAGCAATAGTCGGCGCAACGCCGAGACTCATCGATGAGTGGCAGGAAGAGCCAAAACTGTGGGACGCAATACGTTTCGAATGCGATCGTCGGGCCGGTAAGCCAGGGCAGTTTTTGCTTACGGGGTCAGCAACACCAAACGACGCCGACCAACCGATGCACAGCGGCATCGGGCGCATATCACGCTTACGCATGGAAACAATGACTCTGGCCGAACTCGGAGTTTCCTCAGGGGCGGTCTCGCTCGAATCGCTGCTTAACGGATGCCCCATCAAAGCGGCACTTGGATCCATCAACGGCATCGCTGATATCGCCGATTTGCTATGTCGTGGTGGTTGGCCTCAGGCGGTTGGCAAGACGACTGCCGATGCAATGCGTATATCCGCTGCCTACATCGACGGTGTCTGCGAATCGGATGTTTCGAGGGTTGACGGCGTGAAGCGTGACCCGGAGAAAGTCAGGGCTCTTCTGTCTTCGCTTGCGCGCAACGAATCCACTCTTGCCGGCGAAAAGTCTCTTGAGAAAGACCTCGGCGGTGATGTATCGAGAAGTACGCTGCGGCGCTATACGGATGCCTTGCGCAGGATACATATCATCGATGATATCCCGGCTTGGCATCCGGCGCTCAGGTCTCCGGTAAAGCTGCGGCAGAGTGCGAAAAGGCACCTCGCCGACCCTTCGCTTGCCGTCGCACTGCTCGGAGCAAATCCGGAGTCATTGGCATCCGACCCGAAGACGCTGGGACTTCTCTTCGAATCCCTCGTCCTGCACGACCTTAAGGTCTATGCAGCCGCAAATGACTCGTCGGTGTCCCACTACCATGACGCCGACGATCTCGAGGTCGATGCCGTTATACGCAGGCGCGATGGAACTTGGATTGCCGTGGAAGTAAAACTCGGAAGTCCGCAGATCCCCGAGGCATCTGCAAACCTGCTTCGACTCGAACGCAAACTTGTCGAGCGTGGCGAGAGACCACCCGCGGCCAAGCTCATCGTCATCGGGTTCGGTATGCCAGCCCATACAACGCCCGAGGGCATTATCGTTGCCCCCGTTGACACACTCGCGCCCTAGCGCTGCATTACATGCCCCACGGGCTTGCTCACTGGGCAAACTGGCTACGGTAGAGCTCGGCATAGAAGCCGTCCGCCGCCAGCAGCTCGTCGTGCGTGCCGCGCTCGATAATCTGGCCGTCGCGCATGACCAAAATGCAGTCGGCGTTGCGGATCGTCGACAGGCGATGCGCAACGACAAAGCCCGTACGCCCGGCCATAAGCTCGTCGAATGCTGCCTGTACCTGCAGCTCGGTGCGGGTATCGATGCTCGACGTTGCCTCGTCCAGCAGCAAGATCGCCGGGTCGGTAAGCATGACGCGCGCGATGCACAGCAGCTGCTTTTGGCCCTGGCTAAACGTGCCGCCGTCCTCGCCGATCACCGTGTCGTAGCCCTGGGGCAGCTGCACGATAAACTTATGCGCATGCGCGCGCTTGGCCGCCTCGATAACCTGTTCGCGTGTGGCATCGGGACAACCGTAGGCGATGTTGTCCGCCACGGTGCCCTCGAACAGCCACGTATCCTGCAGCACCATGCCAAAGGCACGGCGCAGGCTTGCGCGCGTGTAGTCACGCGAGGAACGGCCATCGACCGCGATGCGACCGGCGTCGATATCGTAGAACCGCAGCAGCAAATTGATGAGCGTTGTCTTACCACAGCCCGTGGGACCGACCAGGGCAAAGCGCATGCCGGGCTTGGCATCGATGCAGATGTCCTGCAGCAGCTTGCGATCGGGCACATAGCTAAAGTCCACGTGCTCAAAGGTCACCTCACCCTGCGGGGCGGCAAGCTCTACAGCGTCCGACGCGTCGGGCTCCTGCTCGCGCGCATCGAGCAGCGCAAACATGCGGCGCGCCGAGGCGTACGCGGTCTGGATCTGCGTGATGACGTTGGTGACCTCGTTGAACGGCTTGGTGTACTGGTTGGCATAGGACAAAAAGATCTGCACGCCGCCCACCGTGAGCGCCGCCGGCACGCCCGTGATCACGCCCACGCAGCCGATCACAGCGACCACGGCATAAATGATGTTGTTGATAAAGCGCGTGCCGGGGTTGGAGAGCGAACCCATAAACTGCGCGCGCTCGCCTGCGGTGTAAAGCTCAGCGTTGAGGGCATCGAAGCGCTGCTGAGCGTGCAGGCCGTAGGCGAAGGCGTCGACAAGCTTCTGCTCGCCTACGTACTCCTCGATATGACCACCGAGCTGCCCTTGAATACGCTGCTGCGCCGTAAAGCTCTTGTTGGAGAGCTTGGCGATGGCACCGGCTGCAAAAATGGAAAGCGGCGTGACGAGCACCACCACAAGCGTCATGGTCAGGTTAATGGAGAGCATAAACGCGAGCGTGCCAACGATGGTGATGACGCCGGTAAAGAGCTGGGTAAAGCCCTGCAGCAGACCATCGCCCACCTGATCGACGTCGTTGACCACGCGGCTCATAAGGTCGCCGTGGGCATGGCCGTCGATAAAACTGAGCGGCATGCGGCTGAGCTTATCGCTCGCCTCCACGCGCATGTCGCGCACCGTTTCGTAGGACAGGCGGTTGACGCAGTAGCCCTGCAGCCACTGGAAGGCCGCTGCTCCCACCACGACGAGCGCGAGTTTGGTAACGAGCGGCAGCAGCGCGTCGAAGTCCACCTGACCGGCGGCAACGATAAGGTCGATGCCCTCGCCGATGAGGATGGGCGTATAGAGTTGCAAGATCACCGAGACAGCGGCACTCACAAACGACGCCGCAAACGAAATGCGGTGCGGTCGGACATAGCCCAGCAGGCGGCGGGTCACCGCGCCCACGGGATAGCGCTCGGGATCGCCGGGCTGGCGCGGACCGTCGCCCAGGTCGTTAAGGTTATCGTTACCGGACACATTGGCCGTCATCGTGGCGACCGAACCGGAGGAAGTATACGGATTCATTTAGCAGCCCTCCTTTGCGCAAACAGATGCAGGGGCGGACGCGGGCGCCGCGCTCCCCTGCTGGCCCTCGAGCTCCTCGCGGCGCAGCTGCGACTGGCAGATCTCGCGATAGAGCTGGCAGCCTGCGTAGAGCTCGTCATGCGTACCCAGGCCCGCGACCGAGCCGTGGTCGAGCACGCAGATCATGTCGGCGTCGCGCACGGTCGATACGCGCTGGCTCACGATGACCGTAGTCAGCGGCAGACCGCCCTCGGCGGCACCGCGCACACTGCGCTCGCGAATGGCATGGCGAAGCGCCGCATCGGTCTTAAAGTCGAGCGCCGAGGCAGAGTCATCCATGATTAGGACCTGCGGAGAGCCCACCAGAGCACGTGCGATGGTCAGGCGCTGGCGCTGGCCACCGCTAAAGTTCTTGCCACCCGCCTCGACCGGCGCGTCCAGACCTTGAGGTTTTTTGCGCACGAACTCGCTCGCCTGCGCCATATCGAGCGCCGACCAGAGCTCATCGTCGGTCGCCGCATCGTCGCGCCAGGTTAGGTTGCTGCGAATCGTGCCGCTCACGAGCGACGCGCGCTGCGGGACGGTCGCGACCACATGGCGCAGCTGGTCGAGCGGCCAAGTGCGCACGTCGGCACCCATCACGCTCACGCTGCCGGTGCCCGCATCGTACAGGCGCGGGATAAGCGAAACGAGCGTAGACTTGCCGCTGCCCGTGCCGCCGATAATGCCGAGCGTTTTGCCCAGCGGCAGCTCCAGCGTCACATCGCTCACGGCATTTGCCGCGCCCGCGCCAAACGAAAAGCTCGCATGGTCAAAGCTCAGCGCAGGGACTGGAGCAGCGCCGCCCGCCAGTTCGCTCGGCTTGGGCAGTGCGACCGGCTGGTTGCCCTCGTCGGTGATGCTCGGCTCGCAATTGAGCACCTCGTTGATACGCGAAGCGCTCGCGCTCGCCTTGGTAAAGACCACGACCAGATTGGCCACGTACACGATGGAGGTAAGGGTCTGCGTCATGTAGTTCACAAACGCCATGACCTGGCCCTGCGTGAGCTCGCCCACGTTGACCTGGATGCCGCCCACCCACAGGATGGCGCACACGCCCAGGTTCATCACCAAAAACGTGACGGGATTAAGGATTGACGAAAGCTTGCCCACCGCGATGGCAGTATTGGCCTGGTCATCGGCGGCCTGGGCAAAGCGCTCGCGCTCGTGGTCCTCGCGCACAAAGGCGCGAACCACGCGGGCGCCCGAAAGGCCCTCGCGGCAGATAAGCGCGATGCGGTCGAGCTTCGCCTGCAGCTGCTTGTAGTACGGAATGCAGCGCGCCATGACAAACCAAAACACCAGGCCGATGGCGGGCGTGCAAATCAAAAAGATGATGCCGAGCTTAAGGTCGATGGCAAGGGCCGCGCACATGGAGCCCACCGCCAAGAAGGGCCAGCGGATGAGCATGCGCACGCCCAGCGCCACGGCCAGCTGCACCTGGTTGACATCGTTGGTAATACGCGTGATAAGCGACGGCGTGCCAAAGCGGTCGAGCTCGGCATAGCTCAGCTTATTAATGTGCTCGTAAAGCGCACCGCGAATGTCGGTACCCATGCCCTGCGAGGTGAGCGCCGCCATCTTTTGGCAGACGAGCGTAAACGAGATGCCGATTACAGCCATGGCGGCGAGCACCGCGCCGTAACGGACGACGGCGTTGACATCGTGTGCGTCGATGCCCTTATCGATCATCTGGGCAATCACCAGCGGCGTAAGCAGGTCAAAGATCACTTCGATCAGCTTGCACGCAGGGCCAATCACCATATACCGGCGAAACTTACCACCAAAACGCCTGAGCAGCTCAATCATGTATAGGCGCTCCCTATCATCATCCACATTCAATTCGAACCATGATAGTACCGCCACCCCAAAAGAAGCGTAAACAACTCGTCATTTCTAACGGGATTCAGTTTTCAGAGGGGTATACGCGCACACCCAGCCAGTGTCGGGCCGACCACTTGGTATACTTACATTAGTGCTACCAAGTTAGTCGCCGACCCTTGAAATGAGGTGCCGAGATGAACGACATTCTCGCAAGAAGAGCAAGACGAGCAACTGTGGGCATCGCCCTTTCCGCGGCACTTGTCGCGGGAATCGCCCCCGTAACGGCGATCGCGGCAGAAACCAGCTCCCCCACCGGTGCAGTTGCCTTGCAGACGGAAGATGCGGCCGCCGCAAAAGAAAAAGCGTATGCAGCCATGCAGGAAGCGCTCAAAAACTTCGAGGCCGCAAAAGACGCCGCAAGTCCCGAGAAAATTGCGAGATTCAATGATGACATTGCCCGTTTTCAAGAGCTCCGCGACAAGATGACGGCGCAAGCCGCCGAATTGAGGGATTCCCTTCCCGCCATGCAAGCGGACGTCGATGCAGCCCAAGCCAAATACGACGAGGCCATCAACCGGGTAAGCGAGTTCCAGGCAAAATTAGACAAGAAACTTGAGGCGCTTAAGGCACTCGAAGCACTCGGCGACGAGGAGCTTGTCGAAACTACTAAACAGCAAATAAAGCAGTTGCGCAGTGAAATCGTAACGGCAAAAGCGCAAGAAGACTCTTGCAAAACGGGGCTCCGCGAGCGCCACGACAGCCTCAAAAGGCAGGAAAGACAAGTTGATGACTGTGAACGTGCTGCAGAGAAGTATAAAGCCCATACCGACCAGTTCATAGCCTGGCGAGATGCGCTCCTCGACAATTTGAAAAAAGCGCAAACGGCCTATGACGACGCCTGCAAGGCATACGAAGAGGCGAAAGCCGCGGCAGACAAGGCCGCCTCGCCCGAGGTAACGCAACCGACCGAGACAACGCCTCCCTCCAGCTCAACGCAGCCGGCCGAGACGACACAGCCCGCCAGCTCACCCGCGACCGGCAAAGACGCTCAGCAGAGCACCACCAAGCAAGCGAACTCGAGCAGCGGCAAGCAAGCAGATACGACCGCCGGCAAGCTCGCGAACACAGGCGACACAACGCCAAGCGCAATCGCACTCGCAGGAATCGCCGCCATGGGACTCGGAATAACCGCCACAGCCACCCGCCGCATCAAGAACTCAAAGTAGCCGCCAGCGGTTATTGTCTTCGCCAATCCACAAGCCCAGAGACAAAAAGAGGCCCGTTTCCCCAACCAAAACCGGGAAAACGGGCCTCTTTAACTGCAAAATCCAAGCAGCAGCAACGTCTCTTGAACTACGTAGCCATCAATGCCCAGGCAACGCCAGCAAGCAGCACAAAACACGGGATTCAATTCTGCAGCTTGCGCCGTTGAACTCCACGAGCCTGCCCGTGTAGACGAGCCTGTCCACGACAGCCGCCGCCATCTTGTCGTCGCCGAACACGGTCACCCACTTGCTGAACTCTATGTTGGCCGTGGCGGGCGGGCTTATTGCCGCGGGCATCGGCTTTATCGCCTCGGCCGCGATCAGGCCGTGTTCACGACCCAAATCGACATGCGTGACAACACCATCGTGCTCGGCGGCGTCGAGGTGGACGAACCCGAGGGCATCCCGTTCATCAGCCGGCTCGCCATTCTTGGCGAGATCGACACCTCCGACGTCGCCGACCCCGCCGCGCCCTAGGCGCAACGAGCCCGGGCACTCCGTCCGCTAATTTGATTGAGATGGATCGCTCCTACTACGCGAGCATTGAGGTCGGGCGGCGCAATGTCAGCCTTTCAAATCTCAAGAAGATTGCCGACGGCTTTCGCATCACCATTTCGGAGCTCATGCGCGGTGTCGAGTAGATGATTCTCATCTGACTTGGCTCGTTCATGTTTAATCTGTCTCGTTAACTGAAATACGCAAATCTGGTTAAATGAAAACTGTAAATTTGGTTAAATGCGCTGGTAATCAATGGTGAAAACTATGCCAAAAAATTGCGCATGGACACCATGACGCTTTTCGAACTTGGGAAATCTAGCGGTGCGGTTAAGCTGTCGGGCATCATTTCTGGCGAAAAGTTCAGTGGCGCCTTCGGATCGATGGGTTCTGCCGAGATCGCCGAGCGCATCGTTTGCGGTGGATGGCCGGCGTCGATTGGGCGTGATGCGCGAATTGCGTCCGCGACGGCAAAACGATATATCGAGATAGTCGCTGAGGAAGACATCCCCCGCGTCGATGGCTCTCGACGAGATCCTGAGAAAGTGAAAGCCGTCATCGCGTCGTTGGCGCGCAACGAATCCACTCTTGCGACGCTCAAGACGCTTGTGGCCGATTTGGGCGGCGACGTATCGAGGCAAACCGCGGCATCATACATATCCCTTCTTAGCAGATTGAGTTTCGTCTGCGATATCCCCGCATGGAATCCCGCGATGAGATCTCCGGTGCATCTGAGGGAGGCGCGCAAGCATCATCTTGCCGACCCGTCGCTTGCAGCGGCTGCGCTTGGGGCGACTGTGGAGACGTTGTTGTCAGACTTCAAGACACTTGGGCTGCTTTTCGAATCGTTGGCGCTCCATGATCTATGGGTCTATGCGAGGGCAAACGGAATGGGCCTTTATCACTATCACGATTCCCGCGATCTTGAGGTCGACGCTGTCATAGCGGCTCCAGGTGGGATGTGGATTCCCGTTGAGGTCAAGCTCAGTTCCGCTCAAATCGAAGAGGCATCTGACAATCTTGTTGCCGTCGAAGAGCGGATGGTTGCTGCCGGAAACACCCCGCCGGTTTCTAAAGTAGCGATTATTGGATTTGGTTCACAAGCCTATGTTACCGACCGCGGCGTCCAAGTTGTTCCATTGGACGTTCTCGCGCCGTAACGCTGCGGGCGAAGTGAAATCGACGCATCTTTTAGATTTCTTCAATTTGTGCGTAAACCAACAATGCCGTAATTACGCTATGTCGTTAGTGCGAACATCGCATCTTCAGTAGTCGAAGCTCGTTCGCAAACGGACCTCTTTACTTGCAAAAAAAGGAGACAGCACCGCCGTCTCATGAACCACGTGGCCACCGCGCTCCCGGCAAGGCCAGCAAGCAGCATAACGCACGGGATTGAATAATTCAGATAAATGCGCCTTTACGGGTGATTTTTGGACGAAGTGGCCCGGCCGGCGGCGAGATATTTGTTAGTCGAGCGATCCCGCAGGCGCAGCCGAGGACCAGCGAGACACTCATCACGCCACGCTCGGACTACGTTATCACCGATGTTTTGGCAACGCCAGCGAGCGACATCCAGGGCGAACAAGTTGGCATGAAAAAGGCAGGGCATTGACCTTCTGGTCATGCCCTGCCTTTTGAATGACAAATTGTCGCCCTGGATGGCGCGCAGCGTCGAGCATTGCGCGGTTTGGTAAAACCGCGCAAGAATAGCGCGTTCGATGGATTCGGATGCCCGACAGAGGCTCCTTATGGCTGCTTCCTTCCGGACCTGACCAGATTCGGAACATGTCGTCATCCGAACCCATCGAACGCGCTAGGCGCTCGGTATATCTTACCTGCTCCCGCCCGCCACGGCAAGTGGGGCGGACCCATCGGATGGATTCGCCCCACTCGTCCATATCGCTAGCGGCGCCTGCGGTACAGGACCGCGCCGCCCGCTGCGGTCAGCGCGCCGATGCCGGCCATGGCGCCGAGCGCCTCAAGCGGCAGGCTGCGGTCGCCGGTGTCGGGCATACCGCCCTTGGAGCCGTCGCCGCTAGAGCCGCTGCCGGAGCCGTTATCTGAACCGCCGTCTGAGCCGCCGCCCTGCGTGCCGGGATTCTCGGGGGTGCCGGGGGTCCCGGGCTCCTCGGCGTAGCTGTTGGTGAAGACCGGCGGCAGGTTGGCGTCGCCCTCGTAGGAGACCTTCGCCGACAGATAGCCCGTCCTGGTGCCGTCGGCCGCCTCGTCGCCCACCGTGACGACGATCCTGCGCACCGCCTTGTCGTAGGTCACGTGCGCCTGGCCGTCGTCGACCTCGCTCACCGTGAAGGTGTAGGTGCCGGCCTGCTTGAAGGTCAGCGCATCGAACGTGACGCTGCCATCGGCGGCATTCTTGGCGGTCGACATGACCTTGCCGTCCCGGCTCTTGAGCTCAAAGCTAAACTGGCCCGCCTTGAGCTCGGCGCCCTTGAGCACCTTGGCGGCGCCCAGCTTGAGGGTGACGGGTGCGGCCTCGTAGCCGTTGGTGAACGTCGCCGAGTCGTCGCCCGTGGGATTGCCCTCGGCATCCATGAGCTCGTGCTCGACGGCGAGCGTGCCGTTACCGGCATCGGCGACCGTCGTGCGCACGCGGTACGTCGCCCTGTCGTACGTCACGCCGCCCGCCGTGCCGGCGACCTCGCGCAGCTCGTAGCTGTGCGTGCCGGGCGCGGTGTAGGTGACCGGGTCGAGCGCGACCGTGCCGTCGGCGGCGCTCCTGCCCGTCACCGCGACGCTCTCGCTGCCGTCGGCGTCGATCTCGACCAGCTGGAACTCGAACTCGCCCTCGGCCAGGTCGCGGCCCTTGAGCTTCTTGCTCACCTTGATCTGGTCGGTGACGGAGCTCGGGGTGGGGTCGACGCCGTAGGTGTTGGTGAACTCGAACGCGCCCTTGCCCTGGGGCGTGCCCTCGGAGGGCAGGACCTCCGCGCGTAGCGTGCCGGCGTTGGTGTCCTCGACCACCTTGACCGTGAAGGTCCTGGTCGCCGTCGCGTCGTTGACCACGCCGTCGACCGAGCCGGACTCGCTCACCCGGTAGGCAAACGTCTTGGTGCGCAGGCCGTCGCCGTCGATCTCGACGTCATCGAGGTCGCTCGGCTGCCTGAACGTGACGCGGCCCAGCTCGACGTTGCCGGCGGCGTCGTTGACCGCCTCGGTCACCGTCTTGCCGGAGGCGTCGACCGGGGCGGGCGCGCCGTACAGCGGCTCAATCTTGAAGGTGTACTTGCCCGCGATGTCGGCCTGCGTCAGGCCGAGTCCGGCCTGGCCGAGCGCCAGCGTCTTGCTGCCCGCGAGGTCGACCGTCGCCTCGCCGGCGCGGTAGCCATTCACGAACGGCAGCGCGCCGTCGGTGCCATCGGGATAGGTCACGGCCACGTCCAGCCCGCCCTTGCCGTTATCGGTCACCTTGACGGTGATGTCGAAGCTCGAGGCCGTCGCCGTCACGCCCTCGGGCAGCGCCTCCGTGTCCTCGGAAACGGTATAGAGGATGGTCCAGGAGCCGTCGGCCGCCTTAGTGGCGGTGCCGTCCGCTGCCATCTGCTCGAGTGCGTCGATGGTGTAGGCGATGGGCGAGAACGTGAGCTCCGCGGCCTCGCCGTCGCCGGAGGCCCGGTTGGTCGCAGTCGCGACCTCGCTGCCGTGGGCATCGCGGACGGAGAACTTGAACTCGCCCGCCGCCGCGGCGCGGCCCGTCAGCGTCTTGGTGGCGTTGATAGCCGCGCCGCCCTCGCCGCCGAGCATTCCGGTGGCCTCGTAGGAGTTCTCGAACGCGACCGTCACGGGCGCGGACGTCGCCGTGGCGTCATCGGCCGTGGAGACCTCGCTGCGGGCGACCTCGACGCCGTCCTTGGCGACCGTGGTCGTGACCGTGAGCTTGCCCGTCGCCGCGTCGTAGCTGGGCGTAATGGTCACCGTGCGCGGCTCGGTGTCGTTGGTGTAGCCCTCGCCGCCGAGCTTGGTCTCGGTGACGGTGAAGCTGTAGGTCTTGCCCGCTTCGGCGTCGGTGAACGTCACGTCGCCCTTCGCGGCGCCGCCGATGAGGTCGATCAGGTCGACGGCTCCGTCATCGGCCGCGGCAACGGCGTAGGCGTCCTTGCCGGTCTTGAGGCCGAGCTTGGCGGCCGTCTCGTCGTCGGCGGCCACGGTGAAGGCGAACTGCCCCGCCTCCATCGCGCGGCCGGTGAGCGTCTTGGACAGGCGCACGCCCGCGCGGGCCGAGTAGTCGAGCCCGGTCGTGTAGGTGTTCACGAAGTCGCCGCCGCTCGCCTGCGCGATCGCGGGCGTCGTGGCCGTGAGGTTGCCCGAGCCGTCGTCGGTCACGGTCACCGTCATCGTGGCGACGCGGCCGTCGTAGGACACGCCGGCGATGGCCGTGCCGTCAGCGGGCCTGACCTCGCGCACCGTGTAGGTGAAGGTCTTGGCGCGCACGCGCTTGCCGCCGACCTCGGCGAACCCGGCGTCCCTGATGTCATCGAGCGTGTAGCGGATGGGGCCGAAGTCGAAGGCGACCCTATCGCCCGCCTTGGTGCCGGCGGCCGTCACGCTGACGGTCTTGGAGCCGTCGGCGGAACCCTCGGGCATGGGAGCGCCGTCATCGCCCGTGAGCGTGAACTGGAAGCTGTCGCCCTCCGCCCAGTCGCGGCCCTCGAGCGTCTTGGTGAAGAGCCCCGCCGTGGAGACGTCCCTGCCCTCGGTGGCCGTACCGTACGTGTTGGTGAACGCCGCGGTCGCGCCGGCCTCGGTCACGGTGCCCTCGGCCCCGTCGGCCGCGGTCGCGTAGCCCTCGGCGGCCTCCTCGGTCACGGTGTAGCTTGCGCCCACGGGCAGGCCGGCGATAGTCTTCTCCCCGCCGTGCTTGAGCGTGAAGGTCGCCCTGCCGTCCGTGAACGTCACGGCGCTCTCGCCCTTGCCGAAGGTTCCGGAGACGGGCTCGCCGTCCCCGTCGGTCAGCGTGACCGTGAAGCCGAACTCGCGCTGGCTGTCGCCGCCGACGACCGTCTTCTTGACGGTGAGGGCGCCGGTCTTAGCGGTGTTGGTAAAGACCGCCGCCTCGGCCGTGCGCTCGACAGCGTCGCCGGCATCGTCGGTCAGCTGTGCAATCTTGGTCTTGGCAGTCAGCTTGCCGGCGCCGTCGTCAGTCACCGTGACGATGGCGCGATAGGTGGCCTTCGAGAAGGTGAGCGCCGTCTCGTCACCCGCCTGCTCAGCAATCACATAGGTATAGGTTCCGGGCTTGGTGTACTCAATGGTGCCGAAGTTGCCGACCCGGGCATCCCTGTTCAGCGTAATCATCGCTACGCCATCCTTGGCGCCCTTGGGCATGGGTGCCTCGCCCTCGGCGGTCAGCGTCATGGTAAAGGCATCCGACGTCGTCCAATTGCGTCCGGAGAGCTTCTTTTGGACCTTAAATGCGTTTTCCACCTTCGTGGACTCCACGCTGTAGACGTTGGTGAAGCCCACCCGCGTCGCCTGTCCGACGGTGCCCTTCCGGGTGTTCGTCTTGTCGGCAACCGCAAAGCCGTCCTCGCTCGTCATGAGGTTGCCCTTGGAGTCGAGCTCCTGCACCTCGTAGTGCGCGCCCACGGGCACGGTAACCGTCACGGAGCCACCGGCCTTAAGCGCGATGGTGTCACCGCCCTTGATCTGTCCGCTTACATAGGTGCCGTTGGTGCCGCTGGGACGGCCGGCATACGCAAAGCTACCGGTCAGAGGCGTTGTGCCATCGGCCTGATAGAGCAGCACCTTAAAGGTGAATGCCTTGTTGGGCGCGGTAATGCCCTCGGCTGCCGCAACCGTCTTGCTCAGCGTCAAGTGGCCGTCAGAGACCTCATCGGTAGTGGTGTTGGTCTTAACGGCGGGGTTGTTGCCAACCGTCACCGACGCCTGGTTGGAAATGTCACCCGAAGCACCGCCACTCTTAAACGCGTCCTCAGTCACGCGGACCTTAAACTGGACCGTACCCTCCTTACCGGCGGGAACATCCGTCAGCGTCCAGACAAGGTTACCGTCCTTGTCCTTGGAGCCAGCGTTCGCATGGTCGCCCGCGAACTCCACGAACTCGGTCCCCGCGGGAGCGGCATCGGTAATCGTCACCGTAGCCGGCTTGTTCTCGGTGTTCTTGTAGCCGATGGTATAGGTGAGCTCATCGCCCAGCGTCACACCCGACCCCGTCGAATCCTGGGCATCGCTCTCGGACTTCTTGGGCACGTAGTTGGTCGTGGTGCCGGTATAGCTCTTGTTGGCAACCGTAACGGTAGCCTTGTTCTCAACGGCGCCAACCGCACCCCGGGCATCCTTCACGGCGTCCTCGGTAATCTTGACGCGCACGCGCACCGAACCATGGCTGCCCGCGGGCTGCTCACCCAGGTTCCAGGTAAGCGACTGACCGCTCGCAGTGCCCTCATCGGCATTCTCGCCCTCAAAGGCCTCGAACACAACGCCGGCAGGAAGCTCATCGGTAACGGTTACATTGGCCGGAACCAGGTTGCCCTTGGCATCGACCTCGGTGTTTGTCCAGTTGATGGTGTAGATATAAGAGTCCCCCACGGAGAGCAGCTGCCCGTCGATATCCACACTGGGCTTTGCGACCGTGCCGATCGTCTTGACCTTATCGCGCGTGTTGTGGAAGACGATCTTGCCGTCCTCGGTACCATCGCGATAGGTCACCTTGGACGTAAGGTTACCGTTGTTGTCGTCGGTCACCTCGAGCAGCACGCGGCACGTCGCGGACGTATCCACGGGACGAACGCCATCTGGCAGGTTGGCCAAGCGCTCCTTTGCCACCAGGTTAAAGCTGTAGGTGGTGGTGTGGTCGGCATTGTGGCGCTTGGTGGCAACGCCATCGTTGACGGCGCTGTCAAGATCAATTGTCAGCTCATGGGATCCGCCGAAAGTTTTGCCGAGCTTAAAGTGGACCTTACCAAAGTCGACCGTCGCGATACCGTTCTCGCTCGCCTGGGTCTTGCCCTCATCCATCTTTTCGAGCGAACCGTCGGCCTTCTCGGCATACAGGTCAAACGTATACTGGTCAGCCTCGATCTTATCGCGGGAGTCCATTACCTTCTCGGCCGTGAGGCCCTCAAACGTTCCGGTCGCGACGTAGCTGTTGGTAAAGAACACTTGAGCCTCTTCGGTACCACTCTCGGAGTTAAAGACCTTTAGATCCGCGGAAAGCTCCTTCTTATTGGCGTCAAAGTGCTTGACGGTAGTCACGGTATAGGGCGAACCGTCGGTGCGCTTTTTAACCGCAATCGCCACCGTCCAATAGGACGTATCGAAGGAATAGCCGACCTTGTTGTCGTTGTTCTCGACCACCTTGTAGGTGAACGTCTCGCCCGCTTCGTTCGTTGTAAAGGTCAGTCCGCCCAAAATACCGGTATGGGACGCACCGTCAGCCTCGGGCTCATCGTTGGTGACGGTGAGCTTACCATCTTCCTGGCGCAGCAGCGCCTTTAGCTTTGCGGTCGAGGCACCGTCTTCGCCCGTCACCGTAAAGCCGAACATGCCGGCATGCAAATCCTTGCCCTCGAGCGTCTTGACGATCTCCAGACCGCCCTGGAGCTCGTAGCTCGTCGAAGTTTTGTAGCTATTGGTGAAGATGAAGCCTTCCGAGCCGGTCGTGCCGTCGGCGCGGGCCACAAGCTTGCCGCCCTCATCGGTTACGGTGACCGTCACGGTATAGACGTGCTGGTCGTACTTCCACTCGCCGAGACCGCCGTTCGCAGCCAGCTCGTTAATAGCGAACGTATACGTGCCCGGCTTGTTGAAGGTAAGTGTCGAGAAGTCAATCTTATCGTGCGCGCCGTCGGCAAGCTTGTCCCTCGTTTGCCTCTGCTCGGTGTAGCCGTTGTCCGCACTCATCGAAGAGCCGGTGATGAGTTTGTTGTCGACGGCCGCCCTGGTGACATCATCGGCCGCGGTCATGGCAAAGGTAAACTTGCTCGGAGCATCGGCGCCGGCGACTACCTTCGTCACAGACGGGGTATAGGTTGCCGCCTCGGTAACCGTATAGGTGTTCTTGAACTTAACCGTCGCGACACCGGTGGACGTCGCATCCGACGGGTAGATCCACTGGCCCTCGAGCTCGTCCTTGCCATCGTCACCCGGCTTGCTTACCGATGTCGTGACCCTGAGCGTGCCGTCGCCGTTATCCGCCACGACAGCCTTAACCGTATGGACCGTCTTGTCATACGTATAGCCCGTCGCCTTGTCGTCAATCTCGGCCACGGTATAGGTAAACGTCTTGCCGGCGTCATTCTGAGTGAAAGTCAGCCCGCGCTCAGGAACCAAGCTCACGGTCTTGGGGGTATTGACCTCGACGTTTGCGGTCTCAAAGACCTTGCCGTCCATGGTAATGCCGACCTTCTTGGCAGATGTCTCATCGGCGGGCTTGACGATATAGCGGAACGTACTCTTGGGCGAGCCAAACACCGTCGCGCCCTTGGGATACGTCAGCGTCTTCTCGATCCATATACCGCCAGAGGCGCCATAGTCGAGGCTTGCCGCATAACGGTTCACAAACGATACGGCAGGCGTTGTGGTACCGGCCTCGCTTGCATCGTACTGCTGCACGTAGGTATTCGGTTTTTGCTTGAGCTCGGCAATCTTTTCGTCCGTCAACGCGCTCGCATCGGCGCCATCGCCCAGCAGCTCCGTCACGCCCGCGCCCTTGAGCACAGTTGTCACGGTATAGAGCTTGGCGGGGTCGTTGTCGCGCGCAAGAACCTTAACGAGCACGATGGCGTCGCCGGTGTAGCCGGTGTCATAGGTGTAGCCGGTGTCATAGGTGTAGCCGGCAGCAGCAGGCAGGTTCTCGCGGATGCGATAGGCAAACGTATGGCCCAAATCCTGCTCCGTGAGCTTACGGGCAAAGAGCTCCTTTTTCCCGCTCGCGCCCACCACGGCACCGGACACGCCGGCCTTCGCCGCCTTGTTGGACAGGGTAGCCTCGGCGCCATCGACCGAAGTCTGAACGCCGTTGTACCAAAGACCCGTCACGGCAAAGGTAAACTGGCCCGCGGTAGAGGCGCGACCCTCAAGGGTCTTGCTCACCGTCACGCCACCAAAGGTGCCCGACGCATGGTACGCATTGGTGAAGGCAGCCTTATCGGTTATGGCCTTGTCCGCATCGGAGGCGTCGGTGTTGGCGTAGGTCACGCTTGCCACGTGCAGCTTGCCCGTGTGGTTGCCCGACTCGTCCAGATCAGTCACCACAACGGTCGCACGTGCGGTGTGCTTGTCCATGGACATGCCCGCCTGGCCATCCTGCGCGGCGTTCTCGGTGATATTGAAGCTGAAGGTGCCCGCGCGCTTGAACGTCACAGTAGGGGCGGCTTCGGTGCCAAAGGAGAACGATGCCACGCGCCCCGACTCGGGCACACTGGCGTCAGCCCGGCTGGCGTTAACGGCAACAGCCCCATCCTTCACCGCCTGCTTTGTGGTCTTGCTCAAACCGGTCGTACTGGCATCATCCGTAGCGGCAGTGAGATTAAAGGTATAGCTCTCGCCCTGGTTCCAGTCGCGACCGCTCACGGTCTTTTGGCCCTGCAGGATCACGCTCGTGGGCTCCACGCTATATATATTGGTAAAGGAAGGCGTGGCATTCTTGTCCAGCTGCTTTACCGAGCCGTCCCCAGCGGCCTTATAGTACTCGATCGAGGTCTGGATGCCGGCACCCTTGTTGGCGTTGCGCACCACGGCATAATAGACCGACTCGTCGTAGTCCATGCCCGTAATGCTACCGGGATTCTCGGCGAACTTGTACACGTAGGCGCGTCCCGCATCCGCCTTGGCGGTATAGGAGATCGCCGGCCACGTCACCGCACCGTCAGCGTTGTTGCCCACGGTCACGGTATTGTCCTCGGCGTCCTCGGGCATGGGGGCCTTGATGCTCGTGTCGACCTTATCGGGATCGAACGCTGCATTGTCGTCCGCATAGCCGCCCATACCCTCGAGCGTAAAGCTAAAGGCGTTCTGGGAAAGCGGGAACGTCCCGGCGTTGTCGGCCAGGATCTTTTGAGCATGGATGATGATCTTCGCTTCGTGCGTATCGTAGCGATTGGTGAAGGTTGCGATCTTATTGGCAACCTCGACATTCTTCTCGGCACCGGCATCGTCGCGCAGCTGCGTCATCGTCACGCTCTTAACGACCAGAGCACCGGCGTGGTTATCCTCCACCACGACCGTCGCGGTATAGGAGGCGGCAGAGTAGCTTATGCCATCCGCCCTGGCATTGGAGCCGGGGATAACCTCCTTGATGGTATAGGTGTACGTGCCTGGCTTGGCATAGGTGATGTCGCCAAACGTCGCCGGCTGGTCGTTGGTGAGCTCAACCGTAGCCACCTTGCTCTTGGCACCGCCGGGCATGGGAACGCCGTCGTCGGCCGTAAGCTGCACGGTAAAGGAATCGCCATCGGCCCAATCGCGACCTTTGAGCACCTTCTTGGCGCTCAGACCATTCTGGGCGTCGAGCGTTACGTGGTTAGCGCTGTAGTTGTTGGTAAACTCAAGCGTGTTATCGGCGGGAATCTTTCCGTCCTCGAGCGCGACGATCTTGCCCGTGATGGTGTTGCCGGTTCCAGACTGATCCTCGCCGCCGGCCTTGCGGCTCACGAGCCTAAAGCCAGCCGGAAGCACCGACTCATCGGCAGAGCCGGTCACGGTGTTAACGATGCTCGCCAGCACGTTGCCATTGGACTCCTCGCCCTTGGTGGTGAGCTCGCTCACGCTATAGCTGTCGCCCTGCTTAAGGTCGTACACGCGAATAGTCTCGCCGGCCTTGATGGAATGGGTGTCGCCGTTCTTGATCCAAAAGGACTTACCTGCGGGCTTGCCGTCCGCACCGAACACGTGCGCCTCGTAGCCCTTCTGGGACTCCGGCAGGGTGAACTTAAATGTAAAGGTTAGATCTTCACCCTTCGCATCCTTCGTAGGCGCGGTAAGCCCGGCATCCGCCGTCACGGTCTTGGTCACTTGCAGACGCGCCACGCGACGGTCGGCATACTGCACGGCCGTTGCCGTGGTAAAGAGATGGTTGAGCTGGAGCGTGCCCAAGTTGGTACGAGTCTTGGAGGCATCATCGATATATGATGGGTCGTCCTCTTGGTAGAGGGCCATACGGTTGATACCCGTATCGGCAAAGATCGTCGCCAGCTGGCCGTCGCGGACGCCCTTGTCCTCGACATAACGCAGAACGGTCTTGGTGCCCTGAGGCGCCTTGTCATAACGCATGTGCATCAAGTCGTCCGCCAGAGAAGGCGCCACTCCCTCGGCGGTGCTCGTCTGGCCCCACATCAAGTTTCCGCTGGCGTCAACGGTCGCGCTTTGCAGCTTTCCCTTGATGTGCGTAAGCGTGTTATCGATCGAGTCGGGAGAGCCAAACTGTGCCAGCGAGGCAATGAGCGAGCCCGGGCCGCTCATGCTGCGCACGCCGTCGTTCTTCTCGCCGGCATCCACGTACACGCCCGAATCGTCCACGATCACCTTGGTGATGGTGGAATTTATCTCGTAGCCATCCGGACTCAACGATTCGCGCAGATAGTACGTACCCTTGATAAGGGGCGCATACTTTGTCGAATCGAGCGGGAAGCATGCAGCACCCTTAATCTCATACGGATAGGTCATGCCGTTTGCCCGCACGGTGTCATACGGCTCGGCACCCGATTTAATGGCATACGTGCTGGGACTATCGCCGGTAACATCCGCGGCCTTGTACAGCTCAAACGTCGCGCCGTTCACGGGCTTGCCCAGGTCGTCAACCTTCTGCACAAACAGACGGTTCTGAACGTTGGTGAGGTGGATCACCGTAGAGAACTGCCTGTTTATCGACTGGTATTGCACCATGGAGGTGTTCTCCGTGGTTGCCTCTGCCAGAGACGACGCCGTGGTGTGATACACCGCCACGGTATATTCCGCCTTCGACTTGTCCGTCATCATGGCGGCGTACTTCTCGATATCGCCGGGCAGCGACCTGACCGTCACCTCGTAGTCGCCCTTGGTGTTGACGGCAAAGACGCACGTGTCCGCCGATCTGGCAGCCTCGACGGCACCGGCAATGCCGTGTGCGGAGCACAGCTTGTAGCCCTCGAGCGGATTGCCCGTGACCGCCGTCCACGCGCTTTCGTCCGTGTCGCTCTTAGTTTTATCGGTGCGTTTGAGCACGACGGCAAAGGTCGTGCCCGAGCTAATGGGGTTGTCCTTGTTGTCTTTTATGCCTTTGGACAGGGAGATGGTCTCCTTGGCGGCCAGATAGCCGCCGTTCAGCCACATGCGGCTGCCCGTCCATGTCTTGTTATCCGCCGTTTTGACCGTCGTTTGCGGCGCAACCACCACGCCACCCGAGCCACTCGCCGCAGCTTGCTTGTACTGCAGGTGCAGCTCACCTGGTTTTGCGGTGGTCGACGAGGTCAGGCTCGAGCGATATCCCGCGGGCAGGTTTATCTCTTTGAGTACAAAGTAGTCGCTTCGGTTGGTATTGTGCTCTTCGTCGAAGGAGAGAACGGAGCCATCCGACTTCAGGAGTACCAGCTGGCCATTGGCGTCCGTCGTGCCCTGGGCGATAGCCTCGCCCTGCTCATTCCAGTCGGCATCGGACCGATACAGGGCAAACTTGGCGCCCTGGACTGCCTGGCCGTTTTGGTCGACCTTCTGGACCTCGGACGACGGCAGGGTGGTGAGGTTGAACTTAAGTGACATGTTCGATGCACCCGCACCGCGCTCCAGATAGAAGAAACTCAGCTTGTGCTTGGTGCTGCTGCTGAAGGTGTTGCCGGTAAAGTTGGAGGTGGCACCGGCAGCTTGGAACTTCGCCTTAATGTTGGTCGTTTCGAGGATCTGCTCGGTTCCATTTGCGCCATCAATATGCCCAACGCGCACCACACCAGTAGCGAAGTTAATATCAAGCGTCGCCTTCTCGTGGATGCCACCCAGATCGCCCACGAGCACGCCGTCGATGTAGACCCACACGTCATCGTCGCCCGAGAACTCAAAGATCATGTCCTCGTTCTTGTTGGTCTTGCCGTTTGCGGGCTGGACAAACTCCGTGGTCATGGACATGCCAAAGTGATGGTTGAGATCCGTGCTTCCATCAACGATCTTTTTAGGGGAGAGGTTGTTGCCGTTCTCATCAAAAACCTTGCTTGCAGAGTCAAAGGGGAAGAACTGGCCCAGATTGGTTTCGCTACTCGTATCGCCCTTATATACGCCCGCTTTATCGTAGACGTCAAAGGAATTGGTCGTGGAGTTATACACAGCGTAGTTGCCGTTAGAGCCGTACGAGTCGTAGACGTAGTAACCATCCTTGAGCTGGAAGAGGCCCTTCACGTTGCTGTAGACAGCCTTGCCATCCTGCTTGCCATTTGCCTGACTGTCATTATTAAAGAGATAAGCCAGCGACTCGTCGGTGTAGTTAACGCCCTCGCCTCGGGAGGCGCAGGTGCCTTCCTTGATTGCCGGATAACCATCTACCAGCACGTCCTTCACAAATGAAAGACGTCCAAAACCGTTGGTATCGCTTCTGCCCGTCCACTTGTTAATGCCCGTGCCGGCACCACCATTGAACTTGAGCTGTCGGTCTTTATTGATGCCGGTGTTGTCATTGCTGTTGTCGTTGTTTATGTTCTTCGAGCTGTCGTTGTCGCCATTCACGACCCAGTAGTCGAACAGATTGACCGTGGTACCGGTAGGGTTCACCGTCTGCACGGTATGGTCGCTCACGGCAGCCGACGCGCTCGTCGCACCAAACAAGAGCGCGCACGCCGCCAGCGGGACGGTCAAAACCTTTAGAGCACGCTTGACTGTATTGGTTTTTGTGCCCAAAGGCTTCAATATTTCTTGAGCTTTCGCATATACGCGATTCATGAAGGCCCTCCCCAATCCATGAGGACGGCAAGCAGTGGCTCGCTATATGTGTGTCGTCGTCCCCATCGATGCAAATATACGCCCCCCCCCGCGCAGAAACGCAAGGCAGGACATCGCTATATGCTTAAAAGTGTAGCAATTTAAACGACCCGCCATTCCGCGTCAGGTTGCCACTCGGTCGTCAAATCGAACCATTCGCGCCATCAAAGGGGCTCGGCAGGATAAAACCGTCGGCAATCTTTATCCCCACAGCCCCACAAGGCAGCTAATTTGGGACGGGGCTTTTTTGACTACTTGGGCAATCAGATCGGCATGTAGTCAAAATAGCCATCCCAAATAGACTGATCTGGTGCTGCGCCACGAAAAGGGCCTATCTACTACGTTTGGACCGCAGGGGTCGACCATAGCCGACTTTTTCGGAAATCGGCAAGCTCTCTACCTGCGGTTTCATTTTTGCAAATTCCGAGATGGTCGAGGTAGCTCGGTTAAACGTAGTAGATGGCCGCATTTCGTGGCAAACGGTCCGACCCAAGGCCCAGGGCGGCCAACCTCGAATGGCCATTCTCGAAGCTGCGGTGGAATACGGACTGAATTGGCGCCTTAAAGGCAAAAACACTCCGTATTTCACCGCAACTTATCGAGGGGATGGGTTTTAGAGGCGGGCGAGGTCGTAGGCTTGGGCGGCTGACTCGCCGGCACAGATGAGGTTGGTTGTGGCTTCTTGCGGATCGAGTGCCTGTTCCAGGTCCATGGGCTTGCGGCAAATCGGCAAAACCAAGTCGATACCCTGCTCATACACCGTGTCCAGGCTGACGGCGCGACCGCCCACGACGGCGACCACCGGCTTGCCATATCGCTTCGCGCGGCGGGCCACGCCCACCGGTGCCTTACCGGCGGCGGACTGCTCATCCATATTGCCCTCGCCCGTTATGACCAGGTCGACATCGCGCACGCGGTCGTCAAATCCCACGAGATCGAGCACCGTCTCCACGCCCGAACACAGCTCCGCGCCAAGCGCCAACAGCGCGGCACCCAGACCGCCGGCGGCACCGGCACCGGGCACGCCGAGCACCGAGCCAAACGTCCGCGCACCCTCGGGCACGCGCAGTAACCCCTGAGCCCGTGCCTCGGCAATCGCCGCATCGAGCAGGCGACCGTAGTCGACCATCCAGCTGTCGCACCTGCTCAGCGCCTCGGCATCATCCGTCGGCAGGCCCTTCTGCCCACCGAACACCGCTAGGGCGCCTCGGCGTCCCACAAGCGGATTCTCGACATCGGAAAGCACCACGACACGCGCGCCGCTCAGCGCCCGAAGCGCTGGCGCCAAATCGATACTCACCACGTGTTCGAGACCCGCGAGACCGGGAGCGATATCGCGGCCGTGCTCATCGACAAGGCGCGCGCCCAGCGCCTGCAGCATACCGGCGCCACCGTCGTTGGTGGCGCTGCCGCCCAAGCCAATATAGATAGTCTTTGCCCCGGCACGAACCGCACGGAGCATCAGCCCACCCACGCCATAGGTTGTAGCAGCCAGCGCCGACGACTCCGTGCAAGGCGAGTACCCGATGCCCGCGGCTTCGGCCATCTCAATAACAGCCGACTCATGCTCGACATCAACCAGCATCCGGGCAGGCACACGCTCGCCCAAGGGCCCTGCAACCTCGCAGGTCACAAGCTCGCCACCGCAGGCGGCAACGGCATCGAGCGTTCCCTCACCACCATCTGCCAGCGGCAATGTGCGCACCTCGGCATCGGGCCAAACGCGGCGCACGCCTTCGGCAACGGCCTCCTCCGCCTGCGCACTCGACACGCTGCCCTTAAAGGAATCGATCGCCAGCAGCACGCGACGCGGTCGGCGCTGCACGGGGCCAAAGCCAGGCGCCGCACCAGCATCCTCGTCGGCATCAGCCAGCGCCGCGGCATGAGCGGCATGCGCCTCAAGATCGGCCCCGCAACCGCAATCAGCACCATCGGTGCCACGCAGCCCACTAAAATAGCTGCTCAACACCTCACGACACTCGTCTGCCAGCACACCGGCGGTCACATTAAACCGATGATTCAGGCGCGAGTCGGCATTCAAATCGTATAGGGATCCCAACGCGCCCGCCTTGGCGTCGCTCGCGCCATACACGCAGCGCCCCACGCGCGCGTTGACCATAAGCCCCGCACACATGCAGCAGGGCTCGAGCGTCACATAGACCGTACAGTCGGAAAGGCGCCAGCGACCGAGCGACCGAGCAGCAGCGCACAGGGCCGCGAACTCTGCATGCGCCGAAGGGTCCTGGTCGAGCTCGCGGCGATTATGCGCTCGCGCAACGATCTCACCTGCACGCACCACTACGGCTCCGATGGGCACCTCGCCCACCGCAGCAGCGGTGCGAGCCTCCGCCAACGCCTCGCGCATGAACTTCTCGTCGATTTCGGTGATCGTCATCGTTCGCCTTCCCTGTTGCAAATTCAAAACGATGCTATCATTACGACTCACGGAGAGATGGCAGAGCGGTTGAATGCGGCGGTCTTGAAAACCGTTGAGCGCGAGAGCGTTCCGGGGGTTCGAATCCCCCTCTCTCCGCCACTTTTAGTGATGCACCGGCGTCATGGTCCGCTCAAACAGCGCATCGACCACGTCGGCCATCTCGGGTCGACGCTCAAGATCGTGGCCCGATTCCCACCATATCGTGAAAAGTCGAATAATACCGCCGGCGACAAACTCAGACGTTGTCTCGAGTGACACGGGGGCCAGGGCATCCTCGGCAAGCACGTTCATCACACGCTCGCGGATGGAGCGGGCAATACGGTCGCAAATAACGTTGGTCAACATGCCCGACATGCTGCTTGCCAAAATGTTATCCATGAGCTGCTCGTGCGCCAGAATCAAATCCATGGCATCGTCCAAAATCGCGTGCCGAAGCGCGCGCACGTCCTCGGCAGACACTGCGCCGGCCTCATCGGGCTGTTTTTGCGGCAAGCCCGACATGAGCCCATCGATATAAAAGGCAAAGTAATCGTTCTTGTCGCGAAAGTGCTTGTAGAACGTCGTGCGGCGAATCATGGCGCGGTCGCACAGCATGGCAACCGTCAGGTCCTCAAAACGATGCTCCTCGAGAAGCTCGGTAAAGGCATCGAACAGGGCACGATAGGTTTTCTTGATGCGAAGGTCCATCCGTATCGCCATCCTCAGGGCAAAGACAACGCTCGTCAATCTGTCGCATATCTTACACCTGTACCTCGCGCGCTTTGCCCCGGTACCGACCCCGCCGAAAACATAACGCTTGCCGGAAAGTTCGGCACGGCAAAACGTTGCGGGTATACTAGTAGCGTTATACCAACGGCAGCTGGCGCATGCCGCCGCGGCCATTCGAAACGGAGACATCATGATTACCGTCATCATCGGCATCGTTGTTGTCATTGTGATTGTCTGCGCCATCGCCGGCATCTACAACAACATGGTCACCAAGCGTAACCGCATCGATAACGCCTGGCAGAACATCGATACGCAGCTGCAGCGCCGCAACGACCTGATCCCCAACCTGGTCGAGACCGTCAAGGGCTACGCCAAGCACGAGCAAGAGACGCTCTCCGCCGTGATCAGTGCGCGTAACACCGCCGTCAAGGCCACCACGCCCGAGGCCAAGATGGAAGCCGACAACGTGCTGACCGGTGCGCTACGCCAGCTCTTTGCCGTGGCCGAGGCCTACCCCGATCTTAAGGCAAACACCAACTTTACGCAGCTGCAGGCATCGCTCGAGGATACCGAGAACAAGATTAGCTACGCACGCCAGAGCTACAACGACTGCGTGCTCAGCTACAACAACGCCATCCAGACGTTCCCGGCCGTCATCTTTGCCGGCATCTTCCAGTTTAAGGAGCGCCAGGGCTTCGAGGCCGCCGAGGCCGCCCGCCAGGCACCGACCGTCAAGTTCTAACAGTTCCGCAGCGTATCCTTATTCGGGTATATGCATAAACCGCCCCGTCGAATGCATACTTCGACGGGGCGGTTTCCTTTTTCGCGAAGGTCCCCCTCTAAGCGCCGTGCATTTTTAGGAGTATTCAACATAACCAAGAGCTTCGGGCGCCACGATAAATGCCAAAGACCGCGAATGTCCCTGCAAATCAAACGCTGCCAGCCCATAACCCCGCCCATCATTCGTAGAAAACATCGAGAAATCCCGATTTTTGCCCGAGGTCGGTATGCAGGGGCCTTCGATTGCAGAATACTCGCAAAAATACACGTCGCCGCCACCCCCACATGGCGCGAACCAAAACAAAAGCGCGGCCTAAAAGGCCGCGCGCCATCTTTAATTCAGATCTATATTGCCCGTAACGGCAGCGCCGAGGTAACGCAGGCCCGAGGGCAACCTTCCTTTCCGGCGCACTCCGCAGGACGAAAGAACCCCCGCCGCACGAAGTGCGCAGCGGGGGTTCTTTCATGTCCGAGGACGCGCCGGAAAGGAAGGTTGCCCTCGGGCCGGACAGGTAAAAGCAGATTACGCGACGACGTAGACCCAGTTGTGCTTATCCTCAACGGCACCAGACTGAATGCCGGTCAGGGTCTCGCGGAGCTTCTTCATCACAGGGCCGATCTCGGTGTAGCCAGCCGGGAAGGTCACGGTCTCGTCGGCGCCGTAGACCTTGTTGTCAATCTCGCCAACCGGGGAGATGACGGCAGCGGTGCCGCACAGGCCGCACTCGACAAAGGTACCGGCCTTGACCTCGGCCCACTCGACGGGACGCTGGTCAACGGTCATGCCCAGGTCCTGAGCAACCTGGACGAGCGAACGACGGGTGATGGAGGGCAGGATGGAGTCGGTGTGCGACTGCGGAACGACAAGGGTGCCGTCCTCCTTCACGAACAGGACGTTAGCGCCACCGGTCTCCTCGACATAGGTGCGGGACTCGGAGTCGAGATACAGGTTCTCGGCATAGCCCTCGCGGTGAGCTTCCATCGTGGGCTTGAGGGACATGGCGTAGTTGAGGCCGGCCTTGATGTTGCCGGTGCCGTGCGGTGCGGCGCGGTCGTACTCGGAAACGCGCAGCTTGACGGGCTTAAGGCCACCCTTAAAGTACGGACCGACCGGGGTCACGAGAATGCGGAACGTGTACTCAGGAGCGGGAGCCACGCCAATCACGTCACCGGAGCCGATCATAAACGGACGCACGTACAGGGTCGCGCCGGAACCGAAGGGCGGAACCCAGGCGACGTTGGCAGAAACGACCTGCTTGACGGCCTCAACGAACTTGTCCTTGGGGAACGGGGGCATCTCGAGGCGCTGCGCAGAGTTGTACATACGCTCGGCGTTCATGTCGGGACGGAAGCAGACGATGCTGCCGTCCTCGGCGGTGTAGGCCTTCAGGCCCTCAAAGACCTCCTGGCAGTAATGGAAGATGCCACCGCACTCGGAGACATGCAGGGTGTGGTCGGTGGTCAGGCCGCCCTCGTCCCACTCGCCATCCTTCCAATGGGCCTCGTAGCTGTAATCGGTCTTCATGTAGCCAAAGCCGAGGCTACCCCAATCGATATCCTTCTTCTCGACAGTCATATGTCGCTCCTTACATACACAGTTGCATACTCGCGAACCCGCACGCAAGGACCGAGGCCGACCGCGTCGCAACGTCGCACGCCCGGAGCGTAGAGCCGGACGGGACACGCGAACGGCATCGAAGCCGATGGCACGTCGATTCGCATGCACGAGATTGTACTCCCCGTACGCGTCTGATAAAACGCTTTTCTTTAACTAACTAAAGTATTTTCATTTGACCGAAGCATAGAGGCCCGCCACCGTAAGCGGTGACGGGCCTCAACGGCACGGTTTGCGCGCTGGCTCGAGCTAAGCGTTCTTTTTGCCCAGCTTTGCCTTAACCAGACCGACCACGGTCGGGATGATCGACACGGCGACGATGCCTACGATCAGCAGCTCAAAGTGCTCCTGCACAAAGGGGATGCCGCCAAAGAAGTAGCCCAGCAGCGTAAAGACCGTCGACCAGGTAATGCCACCCAGCACGTTAAAGATGACAAAGTTGCGCCAGTGCATGCCGCCCATGCCGGCGATAAAAGGCACAAAGGTGCGGATGAACGGGAAGAAGCGACCCAGGAAGATGGCCAGGTGGCCCCACTTATCCAAGAAGTCCTCGGACTTTTTGATGCGCTCGGGCGTCATGGCCTTGACCTTACCCGAGGCAATGATCTTTTTGCCAAAGAAATGGCCGATCATAAAGTTGCACTGATCGCCCAAGATGGCAGCGGCCCATGCGGTGGCCAGAAGCGCCACGATGTTAAAGCCGCCGTTGTGGGCAAAGAAGCCCGAGGCAAACAGCAGCGAATCGCCGGGAAGGAACGGGAAGAACACCACGCCCGTCTCGATAAAGATGATCAGGAACACACAGCCGTAGGCCATAAGCGGGCCGGCGGCAATCCAGCTGGCGATCGCAGTGCGCGGGTCCTTAAGCAGCTCGGCGATAAAATTGATGAAACCCATGAAGTAAAACCTCTCAGTTGTGGGCGCGGACACGTCCAAGTTGACCAGTATACGGTTGCGGCGCGACCATGCACGCGACCGCACAAAAGCATGACTCCATTACCAGCAAGTTTGCATAACTGACACCTGTCACGCAAAGCCGTGAAAGATTGCTCTTCCTAATCCCTAGCGAATCGCTATACTTTATTGAATCGCATTGCCATGGCGCTAAGGGAGGGCGGCCGGTGAGCTTTATCAATACTATTCGCGAGGACATCAAGACCGTCCAGGCGCAGGACCCCGCCGCGCAAAACGGCCTGGTCATTTTCCTTTCGTACCCCGGCCTGCATGCCAAGTGGAACCACGTACCCGAGCACTGGCTCTGGGAGCATGGTCATCGCTCGCTCGCCCGTGTGCTCTCACAAATCACCCGCCACATCACCGGCGTCGAGATTCATCCCGCCGCGCAGATCGGCAAGCACTTCTTTATCGACCATGCCATGGGCGTCGTCATCGGCGAGACCACCATTGTGGGCGACAACTGCGTGCTCTACCAGGGCGTCACGCTCGGCGGCACCGGCAACGAAACCGGTAAGCGCCACCCCACCCTGGGCAATAACGTCACTGTGGGCACAGGCGCCAAGGTGCTCGGCAACATCCGCATCGGCAACAACGTCAAAATCGGCGGCAACTCGGTCGTCGTCAAGGACGTACCCGATAACTGCACCGTCGTGGGCGTGCCCGGGCGCATCATCAAGCGCAACGGCTGCCGCGTGTTCGAGGAGAGCTTCGATGCCAAGCAGCATCGCGAGTACATGCCCGATGACGCCGCCGAGCAGAGCGCCCTCAACCGCCAGGGCATCACCGAGAATGCCCGCCGCGTCAAGGAACTCGAGCGAGAGGTGGCCGAGCTCAAGGCCCTCGTCGCCAAGCTCGTGGACGAGCGCTAGGGCCGCAGGCAACCGCACAACATAAACGTCAACGCAAAAGGCGCGCCAGGGAATCCGTCCCTAGCGCGCCTTCTTTTCGATGTGACAAAGGGACGCCCCCTGCCACCTTAGGCAAACTGGCTCAGGTAAAGGTCGGCGTAAGCGCCCTCGGCAGCCAGCAGTTCCCTATGCGTGCCTTGCTCGATAATGTTGCCGTGATCCATGACCAAGATCAGGTCGGCGTCCACGATCGTCGACAGGCGATGCGCGATTACAAAGCTCGTGCGCCCATGCATGAGCGCATCCATGGCACGGCCGATGGCAAGCTCGGTGCGCGTATCCACGCTTGAAGTCGCCTCATCCAGAATGAGAATCGCCGGGTTGTTGAGCAGCACGCGCGCAATGGTCAGCAGCTGACGCTGGCCCTGGCTGATGCTTTCGACATCGTTGGCCACATGCGTGTCGTAGCCCTGCGGCATGGTGCGCACAAAGAAGTCGACCTGCGCGGCGCGGGCGGCAGCCACGATCTCGTCGCGCGTTGCCTCGGGGCAGCCGTAGGCGATGTTTTCGGCAATCGTGCCGTCGAACAGCCAGGCGTCCTGCAGCACCATGCCAAACTGCTGACGTAGCTCACCGCGGTTCATGAGGCGCGTATCCACACCGTCGAGCGTAATGCGGCCGCCGTCAATCTCGTAGAAGCGCATGAGCAGGTTGATGAGCGTGGTCTTACCCGCACCCGTGGTTCCCACCACCGCAATCTTCTGACCCGGTTCGGCGGTAAACGACACGTCGCGCATGAGCGGCTTTTCGGGCGTGTAGCCAAAGCGCACATGCTCAAAAGCGACGCGGCCCTCCACGCGACCCGGCAGATTGGCAGCCTCGCCCGGCTGCGGATCGGCCTCCATCTCGGGCTCATCGAGCAGGTCGAACACGCGCTCCGCACTCGCCAGCGCGCTCTGCAGTGAGTTAAAAGTGAACGACAGCTGCGTCATGGGTTCGGACGCCTCGTAGATAAACTGGAAGAACGCCTGGAACACGCCGACGGTCATGTGACCGGCAACCAGCATGCTGCAGCCCACGAGCGCAATCACGATCTGCGCCAGGCGACCGATAAAGCGAACCGCGGGTCCGACGGCGTTGATCATAAAGTCGGCCTTGGTACTCACGCGCGCCAGCTCGCCCGAGGCCTCGTGCACCTCGGCAGAGCTCTGGTGCTCACGGTTGAATGCGCGAATCACCAAACGGCCCGAATAGCCTTCCTCGACCGCGCTCGTGATTTTGGACACCCACTCCTGACGCTCGCCCGTCACATCATGCGTACGGCGCGAAACCACCTTGGTCACCAGCAGCGATACCACCGTAAAACCCAAAAAGATCAACGTGAGCCTAACGCTATAAACGAACATCATGATGATGGCGCCCGTCACGGTACCGATCGATACCAGCAGCTGCAGCAATCCGCGCTGCATGCTCTCGGACATCTTGTCCAAGTCGTTGGTCGCACGGCTGACCACTTCGCCGGGGCGATGCGCATCAAAGTAGGCGAGCGGCAGGCGGCTGAGCTTTTGCGCGATGCGGTTGCGCAGGCGCAGGTTGAGTCGCTCGGCCACACTCGACATCAAAAAGCTCTGCAACGCATAGAACGACCCGGCAGCCGTCCAGATCAAGAAGTAGACAAAGATGGTCTTGCCGCATTGGTCCCAGGTGATGCTGAAGGTGGTTCCGCTGGCAAACGCCACCTGTATATGGCCCCACAGCTCGTCGATAACATGAGCGCTATATGCCGGCGCGGCGGTGTTAAAGATGACGTAGAACACGATGCTCGCAAACACGATGTAGAAGCGCCAATGGTCGCCGGCGGCCTCGCCCCACAAGCGGCGCACCGTCGCCCAGGTATCGCGGGGTTTCTCGTCCTCTTCTTCGTCGTCCACATCGCGCATGCGCTCTGCTTCCGCGCGGGCACGCTCGTCCTCGGCACGCTCGTTTTCCTCGTACAGCGCTTGGCGGCGAGCCTCGCGCTCGGCCGCAGCCTTGGCGGCGGCGTCCAGCTCGGTCGACGCGGCAGCCTGCTCGACCGCTTCCTCGGCAGCGTCCGCAGCGGCGGCATCGATAGCGTCGCTGCGCTTCTTGAGCTCCTCGGTCATGCTACTCACCTCCCTTCATTTGCGATTCCGCGATGGCGCGGTATACCTCACAGGTTTCCATAAGCTCGCCATGCGTGCCCAAGCCCACGACCTCGCCGTCCTTGAGTACGACGATCTGGTCGGCGTGCAGAATCGTCGAGATGCGCTGCGCGATGATAAGCACCGCGGCGTCGCGCGTCTCGTCCTGCAGCGCATGGCGCAGGGCCGCATCAGTCTTAAAGTCCAGAGCAGAAAAACTGTCGTCGAAGATATACAGGTCGGCGCGCTTCATGAGCGCGCGAGCAATGGCCAGGCGCTGGCGCTGACCACCCGAGAAGTTCGTACCGCCCTGGGCAACCGGGGTATCGAGCCCCTGCGGTTGATCGAGCACAAAGGTGCTCTGGGCAACCTGCAGCGCATGAAGCATGTCCGCCTCGGTCGCGTCCTCGTTGCCAAAGCGCAGATTGCTCGCCACGGTGCCCGAGAACAGCCACGCCTTCTGCGGCACATAGGCAATGCGCCCGCGAATCTCGTCTTGCGAAAGCTCGCGCAGATCGACGCCGTCCAGGCGAATGGCGCCCTTCGTGGCATCGTGAAAGCGCAGCAGAAGCTTGGCCACCGTCGACTTGCCCGAGCCCGTCGAGCCCACAATCGCGGTCGTCTGACCGCGACGACAGGCAAAGCTCAGCTCGCACAGGGTGTCCTCGTCGGCATCGTCAAAGCGAAACGACATGTGATCGAACACGGCGACCGCATCGGCCCCGTCCTTTGAGTCGGACGCGGCTGCATCGAGCGTACGCTGGCCATCGACGATGCTCGGCTTAATCTCCAGCACCTGCTGTGCGCGACTTAGGCACGCCGCGGCGCGCGGAAGCGTCAGCACCACCATCTGGGCCATCATCACAAAGAACAGGATCAGAAGCGCGTACTCCAGCACCGCCGAGATGCTCGCAATCTGCATTGCATGGGCGCCAACGCGGTTGCCGCCCACCCACAGCACCGCCACCTCGGCAATGTTCATCAAAAAGAAGGTAGAGCTATCAAGGCCCACAAACAGGTGGTTGACCTTAATGGCGTTGTCCGCGTAATCGCTAAACACCTCGTCCAGGCGCTGTTCCTCACGACGCTCCTTGTTAAACGCACGGATGACGCGCACGCCCACGATGTTTTCGCGCAGCACCACGTTCATGCGGTCGATAAAGCTCTGCAAGCGCATAAAAATCGGAGCCGCGTTGGCAACCGTAAAGACCGCCGCAACCAGCACGATCGCAACCACGACGCCCAGAAGCATGCCCATGGCCGGATCGATGAGCCAGGCGAAGATGATGCCTGCCACCGCCAGGAACGGCACCGGCAGCACCAGCTGAATGGTCTGCAGAATCGCCTGCTGAATCACGTTGATGTCGTTGAGCGAGCGCGTGATCATCGAACCCGTACCAAAGCGCTCAAAGTCACTGGCAGACAGCTCGAGCGACTTGTCGTAGACGGCATTGCGGATATCGCAGGCCACGTTGGCGGCCAGGCGCGCCGAAAGATAGCAGCCCAGCACCGCGCCGCCGCTGGCCATGCCGGTCGCGATAAGCATGTAGAGACCGTTGCGCAAAATGTAGTCGACATCACCCGTGGTGATACCGGTGTTGACCATGTTCGCCAGCATCGTGGGAACCAACAGCGTGCCGACGTTATCAACCAGCAGCACCAGCAGCGTCACTGCGACAAGCCCTCGATAGGGCTTCAGAAACCTCATTAACAGTCGCACGACTCCCCCTCACCTTGATTCTCGGCCTGGCTCTCGGCAGCGATATGCTGCTTAAATGCCTCGCACTCCTCACCGAGCACCTGAGAGAATTTTCCGATCAAGCGCATAATCTCGCGCTGCTCACACGGCTCAAGCGCGCCAAAGGCTCGCTGCTCGGCCTTGAGTGCCGGCAGCGCATAACGCTCGGCAAATCGCCTGCCCTCTTCGGTCAGGCTCACAACCTTGTTCTTACGACTGCCTTCGGCAAACTCCAACGTTGCAAAGTCCCGCGCCGTCAAGGTTTTAATGGCCGAGTTGATGGTCTGCTTGCTGTAGAACCATTCGCTTGTCAGACGGCTTACGGCAATACTGCCACCCGCCGTGCTGGTATCGACGAGCATCCAGTAAGCGCAGTCCGAAAGACCGCAGGCGCGCGAGAACTCCGAATAGATATGGTCGAGTCCATTGAGCAACCGGTCGAAGTCGACCAGCGTAACCGCACCATTCATCTATCCCACCATTCGATTGTCCGATTTTTGACCAATTTTGTATCTCTAGATTAGTCCGAGTTTTGACTATCGTCAACAGGCTCTCCGCAAATGCCTAAACTTTTATGGCCTATCGGCAGAAAAAGACCGCCGGCGCGGGGGCGGCGCCAGCGGTCACGTGAAAATCGGGTTTTATTGCCTGTTAGGCGGCGACGGCCTCATAGACCGTAGCGCCCGAGAAGCTGTCATGCAGGCTCTTGCCGGCAATCCACGGCAGCTCGACAACCTCGCAGACCGTGTTGACCAGCTCGGAGCAGTCAGTAAAGTGGCCCTTGTCGTTGAGGGCCTCGCAATCCTGAACACGCCAATAGCCATCGGTGTGCGTGATGTAGTACTCGTGATCGTCAATCGTCACAAAAGCGCGCGTCTTGGAACGCAGCAGCTTCAGAAATCCTTCGAAGTCGGTCTCGACGACATCTCCAGCCTGGAACATGATGTTACCTCCTGGCCCGGCGCCACCACGGCGCATTGATAAACGTTGGTACTCCTTTAGTAAAACCTTTATCAGAGGTTATGCGTTCGCCATTTAGGCAAGTGGTAAAAAACCGCAGGGTAGACGGGATAAAACGTTTAACCATCCCATTTGTTTGTCACATTCTGAAGCTACTTTTATGCAAACCTACTTTCCCAATTGGAATCTATCCTTTTGGCCGGGCAATTGACCGTCTATCGTTTGAGCCCGACGGGTATGAACGGGGCATCTGCAACGCCACCGCAAGGAGACACCATGGAGACTATCGAAGCGCTCATCCACCGCCGCAGCTGCCGCAAATACAGCGATCGTCCCGTCGAGGCCGAAAAGCTTGCACGTATTATCGAAGCCGGCCAATATGCACCGAGCGGCATGGGCCGCCAACCGGTGACGTTTGTCGCCGTCACCGACCCCGCGACCGTCGAGCGTCTCTCACAGCTCAACGCCCAGGTCATGGGCAGCAACAGCGACCCCTTCTATGGCGCCAAGACCGTTGTGGTGGTACTGGTCGACCGCAGCGTGCCCACGTATCTGGAAGACGGCTCGCTCGCCATGGGCAACTTGCTCAACGCCGCCTATGCACTGGGTGTCGATTCGTGCTGGATTCACCGCGCGCACGAGGTCTTTGACTCGCCCGAGGGCCTGGAGCTGCTGGCCAGCTGGGGCCTGCCCGCCGACGGCAACCTGCGCGGTGTCGGTCACTGCATTCTGGGCTATGCCGAGGACACGCTACCCGAGCCCAAACCCCGCCGCGACAACGTGGTGTATGTAAAGTAATCAAAACCACCCCTAAAAGGGGTGGTTTGCTCTTAGGGTATAACCCTTGGATTTCCGGCACGCGTCTAAAGGCGCCGGCCCTCACGGGGTTCGGGCCGCACTGCAGGTTGACCCGTGACGGGCCGGTCAAACCGGCGCTATTTGCGCCCCGGCCCCCTATCGAAGGGGTCCTCGTACTCCTTGGCGCTCAGCCGGTCGAGCGCGATGTCGGCCTTCTCCTGCTCCCGGATGTACTTCGCGATCGTGGCCTCGTTCAGGCCGACGGTGGACACGTAGTAGCCCTCGGCCCAGAACTTCCTGTTGCCGAACTTGTACTTCATGTTCGCGTGCCTGTCGAATACCATCAGCGAGCTCTTCCCCTTCAGGTAGCCCATCACGCTGGACACGCTGTACTTCGGCGGTATCGCCAGCAGCATGTGGACGTGGTCGGGCATCAGGTGCCCCTCGATGATCTCTATCCCCTTGTACTGGCAGAGCTTCCTGAAGATCTCCCCAAGGTCGGACCTTATTTGGTTGTAGATGACTTTGCGCCTATACTTCGGCGTGAACACGACGTGGTACTTGCACATCCACTTCGTGTGCGACAGGCTGTAGGCCTTCTGGGCCATACGCCACCACCGCCCTCTCGACTCGGATTCCTTGCGGCCTGAACAATCGCAAGTGTCCGGCGAGGGGGCGGCTTTGTAAAGCCGGTTGTCCCCACCCGCATAGCGGGTGGTTTCTGATGCGGCGCGCTGCGCGCCCCGCACAGGCTAAAGCCTTTAATTAGTTCCGCCGTTCTAACGAACGGCGGACCCGCTCGCAACTTATCTTGCCGGTGGAGTTGTCGTCGTTTCGTTCGTTTGAGTCGTTTCGGCACCGTCGCCCTGTTCGTCCTCGTCCTTTTGAGCGTCGGCGATGGTAGAGGCCGCCGCAACGATACCGCGCTGGGGCGCGACGCCCGTCTGGGTCTGAGCGCCCTCGACAATTTCTGTGCCTGCATGCGCGAGCTCGGGCGATTTAAACATCGCGTCCAAGTTGGCACCGCCGCCGGCGTAGCCAAGCGCAGCGAGTGCGATGACGATCACTGCAACGACGACCGCGATCGGAACATAACGATGCCAACCAGCCGGATTGAGTCCGCTGCGACGAGCCGCCCCGCGGCTGATGTAACCGAGCGTGCCGTCGTGCTTGAGCTTTGAGCCCACCACGCACTTGCGGCCCCACAACGAGGACTCTGCCTGCATGGCCAAGCGGGCGCTTGCCGAAGGATAGCCGTATTTAGTGCGCTTGAACGAACCATCAAACCCCGAGGCGTGTTTGCCCCACGTCACCGATGTCGTGCGTCGGTTGACCGGTGCGGCGCTCCGCCTTCTGCGGCTCGGTTTTGTAGTCTCAGCCATACGCCCCCGCACGCCGTAACCAAATCGAAACAATAACGCTTTGGACTGTAGCACACGCGTCGCGCGCGGTCACGGGCGCCTCGCTCAACGGTCATCGTCCTTCAGCAAGCGCCACAGCGTTGTTCGGCTTATGCCCAGCACCTCCGCCGCACGGGTTCGGTTGCCGTGGAGATGATCTACAACCAGATGCGCGATATCTCGCTCGGTATCGGCCAACGGTCGCAGGATATACAGGTCGCTTTCGAGTGTCGGGGCGCCAAAGGTTGCGGTCTTAATCACGTCCTCTTGGGCGAGCACTTCCTCCGCCACAGCGCGGTCCACCGTGCCCGCCCCCACCAATATATACAGCCGTTCCGAGACCTCGCGGAGCTGCAGATAGTTGCGGGGCCAGCGGTACGCGTCAAGCGTCTTCGCCGCGGCGGCGGACAGCGCGGGCACTGCCGTCCCAAATGCATCAGCGAGATATTCCAAATAGCGCGCAACCTTCGTCGACGCGGCTCCCTGCTCGGCAATCGCCGGCGCCACGCTCACCGCACAGGCGAAGCGCTCGGTCACAAAGGCGGCTTGATCACTTTCGCTGCCACCCGGCATGTCATTCGCCGTCAGCACCACATGGCAGCGCGTCGCCAACGCGGTGTCGGCCATCGTGGAAACGAGCTCGCGGAGGCGCTGGGGGCCAACCGCATTCCAGCCCGCAATGCAAAGTGTCAGCCCTGTTTGGAACAGCGGCGATTCGGAGCTTTTGAGCACATGGCGCCAACCGCGATCGGTAAGCTCATCGAGCGCAACGGAAACAAAGGGCTGATCGGCAAAAGGGCCATCCAGATAGAGGCGCTTGGCGATCTCGACCTGACCCGCTCCCAGCTCGCCCTCGAGCATAAGGGGCACACCGCGCGCGTAGCTCTCGGCGACCGGCGCAGCCACCGAGGCCGCCCCCTCAACGATGCCGTACGCACTCGATTCGTAGCGGGCCTCAACTTCGTCGGCGTTGAGCCACTCGATGCCCGCATGCGCCGCGGCGCCGCGCACCTCGCGAACCACGACGACCCAAAGGCCCCCGTCCTCTTTGTCGGTGGGGCGAACGGTCAGGCTCAGACGCGTACCCGCACGTCCCATAACCAGACGCGCGCCGTCTCCTATACGGTCGAGGCGTTCGGCAACAAAAGCTGCCACATCCCGCTCAAGCGCCGCGTCACTCATGGTCGAAATCGCGACGTCCCCACGCGCATCAATTGCCAATGCCGAGGCCCCGGCAGCAGCCAGGGCCTCGGTCAAGATGTTCAGCTTGGCATCGCTGTCCATGATTTGCCCCTGTCCGCGGCGACGTGCAACCGCCGACGGTCGCACGTCCGAGTGTTTCAAAATTGAACGATATTGCTCACCAAACACTATAGGACAGAAAGCGACGTCCTGCGAGTATAGGTGTTGCCCCGCATCGCCATCCTGGCGGGGCGATAAGAGCTCTTCGGGACTTATAAACCTGCGGACAAGCCATACCCGCAAGAGCTCCTATCGCTCCACCGCAGGTGTGCGGCCGCCAGCATGTGGCACGCAAATCGGCTGCCTTGCCTACCAGATTCCCAGCACGTGCTGCATTCCCAAACTCATGCACGCAATGCCAATCCAGCAGCAAAAGCCCAGCGCGATGGGCTTGCCGCCCTTTTTGACCAGCTCGACGATATCGGTATTAAAGCCAATAGCCGCCATGGCCATCACGATAAAGAACTTCGACAGCTCCTTGATGGGCGCCGTGATGGACACGGGAAGCTGAAGCACCGTGGTGATTACGCTCGCCAGCACAAAGAACAGCACAAACATGGGAAACGCGCGTTTAAGCGAGAACGTGCTTTTGGCGTCGCCGCCGGCCTTGCGCGCCAGATGCATCTGCCAGCATGCGAGGACCAACGTGATGGGAATAATGGCCAGCGTCCTGGTGAGCTTGACCACCGTAGCGCTCTCGAGCACATTGGCGCCGGGATGCATGCTGTCCCAAGCGCTCGCCGCAGCCGTTACGGACGAGGTGTCGTTGATGGCGGTGCCGGCAAACAGGCCAAAGCCCTCGTTGGTCAGCCCGAGCATACCGCCGAGCGTTGGAAACACGAGCGCCGCGATAACGTTAAACAGGAAGATGACCGAAATAGCCTGGGCAATCTCGCGATCGTCGGCATCGATGACGGGCGCGGTAGCGGCGATGGCTGAACCGCCGCAAATCGACGAACCCACACCCACAAGCGTCGCGATCTTACCCGGCACGTTCATAACGCGGCAGAGCACAAAGGCGATGACAAGCGAGGTCGAGATCGTCGCCACGATAATCGGCAGCGACTGGGCGCCCTTGGACAGAATCTGGGAGAGGTTCATGCCAAAGCCAAGCAGGATAACCGCGTACTGCAAGACTTTTTTAGACGTATAGGTGACACCGGCGGCGAGCTGTTCGCGATGATTCTTGGGAAAGACGAGCGCCAGAACCATGCCAAAGAGGATGGCGAATACCGGCCCACCGACCACCTCAATCTGTTTGCCGAGCAGCGTTGCGGGGATAGCGATGATCAGGCAGAACAAGACGCCCTTCCAGCGCTCGCGTACGATATTCGCCAGTTGCATATGGGATTCCTTCTTTCTCTTTCACGTTTGCGACGGCTTATGATACGGCAACATTGGGCATAGCCTTGCGCAAATACAGACTAAGATGCCGCAATAGTTCTCGGGCGACAGCCGAATTACCCTCCGCGGAGAGCTGATTCGCGGCATAATTAACAACTGACATATGAGTTTGATAGAACAGTTGCGAGGCGCTATGGAAGAATCGATGCACGTCGGCGAGCAGGAAACGAGCCTACAGGACCAGTCCTACCACACCATTCGACGCAAAATCGTCTACCTGGACTATAAGCCGGGCGAAAAGCTGGGCGTCAAGCAGCTTTGCGATGACCTGGACATGGGTCGCACGCCCGTGCGCGAGGCTTTGGTTCGCTTGGCGCAGGAAGGCCTGGTGCGCACCGTGCCCCAGAGCGGCACCTACGTCTCACCCATCAACCTCACCCTTGCCGAGAGTGCCTGTTACATCCGCGAGCATCTGGAAAAGCAGGTGATTGTGGAGTGCTGTGCGCGCGCCACGTCGGCCGGCATCGAGCAGCTCGACCGCGCCATCGTGCTGCAGGAAAAGGCCATGGCCGAAGAGGATCGCATCGGCTTCTTTTTGAGCGACAACCTCATGCATCACATGATTTTTAGCATCGCATGCCGCAGCACCGTGTGGTCGTGGCTCGAGGAGACCAATGCCGACCTGGAGCGCTTCCGCTGGCTGCGCGCCGCCACGCAGGTTCTCGACAATCAGGACATCGTGAACGAGCACAAGCAGATTCGCCGCGCTATCGCCGGTCGCGACCCCATCGAAGCGAGCTTTTTGGTCAGCAAGCACCTGCACATGATGTTCCGCAACCAAACCGAGGTTCTGGACCAGTTCCCCGAGTACTTCGAGACCAGCAAGCTCCGCTAACCTGCCAAAACCACCACAAAGGGGACAGGCACCTTTGTGCTGGTTTCTCCGTACAAAAAGGCCCGGCTCCGTCTGATGACGCGGAGCCGGGCCTTGGTCGTTAGAACGGCGGAACCAACTACTCGACAGTAACGCTTTTCGCCAGGTTACGAGGTTGGTCAACGTCGCAACCGCGCAGGATGGCGACCTCGCGGGCGAGCAGCTGCAGCGGGACGCTCGCGGTGATGGGGCTGAACACGTCGCGGACGGCCGGCACGCGGATGATGCAATCGGCAATCTTGTTGATCTCCTCGTCACCCTCGGTGGCAACGACGATGACCTTGGCGCCACGCGCCTTGCACTCCATGAGGTTCGACACGGTCTTGTCGTAGGTGGCACTCTTGGTGGCCACAGCGATGACAGGGAAGCCCGGGTCGATCAGGGCAATGGGGCCGTGCTTCATCTCGCCGGCGGCGTAGGCCTCGGCATGCAGGTAGCTGACCTCCTTGAGCTTGAGTGCGCCCTCGTAGGAAATAGCGGCACCCATGCCACGGCCCACGAACAGCGCCGACTGCGCGTCCTTGCACAGCAGGGCGGCCTCATGAACGGCCTCGGTCTGGGTATCCAAAATCCACTGGATCTGCTCGGCCGTATCGGAAAGCTCGCGGAACAGCATGCGCGCCTGCTTGGTGGTCAGACGGTACTTAACCTGCGCCAGCAGCAGAGCCAGCAGCGTAAGGCTCACGACCTGACCGATGAAGCTCTTGGTCGAGGCGACCGCGATCTCCTTGTTGGCCTTGGTGTAGATGACGCCGTCGCTCTCGCGCGCCACGGGGCTGCCCACCACGTTGGTGATGCCGAAGACCTTGGCGCCCTTGATGCGCGCGTCGCGAATGGCGGCAAGGGTGTCGGCCGTCTCGCCCGACTGGGACACGGCAACGACAAGCGTCGTCGGCGTAATGATGGGATTGCGATAGCGGAACTCGCTGGCCGCCTCAACCTCGGTGGGGATGCGAGCCCAGCCCTCAATAAGGTTCTTGGCGATGAGGCCAGCGTGATAGCTAGTGCCGCAAGCGATCACGTAGACGCGGTCGATGTCGTTGAGTTCCTCGAGGGACAGGCCCAGCTCGTCGATATCGAGCTCGCCGGCGGGGGTCATACGGCCCACCAGCGTATCGCGCACGACGCGCGGCTGCTCGTGGATTTCCTTGAGCATAAAGTCGGGATAACCGCCCTTTTCTGCCATGTCCAGGTCCCAGTCGATGTGGGTGACCTTGGGCTCGATGACGTTGCCGGCCTCGTCGGTGTACTCGACGCCCGCGGGCGTGAGCTTGGCAAACTGACCGTCCTCGAGCACCACGACATCGCGAGTGGCATCGATAAGCGCGATCACGTCGGAGGCAACGTAGGAGCCGGTCTCGCCCACGCCGACCACAATCGGGGAGTCCTTGCGCGCCACGGCGATCACGCCGGGCTCGTCAGCGCACACGGCGGCCAGACCATAGGCACCGACCACGTGGGTGCAAGCCTCGCACACGGAGGCCATCAGGTCGTGCGTCTCGGCATAAGCCTCTTCGATCAGATGCGCGAAGACCTCGGTATCGGTCTCGCTCTTAAAGTGGTGGCCGCGGCCCTCCAGCTCTTCGCGCAGCTCGGCGAAGTTCTCGATGATGCCGTTGTGGACGATGGCGATACGACCGTCGCAGCTGGTGTGGGGATGGGCGTTAACGACGGAGGGCTTGCCGTGGGTGGCCCAACGGGTGTGGCCGATACCGCAGGTAGCGTCGCTGTCGATGTTGGAAAGCTCGCTCTCCAGGCCCGCGACCTTGCCCACGCGGCGGATGACGTCGAGGTGCGCCGCGGCGCCCTCACCCACCTCGAGCGCGACGCCCGAGGAGTCATAGCCGCGATACTCCATACGCTTAAGACCCGTGACCAGGATGTTCTTTGCAATATCAGAGCCGGTGTAGCCGACGATTCCGCACATAGGATAAATCCCTTCGTTCGCGTGACTGCAAGACGTCCACGCACAAGGGGCGCTGAGACGTACAACGTTCGAGTATTGTACTCACGCAAACGCAAGCTGATATACCAGAAGTGGTATCTCAACTTAGATACCACCCGATGCACACACGTCCAGCTGGTCCAAACCGCCACAATGGGGACAGGAACCTTTGTGGTGGTTTGGACCGGAGCGGCGCTCTGTCCCAGCGAAAGATCTCGATCTGTAACATCTGGGGCTCCGGAAGCCGGCTTAGTGTTACAGATCGAGACATTACAGTTCGGCCCCTGCACTATGTCTCGATCTGTAACAGGCAGAGCCGGTTTTGCCGTCCAGGTGTTACAGATCGAGACAATTGAAGGCCCAGGCAGCTCAAACCACCACAAAGGTGCCTGTCCCCTTTGTGGTGGTTTGGACTCCGGCGTTTGCCCAGATAAAACCTACCAACACCCTGGGGGCTGGCGATGCTACAATCTGGCTTGTACTTGAAACGCATCAAAGGGGCCGCTATGGCAAAGGTAAAAATCAGCGACGTCGCGCGCGAGGCCGGGGTTTCGCTGGGCACGGTTTCCAACGCGCTCAACCACCCCGAAAAGCTGCGCCCCGAGACCCTCAAGCTCATCAACGAGACCATCAATCGCTTGGGCTACCTGCCCAACCAAAGCGCTCGCCAGCTGGCCGGCGGCACCACCAAGTCCTTTGGCCTGGTCCTCCCCCGTCTCGATCACGGCTTTTCGCTCCAGATTGCGAGCGGTGCCCACAACGAGGCACGCAAGCACGGCTATGACTTGCTCATCGCCAACGCCGACAACGACGACATTCTCGAAGACCATTACCTGCGCTACTTTATGGGCACTCAGATGTCCGGCGTCATGGTTCAGCCCATGGCATCCCCCGACTGGCACCCGGCCATGACTAAAATGCCCGTGCCCATCGTCTACCTGGACATCCATTGCTCCGAGCCTGGCTACTATGTGGCTGCCGACAACGAGGCCCAGGGGCGCATTATCGCCGAGCTCGCCATCGCCCGCGGCGCACACCATATCGTCGTTGTGGGTCGAGCGGCATTTATGCAGCTCACCCTGCGCGTTCTTGGCATCCATAAGGCCCTCGCCCTGCATCCCGATATCAAAATTGAGGTCATTGACGCCGGAGAGTGGAATACCGCAGTCGACGGCTACAGCATCGGCGCGCAGATTGCCGAGCGCTCTTCCGACGAGCGCCCCGATTTTGTCATCGGCCTTTCCGATGTATTGGCCTCGGGCGTTATCTCGGCGTTGATCGACAAAGGCATCTCCGTCCCCGAGCAGGTCCGTGTGGCCGGCTGCGACGGCAACCCACTTGCATGGAGCGGGTCGGTCCCGCTCACCACGGTAGCACCGCCTGGCTACGAAATCGGCCGCAAGGGCATACAGCTCCTCATTGAGCAGATCGAGAACAAGCCCATCGCCAAGGCCAAACGCGTGCGCATCGGCTCCGCTGCGCACGCCGTCACCGCGGGCGCGGCAACCAAGGACATCAGCCGCCAAGAGCTCGTACGCCCGTTTTTACTGGAGCGCGCCAGCACCCAGGCAAGCAGTCACACCGAAGCCACCGCCATCAACCTGGGCGCCTACCTGTAGTAAAAAGCGCCGCAGCGGAAACAGCCCCGCTGTGGCGCTTTTTACTGGCCCCACGCCCATTAGCCAAGGCTACAGCTACGGATATTTATGGAATGCAATCCATATTTTCATGAATTATTTTGATAAAATGGATTCGGTTCCATATTTTTTGTAATTTCATAAGAATATTGATTTTGCTCCAATGTTTTCAGACCCAGGGAGAGGCTTTATGGATTTGATTGACCGCAAACAGTACCTCGACTGGCTCATTTTGTGGAAAGACTCGCATGTTATCAAGGTCGTTTCGGGCGTGCGTAGGTCCGGTAAATCGAAGCTATTCGAGATTTACCGTGGTCATTTGCGCGACCATGGAACCACAGATGCCCAAGTTATATCCCTCAACTTTGAAGATCTGGAGTTCGAGTCTCTTACGTCGTATAGAGCACTCTACGACTACGTTTCCGCCAGACTCGTCCCCGATAAGATGAACTACGTTTTTCTGGACGAGATACAGCATGTCGAGCACTTCGAAAAAGCCGTCGACAGCCTATTTATCAGGGACAATGTCGATCTCTACATAACCGGTTCCAACGCCTATCTGCTCTCGAGCGAGCTGGCAACCTTGCTATCCGGTCGCTACGTAGAGCTCAAGATGCTGCCCCTCTCCTTTAAAGAGTTTTGCTCGGCAAAAACCAATGGCGGAAAGGCTCCTACCCAGCTGTTTGACGAGTACATCACCCGGGGCTCCTTTCCCTTTATCGCCGAAACGGGTATCCAGGGCCCCCAGGCGCGCGATTACCTTATGAGCCTCTACGACACCATAGTCATACACGACGTTATCGAACGCTTGAAGGTCTCGGACGTCTCGACCCTGCGCGATATCACCAAGTTCTTACTCCATAACGTCGGAAGTCGAATCTCGGTTAAAAAAATCTCCGATACGCTCTCGTCCAACGGCAACAAAACCGACCAGAAAACCGTCGCCAAGTACCTCAAAGGCCTAACAGACAGTCTCGTGCTGTATTCAGCGCCGCGCTACAACGTACGCGGTCGACAGCTTCTTACAACAAACGGCAAATACTACGCCGTCGACCTTGGACTTAGAGGCGCTCTCGTCAAAACTCAGAGCAGCGACATCGGTCATATCCTCGAAAATATTGTCTATCTCGAGCTCCTACGCCGCGGATACGACGTCTACGTGGGCGATATCGATGATGGGGAAATCGATTTTGTTGCCCTAGGCCCAGACGAGACGGCCTATTATCAGGTTTCAGCCACCACGCTTGACGAAACCACCCTCAACCGCGAGTTGGCCCCCTTTAAGAAAGTCCGAGACAACTATCCCAAGACGCTTCTTACGCTCGACGCGCTATTTGCTGACGCAAACTACGAAGGAGTTCGCAAACGCAACGTAATCGAATGGCTCTTGGAGTAGCCCGTAACGCCCAAAGCCCCCGCCAACCCCTTGCCAAGGCAGCTGCCTCGGTCGCTTAAAGCACAAAGCCCCTCTTATCGGCCAAAACTGTAGTCTAGGCGAGATAAGAGGGGCTGGCTGTATCGACGCTTCCGCGCGGGCGTCGTCGTCACCGCCAGCGGTAGACAACGCCCACGAGCGCATTCAGGATCTTGGATATAGATGCAGCCACCCAGCTAAGCGGTTGGCCGCATCTTTAAAATGCTATTGAAATGGCGCAGGCGCAGAGTCTAGCGCACGGCCTTGACCGCCGCCGTCAGATCGAACAGCGTATCGAGCACGGCCTCGCAGCCGTCCACCACGTCCTGCGGCAGCGGCACGATATCGGGGACGGCAAAGACGTGGCAGCCGGCCGTAATGCCCGAGACGCAGCCGTTACGCGAATCCTCGACCACGGCGCACTCCTCGGGGGCAAAGCCCGCGCGCTCGCAGGCGAGCAGATACATCTCGGGGTCGGGCTTGCCATGCACGACATCCTCACCGCAGGTCACAGTCTCAAACTTGTCAAAAAGACCGACCATCTTAAGGTTGCGCTCAGCCGTAACATGGCGCGACGAGGTCGCGAGGCCCACGTGATAACCCGCCGCCAGCAGCTCGTCTAGGCACTCGGCAGCGCCGGCCTTAAGCTCCAGCTCGGTCTTGACCATCTCGTCGCGAATCTCCTTGTGGCGGACATAAATCGCCTCGGCGGTCTCGTGGCTACCGTAGTGCTCCTCGAGAATGCCCATGACATCTACCAGCGTACGGCCGATAAACTGATGAATCAGCGCGTCATCAATCGCGAGCCCCAGCTCGGCAGCGCCCGCCTTCCACGCCTTAATACCCAGTCGCTCGGTGTCGACCAGCGTTCCATCCATATCAAAAATGACAGCCTTGATCATTTCGGTCCCCCCATTGGCTTGCATTGCCGCTACTCTACCGCACTTTACGAACTTGTATATAACGTATATACATATTGCACTTTCGTTACATTGATAGAAGTCTTATGGCGAGCGGCTCGGTAGGATTATAGTTTCGTCCGAGCTTTCAACTGTAAGGAACGTTTCATGCTTTCAGACACCACCGCACCCGCAGAGGAGCTTCAGAACAAACTCGCAGCGCTCGAGCAGCTGCTTTTGGCATATGGACGCGTCGCCATCGGCTTTTCCGGCGGCGTCGACAGCAGCTTTTTGGCCGCCGTTTGCTCCCGCATCATGCCCGCTAACACCCTTCTCGTCCATCTCACCACGCCGCTCATCGGCACGCCCGAGCAGGCTTCGTTTGAGCGATCTGTTGACGGACAAGCCGATGAGGGCCCGCATTTTAAGCTTCCGGTGCTTAATCTTTCGGTTGACCAGCTCCAACTTCCGCAGGTTGCCTGCAACGACGCCGACCGCTGCTATCACTGCAAGCGCGCCGGCTTCACCGCCATCGTCAACCACGCCAAGTCACTGGGTTTCCCCATCGTCATCGACGGCAGCAACGCAAGCGACCGTGGCGATTACCGCCCCGGCATGCGCGCTGCTGAGGAACTCGGCGTACGCTCGCCTCTTATGGAGGTCGGCTTTACCAAGGACGAGGAGCGCGAGCTGCTGCGCGCATGGGGCTACCCCGTTTGGAATCTGCCCGCCGGCGCCTGCCTTGCCACGCGCATTCCCACGGGCGAGGAGCTTACGCGCGAAAAGGTCGACTTGATTCGCGCCTGCGAGGATTACCTGCACGACCTTGACCTGTCGCAGGTCCGCGCGCGCCTGGTCGGCGGTTGTATGCATATCGAGGCCGCCCCGTCCGACGTCGCCAAGATCGCCGCCCTCGGTGGCGCCGCGGTCGATGCCGAGGGCAAGACCCCGCTACCCGCCGCCATCGAGTCCGCACTGCGCAACCTGGGCTGCGACCACATCTCCCCCCAGGTAACCCCCTACATCCACGGCAACATGAATCTTTAAGTTACGCCGTTTTACAAACGGCGTAACCGCTCGGCGCTGCGCAGGCCCCGGGCACGGCAATCTGACGTTCAACTGCGCGGGCGCGACCAAAAGGTCAGCGCCCGCTTGTTTCACGTCACCTTGCCGCACCCGGAACCTGCTCGCTCGCGTATGCTCGACCTGAACCACATAAATTGCCACCTTCCAAATGGAGATAGGTTTATTTTGGCAGGTTTTATCTGGGGAAACGCAAGCAGGGCCGCAACGTCGTATGGCGTTGCGGCCCTTTTCCTTGGAGAAGGATCGATTGATTGAGCGGGAGGGTTATACCTACCCCTCGAGCCCGGCGTTAATAAGCTCCGCAATCTCAACAGGATCGGTGCTCGCGCGTACCTTATCGCGGAAGCCGGCGTCCATCAGCATCACGGCAGCCTTGGAAAGCAGACGCAGATGCGTGGTTCCAGCTTCGCCGGCGGGCACGTACAACGCAAGCGCGACATCAACGGGCACGCCGTCAAAGCTCGGCCACTCGACAGGCTCGGCCAGCTTGAGCACGGCAACGCCCGGCGTATGGATCGCGTCACTCTTGGCATGCGGGACGGCAAAACCGGCGACAAGGCCAGTCTCGGCCTCGTTCTCGCGAGCCATGAAGGCAGTCTCTACGGCAGATGCGTCGTCAGCAAAGCCGAGCTCGACGGCCTGATCGGACAAATAATGCAGGGCATCCTCGCGCGAGGCGGCGGTATACCCTATCGTCACTTGGTTGGCAGATACAAATCCCATGGAAACCTTCCTTACAACACAGACCTGACCGCAGCTTCGATGCCGTCGGCGTCCAAACCGTACTTGTGCAGCAAATCGACCGCAGGGCCGGACTCGCCATACACATCGCGCACGCCGACGCGACGCATCGGCACCGGATACTGCTCCGCTAGCACCGAGGCAACGGCCTCGCCAAGACCGCCGATAATCGAATGCTCCTCGGCAGTGACCACGCGACCGGTCTTCTTGGCGCTGGCTACAACCAGGCGTTCGTCGAGCGGCTTGATCGTATGCATGTTGATGACCTCGGCATCGATGCCATCGGCAGCGAGCGCCTCGGCAGCCTCAAGCGCCTCGGCGACCATAAGGCCACAAGCGATGATGGTCACATCGGACCCCTCGCGCACGACCACGCCGCGACCAATCTTGAACTCATAGTCCTCGTAATCGTTAATGACCGGTGTTGCCAGGCGGCCGAAGCGCATGTAAACCGGGCCCTCAAGCTCATAGGCGGCGCGCACGCAAGCGCGAGCCTCGACGTCATCGGCGGGAACGACCACCGTCATGCCCGGAATCGTGCGCATGAGCGCGATATCCTCGCAGCACTGGTGCGTGGCGCCGTCCTCGCCCACCGAAATGCCGGCATGGGTAGCGCCAATCTTGACGTTGAGGTGCGGGTAGCCAATGGAATTGCGGACCTGCTCGTAGGCGCGACCGGCGGCAAACATCGCAAAGGTGCTCGCAAAAGCAACGCGGCCCGTGGTCGCGATGCCGGCGGCAAGACCCATCAGGTTGCTCTCGGCGATGCCGGCATCGTAAAAGCGCTCAGCATGAGCAGCCTTAAACTTACCCGTCTGCGTAGCGGCTGCCAGGTCGGCATCGAGCACTACAAAGTCATCGTGCTCATTGCCCAGCTCGACGAGCGCCTCGCCGTAGCTTACGCGCGTGGCGACTTTTTTGACGTCTGCCATTAGAGCTCCTCTCCTGCTGCCGCGAGCTCGGCCATGGCCTGCTCAAACTGCTCGTCATTGGGCGCCTTGCCATGCCAGCCAACCTGGTTCTCCATAAAGGAGACGCCTTTGCCCTTCACCGTCTCGGCGATGATAGCGACGGGCACGCCGGTCACCTCACGAGCCTCAGCGAAAGCCGCCTCAATCTGCGCCATGTCGTTACCGTCGGCGAGCTCGATCACATGCCACTTAAAGGCGCGGAACTTGTCAGCGAGCGGCATGGCCGAGTTGACTTCATCGATCGTGCCGTCAATCTGCAAGCCGTTGTGGTCGACGACGGCAACAAGATTGTCGAGTGCATGGTTGCCGGCGAACATGGCCGCCTCCCACACCTGGCCTTCCTCGCACTCACCGTCGCCCAGCAACGTGTAGACACGGTAGCCGTCGCCCCAGTGCTTAGCGGCAAGCGCCATTCCAACTGCAGCAGAGATGCCCTGACCGAGCGATCCGGTGGACATATCGATGCCAGGGGCGTCGTTCATGTTGGGATGGCCCTGCAGTCGGCTGCCAATATGGCGGAGCGTCTCGAGCTCTTCGACGGGAAAATAGCCGCGATTTGCCAACACCGAATACAGGCCCGGCGCCGCGTGACCCTTGGAGAGCACAAAGCGATCGCGATCGGCCTTGTGAGGGTCGGCAGGATCGATATTCATTTCCTCAAAGTACAGATACGTCATGATGTCGGCAGCACCGAGCGATCCACCCGGGTGTCCCGACTTGGCCGCGTGAACCGCAGTCACGACACCCTTCCTGACCTCATTGGCGACCTTCGCCAGCTCCTGGTTGGTCATACGAATTCCTCTCTTGAGAACAACCCCGGCACCGGATGACACGATGCCGGGGCAATCCACTCGTTAAGCCTGAGCGACAACCTTCTGCCAGTCGGCCTCGAACGAGGCAAGGCCCTGATCGGTCAGCGGATGGTGCAGGCACTTCTTAAGGGCTGCCATGGGCACGGTCGCGATATCGGCGCCAAGCAGCGCGGCCTGGGTTACGTGGTTGGGCGTACGAACCGAGGCGGTGATGATCTCGACGGTGTCGTCGACGTTCTTGCCCGTCCAGTCGTAGTTCTTAATGCAGGTCACGACGTTGTCGAGCTGCGAGATACCGTCCTCGGCGATGTCGTCGAAACGACCGACAAACGGGCTGATGTAGCGAGCACCGGCGTTGGCGGCCATAAGGGCCTGCGTCGGCGAGAAGACGAGCGTCATGTTGACGCGCACGCCAGCATCGGCCAGCGCACGGCAGGCGGCAAGGCCGGCCTCGCACACGGGAAGCTTGACCACGATGTTGGGGGCGAGGGCGGCAAGGCGCTTGCCCTCCTCGATCATACCCTCGGCAGTGGTCGCGGTAGACTCGGCGGACACGGGCAGGCCCTCGCAGAGCTCGGCAATCTTGAGCATATGCGGCTCAAAGTCGGCAAGCTTGCCGCCGGTCTTGGCGTACAGGGACGGGTTGGTGGTAACACCGGCCAGGCAGCCCCAGCTCTTGGCCTCGGCAATCTCGTCCAGATTGGCGGTATCGATAAAGAACTTCATGGTGAACCCCTTCAAAGGAAGCTAAAACTCAAAAGAATGGGACAAAGGGACTGCCCCTTTGTCCCATGTGCCGGGCCTGCAGCTGGGACATGCCCCAGGCCCGGCGTCGCGTAGGAAAAGCTACTTACTCGGCAAGAGCGGCCTCGATGCGGGTCGTGACGCCCTTGAGGTTAAGACCGACGACGTACTGCTTGATCGGGCGCTTGATGTGCTCGATGACAAAGCGCTTGCCGTCGATGTCCAGAGCGGCGAGGTTGCGGTAGAGCTTCTCGACCTGCTCCTTGACCTCAGGATCGTTGAACGCATAGTGACCGGAGACATCCAGGATCTTCAGGCTGAGCTCATCGTCGGCAAGGATGTCGTCGACCTGCAGGTTGACGTCGTCGCCAGTCATCCACTTGCGCCAGCGCTCGGTCTTGATAGCCTTGACCAGCAGGGTGTGATACAGGTCGGAGGGGTCAGCGCACAGACCGTTGTCGACCAAGATCTGCTCGGTGGCGCAGAGCTTGAGGTAGGCGCGGGTCTCCTCGGTGCCATACTGCGGAGCGACGTTGGAGGCGGTCACGTGTGCCGGGATGTGCTCGAGCAGCGTCGCGTCGTCCAGATAGTCGGCGTTGTGCTCCTTCAGGCCCACGCCGTAGCGCTTAGCCATGTCGGCGAGCTCGCGGGCATTCTTGAAGTTGTAATGGCCGACCTGCTCGGTCCAACGGGTGAGCGTACCGGTCTGGCCGACGATAAAGGTGGGCATGGGGCAGCCGCGCTTCTCGAGCTCGGGCTGCAGCTGAGAAATGAACTCCTCGTACTTATCGGTAGAGGTCAAGCCGCCATTGGTCTCCTCGGTACCGACCTCATAGGCAACCTCGGGCAGGTTATGCTCGCGACGGTACTGCTCAAGGTAGTCGATAAGATCAATCGTGCGGCGAAGCACCACGTCGAGCGGAATAACCTTGCCGATCTGATAGGGGTCCTTGGTGGGGTCGACCATCAGCAGGTCAAAGCCTGCCTCCATGTCGGCGACGAAGGACTTGCGGGCGAGCTCCATGGCCTCGTCCTCGGGCAGGTGGGCGTTACGCTCCTCGTCGCGCTGCCACGGACCGCCGTGATCGCGGCACAGGTAGTACGGACCGGTGTAACCCACCTCGTCGGCAACCTTCTTGATGTCGGCGGCAAAGCGCGTCTGGTCCCAACCGTTGACGTAGCCGGCGCCCATCTCGTCCATATCGACCTGGTTGCGGCTGGCGATAAACATGGGCGGGAAATCCTCGTCCTTGGCAAGCTCGAACACGGCCTGAATCAGGTTGGGGCTCATGGGGCCAATGCCGACCATGGTTGCGTGATCGCCGCTATCCTGCAGCTTGAGCATGCCCTGAACGGCCTGACGGATGGTAAGGTTGGACATTTTGTTCTCCTTCTCCAGAGGATTTTTGACAAAAGTTCCCTGGGACCCAGATGTGGGCCCTATCAGTACGGATGGATTTTGTTGTGTAGGGGCGGTTGTGCGGAGTCAAATCCATCCCTCCGCACAACCGGAGTCCATAAAGGTTTACTTGGCCTGCTTATCGAGCGTGGGCTTCATGGCAATCAGGATTGCAGCGGCGACCACGGCGCCAATCACGATGTCCAGGCAGAACAGCGCGACGTTGTTGGTGGCAAGGGCGACGATAAAGCCACCGTGCGGGACGTAGCAGTCGATGCCCTGGAAGGCGGCAAGTGCCGCACCCACGGCAGAGCCGATGCAAATGCCGGGCAGGGTGTGACCGAGGTCCTTGACCGCGAAGGGGATAGCGCCCTCGGTAATACCGATGCAGCCCATGAACAGCGCGGAGATGCCCATCTGGCGGTCAGCGTCATCGAACTTGTTCTTGGCGATGAGCGCAGCGAGGCCACAGGCGATCGGGGGAACGGCGACGGCGACGCGGAACATACCGTTAGGACCGTAGATACCGGAGGCCATGATGGCCATGGTGAAGGTCGAGGCGGTCTTGTTGATGGGGCCACCCATATCGAAGGCGGTCATAACGCCAATGACCAGGCCCAGGACAACTGCGGAACCGCCCTGCAGGCTGCCGAGCACGCCGGTGAGCCAGTCCATCACAAAGCCAAGCGGCGTGGCCAGGATGTAGATATAGGCCATGCCCAGGACAAGCGAGGTCAGAATCGGGATGATCAGGATGGGCATGATGGTCTGGATGGTGTTGTTGACCTTCCAAGTCTTCATCCAGCGGACAAAGTAACCGCAGATGACAGCCATGATCATGGCACCCAAGAAGCCGGTCGAAACGCTGTTGCCACTCGGGGTGACGACGGCGTTGTTAACCAGGTAGCCCAGGACGAAGCCAGGGGCAAGTGCGGGCTTGCCGGCCATCGAGTAGGCGATGTATGCCGCAAGCACCGGAATCATCATGGAAATACCGGCCATACCGATGGTATTAAGGCTCACCATCAACGGGTTGGTGACCTCCATACCACTAGCGCCGGCAGTACCGGATGCCAACGAGAAGGCGAGGAACACGCCACCGATAACGACAATGGGGATAAAATAGGAAACGCCGGTATTGAATGCATTGAGCAGCGTCTTACCAGGATCGGCAAAGATAGACTGCTTGGACGCCGGTGTCGGGGCCTGCGGGGCAGCGGAGACGGCCTTCTTCTCTGCCTTGGCCTCGGCCTTGGGCGCGTCAACGGCGCCACCCGTCGCCTTGATGATCTCAACGGCCTGGTCGATGATCTTCACCGGATCGGCGATTACATCCGAGGTGCCGACCTTCAGGAACTTGCCCTCGGCCATCTTCTGCTCAAAACGGTCCTCGTTCTCGACACCCACGTCGACGGACTCCAGGACCAGGTCGGCGGAGTCCACGTCTTCCTGCGTGAGCTCATTCTCGATACCCAGGCCACCCTGAGCCTCGACCTTGCACTCGATGCCACGGGCGGCGCATTCATCCTGAATCGCCTTCTGGGCCATATACGTGTGGGCAATACCCACAGTACAGGCGGCAACGCCTACGATCTTCATTGCTTCCCTCTTTTCATAGAGTTGCGTGCGCAAGACACCGTTTGCGGAGGCCTCCGGAGCATCCCCTGCCGTTTGGACTTGCTGTCTTTTCGACAAGAACAATATAGGTGCTCGTTTTTCTTAATGCCAGCTTATTTCGGTAAACGCGCAGGTCAGAGCGTTGGTTATGCGATTTAGTTATGCGTTTAACCAAAAATGAATCCTGCGATTTTGCCCTCGATTTCAAAAGTCAAGAAGTATTTGATTTTCTCGGTAGACGGCAGATGCGCATGCCGGTCACAAATTTCGACCCCACCCGTATGCCGCATTTGTTGCATACTCATATGAAAGGAAAAAGCCGCTCACCGAAGCGTATCCTTCACCAAGACTCAAAGTCATCATGTTGGAAAATGCTCATCTGTCGGAAGGAGTCGCTGTGGCAAAACAGCGCGTTACGATCGCAGACGTCGCTCGAGAGGCGGGAACCTCGACGGCAAGCGTCTCGTATTACCTCAACGACAAACGAGAAAAGCTTAGCGAGAAGACGCAGAACAAAATCGCGCGCGTCATTAAGGAACTTGGATACGTTCCCAACGCCCAAGCGCAAACGCTCACCGGCAAGCAGACCCACGTCATCGCCATTATCATTTTGGATAACACCAACAAGTGGGCGGGCCTCGTCCTCAACGGCATGGAACAGGTCATGCTCCCCGCGGGCTACCAGACGGTCGTTTGCACGAGCAACTTCGACCCCGACACCGAGCTCATGTACGTCGACAAGATGCTCTCGCTGGGCGTCGATGGCTTTATCATCCAACCCACGGCAAATTTCAAAGCCGTCCACGACCGCATCAGGCGCGCCGGCAAGCCCGTCGTCTTTTTCGATGCGGCCATCTATAGCCCAGGTACCAGCTGGATCAAAACCAACCTTTACGACGGCGTGTACAACGCAACACAGGCACTCCTCGACGCCGGCTACGAAGATTTCTTTTCCATTGCCGCCAACATGACCGAAATGCGCACCCGCATGGAGCGTTTCCAGGGATATGCCGAGGCACTGGCCGCGAATGGGCAGCTCTACAAAGCCATCCCCATCGACCACAACAAGCCGTCAATCAACGAGCTCACCGAATACTTTAAATACAAGTTCAACCCCGCCAAGCGCACGCTCATCTTCGTGCAAAACCAATGGGCACTTCCGCGCGTCTATAAGGCGCTTCAGCCCATGGTCCATCTGCTCCCACAGCAAATCGGCCTTTTGGGACTCAACTGCGAAGACTGGACCAACCTCACCACGCCGACCGTCTCCACCATCATCGAGCCCGTCGACCAGGAAGGTCGCGAAGCAGCCGAGATGCTCCTCGCCCTACTTGACGGCAGCAGCGAACCCGGCGAGCAGCGTATTCTCGAGTGCAAACTCAATTGGCTCGATTCCACCTCGATCTAGCCATACGCCAAATATGAAGCAAATGAATCAGTAGTGTTTGTCCCAAATCTTAAGTATTTGTTCGATAGAACGGCCCCTGCCGGCTCCTGCTAGACTGGTAGATTCGCAACCGACTACCCAGGAGCCCCCATGTCGCGCAAGTCCGCCTACAAGCAAGTACTTTCCATCGGCACCGCCGTGGTGTTGGGGTTTGCGCTGTTTACAGGATCGCTCGACGGCGCACCCAAACTGCTATCACCGCAAAGTGACGAGCAGGCGGCGGCTCTAGCCGAAAAGCAGAATGAAAGCCCTAGCCGCACCGAAGACGAGGCCGATCTGGTCGCCCGACTCGAATCGGGGACGGCGAGCTCCGCGGACTCCGAAGGCGGCCCGGACGCCGGTGATGGCTCCGAGGCCACCACAACCGACACCGGCGGCGACACCGACCCGAACGGCTCCGTCACCCCCATCGACGAGGTCGAAAACCCCGACCTTAACCGCGCCCGCGGTGTTTATCTCAGCAGCATTCCCGACTACGCCGGCAACCCCTACGTTGCCCTTCGTGCCGACAGCACGCACCCGTTGGGCACGCCATCATTCACACTCGACGAATACGAGCGAGCTACCGAAGAGGGCTGCTTTAAGAAGTTCTCCAAGCTCGACAGCTTGGGCCGCGCCCGCAAAGCGCTCGCCTGTGTGGGTCCCGAGTCGCTCGGTCAAGGCAAGCGCGGAGATATCTCGCGTATCCACCCCGCCGGATGGCACCAGCAGCGCTACGACTTTATTCCGGGTCAGAGCCTCTACAACCGTTGCCACCTTATCGCTTGGTCGCTCTGCGGCGAAAACGCCAACCGCAAGAATCTGCTCACCGGCACACGCTATCTCAACGAGACGGGCATGTTGCCGTTTGAGGAGCAAATCCTCGACTATATCCGCGACACGGGCAACCACGTGCTCTATCGCGTCACGCCCATGTACAACGAAGAGGAGCTCGTCTGCCGTGGCGTACGCCTCGAGGCGCAATCGGTCGAGGACCACGGCAAGACGCTGTGCTTCCACGTATATTGCTACAACCTGCAGCCGCATGTGCAGATCGACTACTCCACCGGCCGCAACCAAGCCTCGGGTGATTAAGCCCCTAACCGCGACAAGAATCGATTTGCAGTCCCCAAGGGATCAAATAAGGCCGCCCCGGTTACCCAGGGCGGCCTTTTCGTCAGCACCTACATTGCAGGCAAAATCACACGCTACTTAGCGCGGCCCTCCTCATAGCGCTCGACCAGCTTGGCCTGAACGTCGTAGGGAACCTGCTCGTAGCCGGCGGGCTTCATGGTAAAGTCGCCCGTGCCGCGCGTGATGGAGCGCAGGCGCGTCGAGTAATCCGTCAGCTCGGCGAGCGGGGCCTGGGCGATGACCACGGTGTCGCCGCGCTCATCGGTCTCCATGCCCGTCACGCGACCGCGCGAGGCCGAGATGTCGCCCATCACGGCGCCGGCGTAGCTCTCGGGAATGGTCACGGTGATCTCCTCGATGGGCTCCAGCACCACCGGGTCGGCATCGGCGCACGCCTTGCGCAGGCCGATACGAGCCGCCGCGCGGAACGCCATCTCGTTGGAGTCGACGCTGTGATACGAACCGTCGTACACCGCGACGCGAATGCCCGTGAGCGGATAACCGGCGATAATGCCGTCCTTCATGGTCTCTTGGACGCCCTTGTCCACAGCGGGGATCAGCGAGCGCGGAATGCGGCCACCCACGACCTCGTCCACAAACTCGTAGCCGTCGCTCGTGCCGTCGGGCCCAATGAGCGGCTCCACGCGCAGCCAGCAGTCGCCGTACTGACCGGCGCCACCGGTCTGCTTCTTGTGGCGACCCTGGGCGCTCGCCGTGCGGCGGATGGTCTCGCGATACGGAATGCGGATCGGCACGCTCTTGGCCACGACCTTGGTGCGATCCTCCAAACGGTTGAGCAGCACCGAAACCTGCGCCTCACCAACGGCGGAGATGATAGTCTGGCCCGTCTCCTCGTCGCGGTCGATGCTCATGGTCGGGTCTGCCTTGCAGGCCTTCTCGATAAACGTGTAGAGCTTCTCTTCGTCGCCGCGGTTCTCGGCTTCGATGGCGATGCGGTACTGCGAGTTGGGGAACTTAAACGCCGCAGCCTCGACCTTGCCGGTAATCGAGAGCGTATCGCCCGTCTCGGCAGCCAGCTTGGGCGCCACGATGATGTCGCCGGCATAGGCATGGCCAACCTCGGTCATATCGCGGCCGCACATCACATACAAGTGAGCCAAACGATCGCTCTTGCGGGTACGCGCGTTGACCAACTCAAGACCCGGCTCAAGCGTGCCCGTCAGCACCTTGATAAAGCTGATGCGGCCCTGCTGCGGATCGGCCAGCGTCTTAAACACAAACGCCACCGGACGGTCATCGTCACTCGAAATCTTAAGCGAATCACCGTCGATGAGCGGCATCTCGCCGTAGTCGGTCGGCGCCGGGAAGTACGTGGCGATGTCGTCCATCAGCGAGTTGACGCCCTGCTCCTTAATGCAATCGCCCGCAAAGACCGGCACAAAGATGCGCTCGGCGATCGCCTTAGACAGCAGGCCTTCAAGCTCCTCCTGCGTCAGCGTCTCCTCGCCTTCCAGGTATTTCATCATCAGCTCGTCGTCAGCCTCGGCCACCAGCTCGCACAGATGGTCATGGGCCTCCTCGGCCTGGGCACGATACTCCTCGGGAATCTCCAACTCAACGGCCTCGGCGCCGTTGCAGTGGCGCGCCTTCATGCGCACCAGGTCGATGATGCCGTCAAAGTCCTCGCCCTCGCCCCAGGGAAGGGTCACGGCGCCCAGGCGCGTGCCAAAGCGCTCCTGCAGCAGGTCCATCGTGGTCGCAAAGCTGGCCTCGGAGCGCGACAGGCGGTTTACGAACACCGCGCGTGCCAGGCGTAGGTCCTCGGCGGCATACCAGAGCTTAACCGTCGTAGGCTGCGGGCCGGCCTCGGCGTCGACCACAAACAGAGCCGTCTCGCAGACGCTCATCGCGGCAAAGGCGTCGCCGATAAAATCGGGGTAGCACGGGGCATCGAGCACATTGATGCGCGCGCCCTTCCAGTCGATCGGCGCGATGGTCGTCGAGATGGAAAATGCACGCTTGACCTCTTCGGGGTCATAGTCGAGCGTGGGCTTGGTGCCGTCGTGGCCGCCCAGGCGGGCGGTCTTGCCGGAAAGGTGGAGCATGGCCTCGGCGAGTGAAGTCTTGCCCACCCCGCCTTGGCCTACGAGCACCACGTTCCTTACGTTGCCGGTCTTGGGAGCACCCATGATGACCTCCTTGCAGGGCCGCGCGCAATGCGCGACGCCAACGGGGAGAGTTCGCGGTCGGTGCCGTCCCGGGAACAGCATGGTCGGCAGCCGAGCCGACTCACCCTCCAAATGTCCTATGCCACCACCCTACCCTCACGGACGGCTGTCCATGCATACCTTTCGGCACACGTATGAATACAGGCGGCGAGAGGAAGAGACAAGCTTGTGGGGCAATTATTGAACCCCGTCGATGTAAACAAAAAGCCGCCACAGACCGTAAGACCTGTGGCGGCTTCGCCTCAATTAATAGTTGAGTAAATACCTGAGTCTATCCCTCGATACGGCTCAAGAACTCACGCGTGCGCTGCTCGCGCGGATGGTCGATAACCTGCTCGGCAGATCCCTCCTCGACAATGCGACCGCCGTCCATAAAGACCACGCGGTCGGCAACATCGCGCGCAAATTGCATCGCGTGGGTCACGATTACCATCGTCATATTCTGCGCCGCCAGGTCCTTAATGACACGCAGCACCTCGGCCGTCAGCTCGGGATCGAGTGCCGAGGTCGGCTCGTCAAAGAATAAGATTTCCGGATCGAGCGCCAGGGCGCGGGCAATACTCACGCGCTGCTGCTGACCGCCCGAAAGCTCACACGGCACCTTGTTCTCGTTGCCCGTAAGCCCCATCTGCGCGATCAACTCACGCGCACGCGCCTCCGCCTGCTCGCGCGGGCGCTTAAGCACGCGGATCGGCGCGTCGATGATGTTTTTCATCACCGTATAGTGCGGGAACAGATTGTAGTTCTGGAACACCAGACCAAACCGCGAGCGCGCCTGTTTGGGCACGTCGCCTTTCGCATAGACCGCACCCGGCCCCGCGTCCGTCGCAACGGCAAGGTCGCCAAACGAGAGAGAGCCTCCGTCGAGTGTCTCGAGCAGCGTAGCGCAGCGCAGCAGCGTGGACTTACCGCCGCCCGAAGGTCCGATAATCGCCACGACCTCGCCGCGCTTTACCTCGAGTGAGATATCATTGAGTACCTCATTGCCGCCAAACGCCTTGCGCGCGTTCGATATATTCATTACCGTTCCGGACACGGGAACCTCCATGTGTTTAAAAAGTCAGCGAGCGTGTGACTGGCGAGACAATGTGCTCCGAAAGAGGAGCGCCGCGTACTTCTGTACGCAAGCGACGGTTTGAGGAGCAGATTGGCCGTCAGGCACGCGCGCAGCGTCAAGCAGTCCGCCGTTCGTTAGAACGGCAGAGTGATCTAGTCATGATAATAGTCCAGCTTCTTTTCGGCGGCGCCCAGCAGCATCTCGACCACAAAGTTAAAGACCCAGTAAATCAGCGCCGCGATCGCAAACGGCACCATACTCACTTGCGAGGCAACCAGCGCCTTGGCCGTCGAGAACATCTCCCCCACACCGATGGCAAACGCCAGCGATGTGTCCTTGACCAGCGTGATGATCTCGTTGCCCATCGCCGGCAAAATGCGTTTGGCAACTTGCGGCATCACGATGTACAAAAATGTCTGCAGAAGCGAGTAGCCCAGCACCTCGGCGGCCTCATATTGACCACGCGGAATCGACTGCAGGCCCGAGCGATAGATCTCGGCAAAGTAGCCGGCGTAGTTGATGATGAACGCCACAACGCACGCCGTCCACTTGGAATCGGGCGTGAGCGAGATGCCGAACACGTAGTACGGGGCGAAGTAGATGGCAAACATCTGTAGCATGAGCGGCGTGCCGCGCATGACCGAAATATAGATGCGCGCGATCCAGCGAAGCGGCGCAATTTTGCTCATGCGCATAAACGCCACGGGAATTCCCAGCGGAATCGACCCGAGCAACGTCAGCACAAACAGCTGCAAGCTGACCAAGAATCCCTGGCCAAGCATCTGCATCATGACCTGAATAGACAACCCAAGCTCTCTTTCACAGTAACGGAACAGCGAACCCAATGCTAAAGCGGGTTTTCCAGGTGCCCGAGTTTGCCGTGAAAGAGGAGCGCCGCGTACTAAATGTACGCAAGCGACGGTTTGAACGGCAAAATCGGGTGCCTGGGAAAGCCGCTATTTGAGCACCCAGTTGTCGAAGGAAAGACCATAGCTTGAATACTTATCGCACAGGTCCTTGACCGTGCCGTCCTCGTAGAGCGCCTTGAGTGACTCGGTTACAGCATCGGCCGACTTGGTGTCGCCCTTCTTAAAGCCGACGGCGTAGTGCTCGCTGGACAGCGGCTTGTCGAGCTGCGTATAGGCATCTGGCTTGGCGGCCAGCTGATACTGAGCGATCGAGAGGTCACAGGCAACGGCATCGACCGCACCACTCTCGAGCTGCATAAACGCCGTGTTGTACTCACCGATGGTATCGAGCGTGGCAAACGTCGCGGCCAGATCCTTCTGGTCGCCCTCGAGCACATCCTGCGCAGCGGAATCAGTCTGGGTAATCACGGTCTTGCCGGCAAGATCGTCCCAGCTCTTGATACCCGCGTCCTTCTTGACCACGAGCACCTGCTCGTTGAGCATGTACGGATCGGAGAACGTGTAGTCGTCCTCGCGGCCCTCCATGGTAAAGCCGTTCCAGATGCAGTTGATGGCACCCGAGTTGAGCAGCGTGTCCTTGGCATCCCAGTCGATGGCCTCGTACTCAACGTCCCAGCCCTGCTTGTCGGCAACGGCCTTAGCAAGGTCGAGGTCAAAGCCGGTGTACTCACCGTCGTCGCCCACAAAACCATACGGAGGATAGGACTTGTCAAAGCCCACCACGAGCTTCTTGGACTCCGCGGCGCCCTTCACATCCTTGGCAGTGGTAGAGCCTGCAGCGGAGCCCTTGCCGGCACCACCGCCGCAGCCGACAAGACCAAGGCCAAGCACCGTGGCGAGCGAGCCGGCTAGACCAACAAACTGACGACGAGACATATCGGTATTCATGGTATTCCCCCTCGATAGCACTTTAGTTAGGTAAAGTGAGTCATGTAACGTTCAGAATCATACACTTTAGTGGGATAGAGTACAAGGGAGTGCCTGCCCGGCGCGGGCGGGGAGCGGCGCGGAATTAAGTTTCCTGCTCTACAGTCCTGCGCAAGACGGAAAGCACATTAAGTGCTTTCCTTTGCGTG